>FXBF010000725.1_pt1 | contig 11494 bp, 10 predicted proteins | sample 5335321 | NCBI WGS metagenome assembly FXBF01 (sample SAMEA103928391, study PRJEB20085) | sediment metagenome | isolation source: sediment | reverse complement strand
AACCTGCGTAGCATAAACAAACTTGTGAATATGTACTTTGATATAAATCAAATCCTGCCTGCAAACAGCACATTACTTTCCTGCACAAGCTGAAGTATTCCTGTCCAGGCACAGATCAATCATGACTGATCAATCAAATAAGGACATCCATTGTTTTCATTGTGGCCTGCCAGTGCCAGGTAGACAGGACTTACATGTAGAGATTAATCATCAGGCCCAACCGATGTGCTGTAAGGGTTGTCAAGCAGTCGCCCTGGCAATCGTAGCTGGCGGTATGAAAAGTTATTACCAGTATCGTACTGAGAAAAGTGCGACGGCTAAAGAGCTGATTCCGGATGCGCTGCGTCAGGCCGAAGTCTATGACCGCGAAGAGATGCAGCGAAGTTTTGTTCGACAGAATGGTGAGAACATCCGCGGCCAAACAATGTCAGGTTACGCTCTGCTAACCAGTCTGCATAGAAGAAATGTCGCTTTGATCAATAGAGGTGCCCTGTAGATTCACGTTTTTTTTGCACAATGCAATCAAACGTCATGTATATTCGTCTCTATATATGGGTGCTTTTACTTGCCCCTCCTGAAATTATTCAGGAACTGCCTGAGGTTCCCTGGTTTGAGATACTGGCCGGGTAAGTATTATGGAAGACTGATAAAGGCATCACATGAAGCTGGACAGGAAAAATCTGCAAAAGCTCTACCGCTACGCTTATACCCTGACGGCAGATGAGGATGATGCCTATGATTTATTACAAAGTGCGATAGAAACCAGCCTGAACAAACCCGCAGACAGAACTGAAAAGAGTGCTGCCTATATTCGCATGATAATGAAAAATCGCTACATCGATGAGTATCGTCATCAACAGTCATTCCCACACGAGAACATCGAAGACAACAGCCCGGTCAGTTTGGATGAATCTACTCTGGAAGATGTTGTCATTGCCAGTCATGACCTTGCACTGCTGTGGAAAACCCTGCACCCCTTAGATCGCGAGGTGCTCTTTTTATGGGCAGTCGAAGGCTTCAGTATGCAGGAGGTCGCTGAGAAACTCGAGATCTCACGTGGCACACTGTTATCACGCATTCACCGGCTGCGTAGACGTTTACAGGCTGAGGCAGATGCGGAGCAGAGGGGGGTCGCATGAAACAGCCTTTGAAACAACAGTTGAATGAGTATTTCAAGCAGGTCGAACTTAGCGGCCCGCAGTTGACTGAACTGGAAAGCCTGATTAACTCGCCAATAGAAAAAGGAAGTCGACACGGTAGATCTTTTAGCGGCAAACTGGCCGTTGCCGGTATGTTTTTCGTCGCTGTCGTCGCGCTATTCGTGATGACACAGTTTCCATGGGATACATCGAAAGATATGCCCCGCCTGATAGCTGAAGAGGTGGTCAAAAATCACCTGAAACTAAAACCTCTGGAAGTCAAAGCAGAAACAATTAATGCAATAAGAGGTTATTTTTCAAAACTGGAATTTATGCCGGTAGAGAGCAGTATGGTGTCTGACAATGGGATGCAGTTGATTGGTGGTCGCTACTGCTCATTGCAGGGCATTACGGCTGCACAGCTGAGGATGAAGCAGGGGCGGAATCTACAGACCCTGTATCAAACGCAGTACCTGCCCGATGTGTTTGGCCAACTCCCAAAGCTTGGGAAAGGTGAGGCACCACTCATCGTCTATGCAAAAGGCATCAAGGTAAAGATCTGGGTGGAGAAGGGTTTGTTGTTCGCGTTAACAGAGGCACCCGATGTCAATCAAGGCCTGGAGTAAAAAATGCAAAATTTAATCAGCGCACAGACAGCCAGGTTTCTCGGCATGCTGATCCTGTTCGCCGTATTCTGGGTCCTGCCAGCTACTCCTGCCGTGGCTAAAATGGTGACCGTACCGGCAGGTGAATTCATGATGGGCTGCTCATCCAGCGACGCAGATTGCGAAAAGGACGAAGGTTCGCAGGGTGGCGTCACAGTCAATGTCCCTGAGTTCAGGATCGACAAATACGAAGTGAAGGTGTCTGAATATGCAGCATGCATCAAGGCCGGAAAATGCACCCGACCGAAAGATTTTGAGAGAAACAAATACTGTAATTTTGGTCTGGCTGAACGAAACAACTATCCAGCGAACTGCGTTGACTGGGGTGAAGCTGTCGCTTTTTGTCAATGGCAGAGTAAGCGCCTGCCATCCGAGGCGGAATGGGAAAAAGCCGCCCGCGCAGGCAGTACAGGCCGTTACCCGTGGGGACAGGATGTTAGCTGCAAAAATGCCATCCTTGATGATGGCATCACACGGGCATCAGCCGGAAATGAACCCGATGGCTGTGGTGAGGACAGAAGCTGGCCTGTTGGCAGCCGACCGGCAAACACACTTGGGCTATATGACATGCATGGTAATGTTGGCGAATGGACTGCGACCTGGTATGGAAAAAATGCCATCAGTGGAATGTATGCAAAAGGAAACCTTGCTGGCCCCGCAACTGGTAAACAGCGCGTCGTCCGTGGCGGCTCATGGGATGAAAACAAGATGAATCTACGCAGTTCCTTCCGAAACGTTAAACCACCGGTTAGTGGAAAAAGCATTTACGGCTCGATTGGGTTTCGATGTGTTAGTGACTGAGTATTCAAAAACTGAAAATATTCACCACAGAGGACACGGAGGATCACAGAGAAAAAGCATTATTGCAGTAGGTCGGCTTAGCGCAGCGTAAGCCGACAAAATAACTGTATTTTTTATCGAATGATGTCAGGTAGCGCTTCGCTAACCAGACCTACTGTTCTCAAACGAACATCAAAACAATTTATCGGCTTATGCTGCGCTAAGCCGACCTGCCACATGGAGGTGGTGCTTATGCAATATCGTCGCGTCTATTCACAAGGTGGGTGTTACTTTTTCACACTTGTAACTCATCAACGTAACCCCATCCTGTGCAATGATAACTCCATCACGGTTCTACGGGATGCATTTAGGTACGTTATGCATAAAAGGCCTTTCTCAATTGATGCAATGGTAGTGTTACCCGATCATCTCCATTGCATCTGGACGCTGCCGAAGGATGACCATGATTTTTCAACTCGTTGGCGACTGATCAAAACCTGGTTTACAAAGCATTCTGTTGACCATAGAGATGCTGGTAGTGGAAAAATTTGGCAAAATCGATATTGGGAACACCTGATTAGGAATAAAAAAGATTACCAGCATCATGTTGACTATATTCACTACAACCCTGTGAAGCATGGTTGCGTAAATCGAGTATCTGACTGGCAGTATTCCAGTTTTTTACAGTTTGTAAAAGCGGGCTTATATGATCAGGGCTGGGGTGTCTCGGAGATAGAGTTGCCGGCGGGAGTAGGTAAGGAGTGATTTTCTGATTGATTATTTGGGTTCATGTCGGCTTACGCTTCGCTAAGCCGACCTACGTTTATCTGAACCGTAATGACGCTAAGTGCGTTAATTATTTGGTGTTATAATCCTGGCGTCCTTTGCGCCTTTGCGGTTCAATATTAATCTCTGCAAGCAGTTGGAGATCAAAAAATAAACACAGTTTACTTCGCCGCAATCTCTTCCAGCTTTTTCGAACGAATAATATTCCCATTCAGACCAGCTTCTTTTGCTGAACTGCCATAGGCAACGCTCATCAACTGGCTGTAATAAACCACCGGGATGTCGAACTTGGTGCTGTACGTCTTGTTGATCATGCCCTGATAGACTTCAACATTCATCTGACAGACGGGACAGGGTGTGACGATCATTTCCGCACCGTGATCATAGGCGGATTCGATGATATTCTTGATCTGTGCCTGCGATTTTTCCGGCTCAGAGAAGGCCAGTGCACCGCCGCAGCAGGTCACTTTCTGATCATAGGTTTCAACTGGATCTGCACCGACTGTTTCAACCAGTTTGTCCAGATATTTTGGGTTCTCGAAGGATTCACCGTCGATACCAAAAGGGCGGTTGGTCTGACATCCAACATAACCGGCAATCTTGATGCCTTCCAGAGGCTTGGTGACCGGTTTTGCCAGTTCATCGTAGCCGAAGTCTTCAATCAGTGCTTCAACCATGTGACGGACTTCCTGGTCTGCCTTTACCTGCAGCCCAGCTTCCTTTAACGCTTCGTTGGTTTCTGCCATCAGGGCATCGCTGCCTCTCAATCTTTCAGAGGTTTCTTTTGTACCCAGCCAGCATGCCGCACAGGTGGCGACGATATCCTGACCCGGGCTGGCTTCTTCGGACAGTGCCATATTACGAGCATTCATGACGTGGCGGGGCAGTTCTCCCCCTTCAGCGTAGCCGATAGATGCGCCACAGCAGTTCCAGTCAGGGATCTCATTAAGTTTTATATCCAGTGTGCTACACATGCTCACGACAGAGACCATGTAGTTCGAGGCCGAGGCCTTGCGCTCTGATGTGCAACCCGGGTAGAAAGAGTATTCTTTTGCCATTGTGTGCTGACTCCTTACGAGAGACCCTTGCGGGCATCCTCGATTTCACGTGCTTTTTTCAATGCCTTCTGCAGGCCGGATTTGTCTTTGATGCCGCCGGGCATGAACAGGCCCATCGCATTGAGTCGACCTGTCTTCAGCATGGCGATACCCATGCCCATCATGGCTATACCTTTTTTGACACCACTCGCAAAGCCGTCCATAAAGTACAGGCCGATAGTAAGTTTGAGTTCATTTACACGTCCATTTTTTGCGATGTTGTTCCAGAAGATTACAGCAAAGCGGCGAGTCGGGTTCATCTTCGGCGCAATACCCAGGCGATGTGCGTAATTCGCCAGACCGTGCATGATGTGGGTAATCGGCAGCTCACGCGGACAACGCACGATGCAGTTGTAGCAGGAGGTGCACATCCACATAGATTCAGAGGCCAGTACCTCTTCACGTTTGCCGGCACGGATCATCATGAAGATTTCCTGCGGGGAATGTTCCCAGGCATCGCCCAATGGGCAGGAACCGGCGCAGACGCCGCACTGCATGCACATGCGAACCCAGTCACCTTCTTCAACGTTGGCTTCAACTTCCCTGAGGAAGTCGTTGTGGTATTTCTGCATTATTTCAGCATTCTTGTCACTCATAACGATTTCTCCTAGAAGCCCTTGAACGGGTTCATGCCGATGTTTTCGATAACCTCGGCCGCGTCATTGATCAGTTGGGGTATACGCTCAATATCGGTAATTGCCACTTCATAATCCTGAACACGTTCAGGTTCGAGATTAAGAGTCTGCAGGGTGTCACCAATCTTGCTCATGCGAACATTGGCCAGTTCAGACCCTTTAACAAAGTGACATTGGTAATCGTCACCGTGCTTGCAGCCCATCAGCAGTACCATATCGTAGCCGCTGTTCATGGCATCGGATATCCAGATGGTGTTTACCGAGCCCAGGCAACGAACCGGAACGATGCGCACGTAAGGACTGTAGTTCTTGCCGTTCATGCCGGCCATATCGATGGCAGGATAGGCATCATTCTCACAGGCCAGTACCAGCATACGCGGCTTTTCGTCAAATTCATCCGGCATGTCAACGGCTTTCAGCTGGGCGCCAACAGTATCGACCGAGTAATTGGCGAAGGAGATGATACGTACCGGACAGGCGCCCATACAGGTACCGCAACGGCGGCAGCGGCCTTCATTGAACAGCGGGTAGCCATCTTCAGTTTCATCGATGGCACCAAACGGGCACTCAACGGTACAACGTTTACACTGGGTGCAGTTTTCCTTGCGGAAATCAGGGTAGGAGAGGTCACCGGAACGCGGATGTGCGGCACGTCCCAGCCCTGCATTCTCAATCGCCTGAATGGCCTTCATCGCCGCACCGGTGGCGTCCTCTTTTGCCTGGGCGATGTCCATCGGACGGCGAACGGGGCCTGCGGTATAGATGCCTGTCCGACGTGTTTCGTATGGGAAACAGATGAAATGCGAATCGGAGAAGCCGTGGCGCAGGTGCGGTAGATCCTTGCCCTGGCGGTAAGTCAGGTTGAGTACAGAGACTTCCTGTACGGCACCTGTATCGACTTCGGTGTTGATGCTGCTTTCTTCAGTTTCAGCAGCCGCTCCGTCTTCATCCACAGATATGGGAGTCGCTTCGATATTGACGCCAGAGTTCGGTACCTGGCCTGTGGCCAGAACAACCAGATCGGCATTCATCACGGCATCTTCATTGAGGATCAGGTCTTTGAACTTCACTTCCAGTTCACTGCCGGAAGTAGCCACTTCGCTGACCTCACCCTTGGTGAAGATGACGCGTTTTTTCTGTGCGCTGCGATAGAAGTCCTCACCATTACCCGGTGTGCGCAAATCAGTGTAGATAACCGTTGCATCAACATCCGGATTGGCATCCTTGAAGTACATCGCCTGTTTAATGCTGGTGTTACAGCAATGACCAGAACAATAACTCAGTTCGCCTTTCTTTTTGCTACGCTGCCCGGCACACTGGATAAATGCAACACTTGTTACCTCCTTGCCGTCTGAAGGACGCATAATGGCACCGCCATCAGCGGCTTTGGCGAGGGCTTCCAGGCCTGCCTGGTCAACCACATCGGCAGATTTACCATAGCCGAGATGAGGGAGATTGTTCGCATCATAATTTGTGAAGCCGGAGGCCTGAATGATGGCACCGACATTTTCAGTTTCTGTCGCACCGCTTTCTTTGGTGATATCGACCGAGAACTGGCCCGGTGCACCGCTGGTACGGGTGATAGTGGAATCAAGTTTAACGGTAATTAGACGATCAGCCTCAATCTCGGCAATCATTTCAGCCACACCGGTGTCCTGCGGATCGGCATAGTCTTCATGATCCGGCACACGCTTGTAGAGCAGTGCCGCCATGCCGCCGAGTGCGCCGGTTTTTTCAACCAGCACCACTTCATAGCCAGCACGGGCGGCCTCAATCGCTGATGTCATGCCGCTGATACCGCCGCCGACAACCAGCAGGCGTTTGTTGGTGCCATGCTGCGGATTTTCTTCCGGGATGGACATGAACTTGATTTCAGCACAGGCCATGCGGACATAATCTGCCGCCATTTCCTGTGTTGTTTCCCGCGCCTCATCGGTATCCGGTTGAGACCAGATAACACCTTCGCGCAGATTCGCACGGGTCATGGCCACATTTTCAAAATTAAAGGCCTCCGTCTTGGCGCGGCGTGAACAGGCATTGATCACGATGTGGTTGGCACCTTCATCAATATCCTTCTGTATCATGGCCACGCCATCGGCGTTACACAGGAACTCGTGTTCACGAACGATCTCGGCCTTGCCTTCCTTTTCGGCTATGGTGGTAAGTTCAGCGCAGTCCAGGCGGTCGCCCAGTCCACAGCCCTTACAGATATATGCCGCTGTTTTCTTTTCGTCTGACATTGTTAAGCCTCCGCAGCCGAAACTTTGTTAACTACCTGGATGGAGCGCAGTGCTGCCGCCGTGGCGTTCTGCACCGAGCGGTTCACGTCCAGCGCATTGGATGCGCAACCAGCAGCAAAAATGCCACCGTTATCCACATTGACCTGAATAAAGCCGCTGCTGTCGGTAGAGACGCCACTGGTGATATCACTGATATCAACGCTGGGTGTCATCCCTATGGCCAGAACCACCAGGTCGTGTGGATTGCTATAACGTTTGTAGCCCTCAGTATCAACACCATGTAGTACCGGATTACCACTCTCTTCATCCAGTGTGATATTGGCTACTTTTGATTTGATAAAACTGACTTTTGGATCGTCCTGCACCTTCTGATAAAAGTCCTCGAAGCGATCGATGGCACGAATATCAATATAGTAGATGCTGGCTTTGGCTTCCTCATCATCACCATACTGTTCGGTAAGATAGGTGGTCTGCTTGAGTGAGGCCATGCAGCAGATGCGTGAGCAATGTGTCAGATGATTACGATCACGTGAGCCGGCACACTGGATAAAGGCGATGTTCTTTGCTTCGTTGCCGTCGGAGGGTCGTAGCAGCTTGCCGCCAGTCGGACCGAAAGGGTCCATCATGCGCTCAAATTCAACGCTGGTGATGACGTTGTCAAAGCGGTCATAGCCATAAGGCTGAATTTTGGCTGCATCATAAGGCTTCCAGCCGGTAGCCCAGATGATGGTGCCGACATTCAGTTCCAGGGTGGTTTCCTGCATATCGAGATCAATGGCATCATATTTACAGGCCGCTTTGGCCTTTTCTGCCTCGTCGGTGCCGATAATGCTCGGATCAATGACGTAACGCTGTGGATGAGCCATATTATGTGGCAGATAGGCAGCCTTAATTTTATTCATGTTGTAATTGAACGGGTTATCAACTTCAGCGGTGATAGCGTCACCACAGGCACCACAGGCGGTGCAGTTTTCGTTGACATAGCGCGGTGCAGTTTTGACCGTTGCTGAGTAATTGCCCGAATCACCGGTAACATTCGTTACTTCTGACATCGTCAGTATGTGGAGGTTTTTACTGGCTTTCATGCGGCGCTGGTTGATTTCCAGACCACAGGTCGGAAAGCAGAGCTTTGGAAAGTATTTATATAACTGGGAAACGCGGCCGCCAAGACTGGGGGCTTTTTCAACCAGGATAACATTCTTACCGCACTCTGCAGCTTCAATAGCAGCTGTCATGCCACTAATTCCGCCACCTACAACCAGAATGGTTTCGTTCGTCGCGACTATGTCGGTCATGTGTTCCTCCACGAAGACGCGTGTTGATAGAAAAATCGATGATGATTTTGATTCAGCCGCCTATTATGCCAGCACCAGTGCTCACTACAATCGACTGCTTAAATGCGTATATAGACCGCCTCTATGCGATGGCGGTATTTGGAGCCAGAGATTCCTCAGTAAACGAATGATTTTCCCTGAGCGAGGCAGAGTGGTCAAATAAATTTTCTGAATAATTCTATAATGATCGTGTGTGATTTATCTTGCAGTACTAATTAGAATCGCGTTTTCCTCTCCATAATGAGTAGGTCGGCTTAGCTCAGCGTAAGCCGACAAAGGATGAAAATGTCAGGTTACGCTTCGCTAACCAGACCTACGTGTAAAACCATTTGGGTCGGAGTCGGGCAAGACCTGCTCCAACCAAGAATAGTAGGTAGGTCGGCTTAGCTCAGCGTAAGCCGACAAAGGAAGAAAATGTCAGGTTACGCTTCGCTAACCAGACCTACGTGTAAAACCATTTGGGTCGGAGTCGGGCAAGACCTGCTCCAACCAAGAATAGAGTGAGAAAAAATGCAGGAACTAAATGAAAATATTGATGAATTTCTCATCACAGAAGAGCCCTACTACCATGTTGTCGGTGATGAAATCATGCTGTTTGAAGCGGCCTGGAAAAATAAGCTGCCGTTATTGCTGAAAGGACCGACTGGCTGCGGCAAAACGCGCTTCATGGAGCATATGGCCTGGCGTCTGCAGCGGCCACTCATTACCGTTGCATGCCATGACGACCTGACCGCATCAGATCTGGTTGGACGTTACCTGATTATCGGTGGTGAGACACGCTGGGTCGATGGGCCGCTGGCCGTGGCAGCACGTCATGGCGCGATCTGTTATCTGGACGAGGTGGTAGAGGCGCGTAAGGATACGACGGTTGTTATCCATCCCCTGGCGGATGATCGACGGGCTCTGCCGATCGAAAAAACAGGTGAATTACTGAAGGCCGGCGATAATTTTTGTCTAGCTATATCCTACAACCCCGGCTATCAGAGTGTACTGAAAGACCTCAAACAGAGTACCCGGCAACGCTTTATTGCCATCGAGTTTGATTACCCGGCGGCCGCAGTGGAAGCCGGCATCGTTGTACACGAGACCGGCCTCGATGATGAAATGGCCTGCCGCCTGGTGAAATTTGCCGGTATGACACGCAACCTCAAAGGCAATGGCCTGGAAGAAGGTGCCAGTACCCGCTTACTGGTGCATGCCGGGAAACTGATCTCTGAGGGAATTTCACCACAGCTAGCCTGTCGCGGGGCAATCTCCGAGGCATTGACGGATGATCGGGAGATGTTGGTGGCGGTGAATGAACTTAGTGATTCGCTGTTTTAGATCAGGGGAAAGGGGAAAGGAGGAAAGGAGGAAAGGGGAAAGGAGGAAAGGAGGAAAGGAGGAAAGGAAAGATGAAAGATGAAAGATGAAAGATGAAAAAGAGGTTCCGATTTTGATTTTCCTTTCCCCTTTCCCCTTTCCCCTTTCACCTGATTTTATATGAAACCTTACACCGCCGACAAAATGGAAGAACTGCTTGATGAGCCGCTGTGGGCGGCCATTACGCGTCGGCGGACGGCCAGGAAGTATGCAGAAGAGCTCGCTGATGGTTTCAGCCGGGAAGATCAGGATGCGGTCTTACACTGGGCTGGAATCATTACACGCGCCAATACCGAGATGGCATTTCAGTTCGTGATCCACTCCGCACGGGGGCTTAGCCTGCTGGGTCGCGAAGGTCTGGAAGACTGGGTCATTAGTGCCATGGATGTCTACGATCAGCAGGGTATGTATCCCGCTATCAAGGTGTTGACCAATATAGAGAGTTATGCGGATGAAGCGGTTCGCGGTCTCAATGGCCTGACTTTTGAGGATGTGCATGGTGTACTTGAGTATTTTGTCAATGGCCTGTCTGGGCGTTGTCTGAAACTGGTCTCGGCCAACCAGTCCTATACCGATACTGAGACGCTGTATTTACCGGCCGAGATTTCAGTTTTTTCTGATGAAAAAGATAATTTTGTCCTCTATAAATTGATTGCAGTCCATCAATGGGCACAGATTTGCTTCGGCACCTTTGCCCGCGAAACGGCCTGCCTCGATGGCGTTCATGCCTGCTGTGAAGCATTCAATGACCCACAGCAAGCCCTGTCCGTTTTTCATGCGCTGGAATGCATACGGCTGGATGCCTGCATTAAGCATGAGCTCGCGGGACTGGCGCGTGAACAGAGTCGTATTCAACAGTTAATTGGCAAGATTGTTATCCCTGATGCCTGGCAACAGGAAGCAGAAAAATTACAGCAGCTGAGCGCTACAGTTGAGGACAGCCTGCATTTTCTCTCAACTGTGCAGCATGATGTTGAGCTGCCTCGATGGTGTTATCAGGGGATGATAGATCCGGTCGGGATAGAGCAGGCGATAAGAGAAAGGCAGCTGCGCGAAAAGAGGGAACTGGTCGATGCTTTGATTAATCTGGTGGTTGATCCTGATCAGAATAACGAGGCGAAGAAGGAGCAGACAGACTCGCGGGAAGTTCAGGCGACACTGGATCGCTTTGATATAGGCCTGAATGAAGACAGCTCAGAGATAGAGATCACCCTGGATGACAGGCCATTGGCACCACCAGCGCAGGTGAAAAATATTGTGTCATCTATGGTACTGGACTTCGGTGAAATCCCCCCGGATATTCTGCATGCCGCCGGTGACGGCGCCTATAAAATACCCAGAACCAAATCAAAAGATGATGTCTGGCAGGGCACTTATCATGAAGAAGGTGCTTTCATTTACGATGAATGGGATTTCAGGCGCAAGCATTACCGGAAAGACTGGTGTGTGTTGAGAG
>FXBF010000724.1_pt1 | contig 11505 bp, 4 predicted proteins | sample 5335321 | NCBI WGS metagenome assembly FXBF01 (sample SAMEA103928391, study PRJEB20085) | sediment metagenome | isolation source: sediment | reverse complement strand
ACCTGCACCTTTCGGCGCGCGCGCGACATCGGGTGCTGCGCGTGGCACGCACGATTGCCGATCTGGCGGATACGGATGCCATCGAGACCGCCCATCTGAGCGAGGCGATACAGTATCGTAATGTGGAGAGGTCGCTAAACTTCTAGAACCTATTTCAATACCATGAGTGAACACAATCTCGCGTGCTTGGTTTCATGCTACGCGTGAGTGATGAGCAATAGAGCACGCGCGAGATTATCGAACTCGACGCCGCCTTCGCGGCCGCCGAAAGGCGGTGGCCCGCATCAGCGACAGGATTGTCCTTCCTATACACACCGTTCCCGGCGAACACGCTTTCTATTGTGCACGAACACACCCGTTCGTACCCGCCAGACCCCACGAATCTGTGTAACCGTTCACGTTCTTCCGGTTCATCCGGTGGCAACATCGCTTAACTATCATAGCCGCGCATCTACCATGGACAGGCCTGCGCGAACATACATGGCGGTCGTCGCCAACACTTGAGATTCGGAATCCGCTCTATTCTGCCTCGCCGCGATCGCGTTGCGTGCGTTTTCATCTTTTGAATCGGGGTAACTGTTGACGGATACCGATGCTATCCCATTCTTGCGCAATAAACGATGGTCCACTGAGACCAAAGATAAACCGATGAAACCAAGTTCATCGAATCACAGGACCAATGGTATGGCAACGCAACTGCGTACCGTCGACCTTCAACGTCCGGACAGCAGTGTTATTGGCGACAATCGTCGCGACGGGGATACGAACGGCGATTCGAACTCCACTCCAGAAGAAGGAAGCTCGCACCATGTGCTGTCGGCGATGCCACCGCCGACCGCCGTTGGCCGAACGCGACCCTTGGTTCTTATCGTCGACGACGAACTGTCCGTTCGCCTCCTGGCGCGAAGCTGTTTGTGCAAAGCGGGCTTTGACGTCGAAGAAGCGGAAGACGGACAACAGGCCATATCACTCTTCTCGAGCTTACACCCAGACATAGTGCTGTGCGACGTACTCATGCCCGGAATGACTGGCTACGACGTGTGCACCGAAATGCGGCGGCTCGACGGTGGCACTCACGTCCCGATCCTCATGTTGACAGGCCTCGACGACATGCATTCCATCGAGCAAGCGTACTCCGTAGGTGCCACGGAGTTTCTCGTCAAGCCGATCAACTCCTCACTGCTTCCCCGCCGTGTGCGTTTTCTTCTCAGAGCGAGCCACACGCTCGAGAAGCTCAGATGCAGCGAAGAGCGCTATGCACTGGCCGCCAGCGGTACAAACGATGGGTTGTGGGATTGGGATGTGAGGGATGATTTCGTTTATTACTCCCCGCGCTGGAAGGAATTGCTCGGTTATCGGGACCATGAGATTGGTGATGCTCTGGAGGATTGGCTCGGCCGAGTTCATCGTGAGGACGTCGAGCAAGTGCGCGCTGACCTGAAGGCTCATGTCGTGGGCGGTTTCGAGCACTTCGAGAGTGAGCATCGAATACGGACGGCTCACGGAGCATTCACATGGGTGCTTATACGGGGGCTGGCGATACGGGACCCGGACGGGCGCGCCTCGCGAATGGCCGGTTCCATGACCGATATATCAAAGCGCATGGCCTTTCAATCGCGTCTGGAATACTCCGCGCTTCATGATTCTCTCACAAGACTGCCCAATCGGGTCTATTTCAACCACAAACTGCAGCGCGCTATCGACACCGGTACCGAGTGCAGGGACTACCGATTCGCGGTCCTTTTTCTGGACTTGGACCGTTTCAAAGTCGTCAACGACAGTCTGGGTCACCTCATTGGCGATCGAATGCTGACCGAGGTGGCTAGACGAATTCGGAGAACCTTGCGTGCCGACGACACCCTCGCACGCTTCGGCGGGGATGAGTTTACGATTTTATTCGAGGACATCCGGGACACAGCGACCGTGACTAACGCAGTCGCGCGTATACACGCTGCGCTCTCGACGCCGATCATTCTCAACGGGCAAGAGGTGGTTACCTCGGCGAGCGTCGGTGTCGCATTGAGTGACCCCGCATATCAACGTCCGGAGGAGGTGCTGCGCGACGCCGATGCCGCAATGTATGGGGCCAAGTCGAATGGCCCGGGATGTTGCGCGTTTTTTGATGCTGCCATGCACACGCAGGCCGTGCGCACCCTGAAAACAGAAGCGGAACTGCGGCTAGCGCTCGAAAAAAACCAGTTCGTCGTCGAATATCAACCAATCATTTCTCTACACAGCCTGGAAATCTCGGGATTCGAGGCGTTGCTGCGCTGGCAGCATCCGACCCGCGGAATGCTTCTTCCCGGCGAGTTCTTAACCGTGGCTGAAGAGACAAATCTCATTGTCCCCATCGGGCGCACAGTGCTTACCACTGCGTGCAGGCAACTAAAACAGTGGCAAGTTCGTTGGGCCGAGGCTTCAAACTGGACCATGAGCGTTAACCTCTCGACTCGCGAATTGGAGCAAGCGGACCTTTTGCCCACCATCAAGAATATTCTTTGCGATGCCGGTCTGTCGCCAGACCATCTAAACATTGAAATCACCGAGCAATCGTTGATCGAGAACGATCACCAGACACTCGAATTCATGACCGAACTGCAAGCTATGGACGTACGATTTTCCATCGACGACTTCGGAACCGGCTACTCGTCGTTGAGTTATCTACACCGCTTCCCCTTCAACGTCCTGAAAATCGATCGCTCGTTCGTTGCGGGTTTGGAGACTCAACCAAATCGACAAGAGATCGTCAAGGCCATCGTGATCCTCGCTCACAGCCTGGGGCTTGACGTGGTCGCGGAAGGCAGTGAGCGAGATGAGACGGTGGAGTGTCTCAAAGAACTCCTGTGCGACTATGCGCAAGGATACTCTTTTGCCAAGCCGCAGCGGGCCGACGTGCTCAACCGCGAGTTCAAATCGAGATACGGAGTATGCGGCTCCGAAGCACACGTCCGGCACAGTCTCGATCGAGGCGACGTTGCATGAAAGTGAAACATTCGCGTTTCGAATTGTAGAACCGAACAAATATCAACCACCGATATGTTCGCAACTCTCAGGTCAAAAATGATCCTGTTGCTCACCGTGACCATGGTGGTCACGGGAGCGGCGCTGATGTACTTCACCCACCGGCAGGTGGGTGAAGCTATGTTGAACGCCGAGGAGCACTTGGCGCGCAACGTCCTGGAGCTGACGGAGCTCACGATTCGTGGCGGCTACAACCGCCTCGTCTCTGACAAGCTGGCGATATTGTCGCGACTCAAGTCCGAGCTGAAAGATTCGACCAAGGTCGCCGCGTCCGTGCTGGATGCGTACCGCTCCCTCGCCGAGCGCCAGGTCTTGTCACGGGAGGAAGCGCAGTCGCTGGCGATCACCTGGCTGCGAGGTATGCGCTTCGACGATGGGGAGCTTTTCATACTCGGACCGGACGGGGTGGTTCTGGCGGGTACCGCCGAATATCTGGAAGGCACCGACATAGGCTCGACCAGGGATCTCAAAGGCAGGCTGTTACTGGAGACCACAGGATACGACAGTCTGGATTTCGACGGGGGTCCGGCGATATTCGTCTGGCCTGGCTCGCGCCCGAAGCCAGGGGTCAAAAAAATGGCGCACTTTCAGCCCGTAAAGGATTGGGGCTGGACACTCGGAAGCTTGGTCGACTTCAAAGACATCGAGGCCGAAAGTCAGAAGAATATGGACGCCATTGTCTCCGCGCTCAATAAAACGTTCGAGAAAATCCGCATTGGCGAAAGCGGCTATGTCTTCCTGTTCAACGGTGAGCGCGAGCTGGTCATTCCTCCTCCCGGTGTAACACGCGGCGTCAACGACATCGAGCGACAACGACTCGGTGTTCTCGCCAATGCCGTTAGAGAAGGGCAGGTGCCGATCAGATACGTGGACCCTTTCTCCGAGGGAGAGGTGCTGGTCGAATCTTTCGCAACCTATTTCAAGGCATTCGACTGGTACCTCGCCGTGGTCGCCCCGGTTGACGAAATCCAGAGGCCCGCCCAGGAGCTGGTCGCCAACCAGAGCCTCATCATCGGGCTCGTCTTCGTTATGGGTCTAATCGCCGCATTCTTCATAATCGCCCGAATTTACTCACCACTCGATGTACTCGCCGCTTATGCGAAATCACTTCCGGGCCAGGATTTCACCGTGGAACACTCCACCGAGGACCACGCAATTCGGCAGCTGGCGGATCGCTACAAGCGAGACGAAGTGGGGCGTCTCGCCAACGCCTTCACGTTCATGGACCGGGAGTTGAGAAAAAACATTCGCAAGGTCATCGCGTCCATGGCAGCCAAGGAGCGTCTGGAGGCGGCAGAGCAAACCGCCCGGGCAAAAGACAAGTTCCTGGCCAACATGAGTCACGAGATGCGTACGCCTCTTCACGGCATCCTCGGCATGGCCGATCTCCTGCTCCAGGGCGAGCTCAGCGCCAAGCAGAAGCGCTTCGCCCAGTCCATAAGCGAGTCCGGAGAATCACTGTTGAGCGTGATAAACGACATACTCGATTTCTCCAAGATCGTGGCCCTCAAGCTGAAGCTCGAGTCCACTTGTTTCGCGCTCGGGCAGCTGGTCGAAGGGGTCGCCGAGCAAATTGCCGAAGGCGCCCAGGGCCGGGGACTGGAACTCATAGTCTCGGTGGCACCGGAGTGCCAGGGAGAGTTCCTGGGAGACGCTGCCCGTTTGCGCCAGGTGCTCCTCAATCTCTGCAGCAACGCCGTCAAGTTCACGAAGCGCGGTGAGATCGTGCTCCGGGCGACCGCCGTCAGTCAGCGCGACTCCCAGTGTCAAATACGATTCGAGGTACGCGACAGCGGCGTCGGTATGTCGGCGGGGCAAATAGCGCGCGTATTCGACCCATTCGAACAGGCAGACAGCTCCACGACCAGACGTTACGGAGGCACGGGGCTCGGTCTCGCCATCTCGAAGCGGTTGGTCGAGCTGATGCAGGGTCGCATCGGGGTGCAGAGCACCAGAAACGGCGGCTCGACATTCTGGTTCACCGTCGCCCTCACCCGGCGCGCGAACGCGACACCGGACATCGGCGGGAGAGCGCCATCACCGGCCGTTTCCCGTGTGCTCCTGGTTCACAACAATGCCACCGCCTGCGAGGTTCTCGCAGCACGCATACAACAGTTCGGCATCGAGACGACCGCGGTCCACAACGCCGTCGACGCCCTTCGTTTACTGCGGCCCGACGACCACGATGATGTGCCATTCGACATGGCTCTCATCGATCATCCAGCCGACACGGGCCGGATCGACCTCGCCCGGATCATCCACCAGGACAGCAAGCTGTCTTCGGTTCGCCTGGTACTGATGGTCCCGATGGTCGGCGACGATTCGTACGAGCGAGAAGCCGCCGAACTGAATGCGGTCTGCCTGACCAAGCCCGTGCGTCAAGCCGTTCTTCGCGACTGCCTCTACGGCGCAGCGAGCACAGTTGTCAACCGCAAGGGTCATGCCACTCACCGCTCAGAGCCCCGGGAAAGGGAGCCCGGAAACGTCCGCGCTCACATCCTGGTCGTCGAGGATAGCCCGTTAAACCAGGAGCTGACCCGGGAAATGCTCAACCGGAGTGGTTGCCGGGTAACGGTGGCGGAAGACGGCCGCAAAGCCGTACATGCACTCGGGAACAACGATTTCGACCTGATCTTCATGGACTGTCAGATGCCCGAGATGGACGGCTACGAGACTACTCGTCAGATACGTCAACGGGAAGCAACAGAAGGTGACGATCGCCATATCCCGATCATCGCCCTGACTGCGAGCAGCAGGCGACGCGACTGCAAAGCATGCGAAGCGGCCGGTATGGACGACTATCTGGGAAAACCCTTTGGCCTCGGGCAGCTACGAGACAAGTTAGAGCAATGGCTCCCCCCACCCTCGATCGATGCTACCGATCGCGGAGCAACGCCCCGACGCAACCGTCATTTCGAAAACGATGCCGACTTGAACGACCCCGATGTGACACTACTCGACGAAGCCGCACTCGACAACATCCGGGTCGCCGGAGAAGACGGCTCCGGCGAGCTCCTGGATAGATTGATCGACATCTACTTCGAGAATTCGCCGAAGCTCATTGAGAATATTCGCCTCGGTATCGAAAGCAATGAACCCGATTCGGTACGCATCGCGGCGCACACTCTGAAATCCAGCAGCGCCAGCCTGGGGGCCAAGCGCCTCGCTAGACTCTGCGAGGACCTGGAAGACAAGGCGACAATCAGAGAGTTGGCAGGGTCAGATGAGTTGCTGGCAACCATACGGGGCATGCTACCAACAATTTATTCACGACTCGATGAAGAACGTTCAGGGACGAGAGACCCTAGCCGGGTTGCAGGCAAATCACCTAGATACCATTGGAATCAACCCAGCTAATGAAAAACATTCCATTCATCAAGTATACCTGTTACGGGAACAATTTCGTCATCATCGACGAAACGGTCACGCCGGTCCTGTCCGAAGAGAAGAAATCACGCTTCGCGTACCACGCGGCCAACACCTTCTTTGGAATAGGCTGCGACAATCTCCTGGTTATTCAGCGCTGCACCGACGAGGTCTTGTCGAGAATCGACAAGGCGCGCGGTTACTGGGAGAGCATGCCGGATTCGAGCGACGCGGACTTTGTATTTCGCATGTTCGAGCCAAACGGCGATGAGGCCTTTTGCTGCGGCAACGGCCTGATGTCGGTGGCGAACCTCCTTTGTGAACGCTATGGCATTGAATCGGCGAAGATCATGACCGAAGTGCCACTACCGTCTCCGCGCGTCCTCGATATAGGCAAGTGTACGGATGGAATATCCAGCTGGGTCAACCTGGGTCGACCACGACGGGTTCCCGTCGAGATGGCCGCGCACCCGAGTCGCCGCCCTGTGCATGAGTGCATCGACGTGCTGGACGAGATTACGATTCGTCTTCGCTCCCACGATCTGAGAGCTTACAGCGAGCACTCGTCCTTGAGGATGTCGGCTTATCTCGTGTTCACGGGCGAGCCTCATCTGGTCGTTTTTCCACACGAGTCCTTCTCCGAGTCCGCGCTGGCAAAGCCGATATTCACATTGGCGAACCCGGAATCGAGGGATACGCGGGTGCGCAGTCGTGTTTCCGTAGGCTCGTGGCTGGTCCGGCGTATCGGTGCCTTTTTGAACGACCGCTATCACCACCATTTCCCTGCCGGAATAAACGTCGACTTCGCCCACGTGGATGCGGAGCGAGGAGCCATCGTGTACCGCTGTTTCGAGAGAGGCATCGAGCGTGAGACGCTCGCCTGCGGAACCGGGGCCATGGCGATCGCGGTGGTAGCCAAACATCTCGGCTACCTGCACGGGCGGGAGACCAGAGTGCTCCCGTACCTGTGCCGTTGGCATGACTCGGACGCGGAGATCCGGATTATCGAGGCATCCAATGGTGACTGGCGTGTGGAGGGCACGCCCACCCTGCTCATGGAAGGTGACTTCCGCCTGGCTGCCTACGATAAGGAGACTGATAGCTTCAAAAAATTCGCGTCCAGCACGGTCGCCCTGCTCACGCTCGAGGAGCAACTGTTGCTGAAGCGCGCAGCCGGGCTGGACGTGTAAGGCCGCGGCCAAGGTGGTCGGAGATTCGTGTTTTCCCATCGCTCGCCAGCTCGCGTGACTCAGCCATGAACCGGCGAACGCTCGTGGTCGCTTTGTCGACCCTGGTAGGGGCGCTTTCCCTGGGCGCACTGCTGATGCTGTCGCTGTTGATGCTCGACGGCACCTACCGTGACGCACTCCTTGCACGCTATTACCTTCCTGCCCGGCACCTGCAACTGAATCTCGAAGGCGCGATACGCGCCGGCACGATACCGAGCGTGCGTGGCGTCGACATCAAAGTGGAGGCCGCGAAAACCCGGCAGATCCTTCTCGACGAGGTCATGACGCGAGACATGGATGCACTTGGGCTCGCCGCCGTGGGCGATGACGCCGTATCGCTACTCGTCGTATCACCACGAGGCGAGCTGCTGTATCCGGCCAAAACAGAGCAATCCCGCGGCGTAATACCGGAATGGTCCGACGATGCCCTGGTGACGCCCAATGCCCCCGGGGAGCCGGATTTCGGAACATTGTATGTCAAGGCAGGCGAGGACTACGTGATACCGATCAAGATTCTCGACACGGGCCAGCGGTGGATCGCCTCCGTCGTAGTGCTGGTCGATGCCGATCTGATCGACGCTCGTGCTTCGAAGCCACTCGGCGACGCGCTCGCGCGCGTATCCGTGCTGATCGCTGTGTCGATATTGACCTACGGCCTTATTCTCCTGTCGATTGCCAAGCGCCACGAAGGCGAGTTCTCCAGGAAACGATTCCTATGGCTCGGTTTGATAGTGGGCGCTACCACCCAGATTGCTGCCGCCACCCTGATCGGTGGTGCGTACATGGACCACTATTCGAAAGCCTTCGTCGAAAGATCCGAGGTACTGGCCACATTGGCAAGCGTGGACATCGAATCAGCGCTGCTCGAGGACGTGGGTCTGGAGGACCTCGACTTCCGCCGCTACCCCTGGGAACGGCTGATGAGCGAGGACAAGCTATTCGCTTCTCTCGAGGTACGCGACGCGACCGACAAATCTGTTGTCCGGGTCGACGCACGTGGCATCGTGAATTTCGCGAAGCTCCCCAAGGGAGGACCGCAATCTGGACGCGGCCCCGCGATAGTCAGTGCCGACGACTACGTGAGCGTTGCCGACGTCTCTCGGCACGGCGAGATCAGCGCCCGTGTGATCGCTCGCCTCTCCCGGCAAGCGCTGGACGCGTACTTGATTGATCTGGGTGTCGACGGCATGGCAACGATCATTGTCTCGCTGATCGCCCTCCTGGAAATGTTGCTCATTCTATGTCTGCTCGTCGAGCGTCGTTCGACCAGTGCCAGCTCTCCGGATGCCGACCACTGCGGAAGAATGCGGCCGGCGATCTTCTTGCTTGTGTTCGGCATCGATCTCTCCATGTCCTTCGTGCCCCTGCATATGGAGCTCCTCTATGAACCCGTACTCGGATTGTCCAGGGACGCTGTCATGGCGTTACCGATTTCGGCGGAGTTCCTATTCGTGGGTATCGCTATACTCGCCGGTGGAGTCTGGTTCGACCGGCGCGATTGGCGGCAACCGTTTTCGCTGGGCGTCATACTGGCCGGTACCGGTGCGCTTTACTCCTGGTTGGCGCCGGATGCGCTGAACTTCATCGCTTCACGCGCCGTGCTCGGCGCCGGCTACGGACTCGCGCTCGTGGCCAGTCAGGGTTTCGTCATTTCGCACAGTGACGATCGGGGCCGAACACGGGCGTTCGCACGGCTGTTTGCCGGCCTTTACGGCGGCAGCATCAGCGGAAGCATCGCGGGAGCAATTCTGGCGGAGCGGATCGGATTTGGCCCCGTTTTCCTGATCGGCGGCCTGATGGTGTTTCTCGTGTTGCCGTATATGGCGGTTGTACTTCCACGAAGGTCGACCATGTCGGTGGCCGTCAAGGCACCGGAGACCGGGCGGCGGGCCGGCGCCGCGCCCATCGTCGGATTTCTCGGCAACCGCAGTGTGCTGAGTCTCATGCTGTTCAGTAGCTTGCCGGCGTCAATCGCGGCGGTCGGCTTCCTGTACTATTTCAGCCCAATCTATCTGAGCAGGCTTGGCGCTTCACAATCAACCATCGGCCAGGTGCTGATGTTGTACGGTTTGTGTCTGGTGTTTCTTGGACCGTGGGTAAGTCGCAATATCGACACCGTTGAGCGAAAGAAGCTGGCTATTATCGCCGGAGCCATTCTGGGTGGCGCGGCTTTCCTCAGCTTCAACGCCTTGCAAGGATTGTTGGCAGTCACCGTCGCCGTGCTGGTGCTCGGCGTCTCGCACAGCTTGGTTCTCTCCTCCCAAAGCGCTTATGCACTCACGCTCAAAGCCACACGGGAGCTGGGGGAAGGCAAGGCTATAGGGTTATTCCGCTCCACCGGGCGCATCGGGCAAATGCTCGGCCCGATGATCTTTGGTTTGATAATCGTGGCAACAGATGTCGAGCGCGGACTCACGTATCTCGGCTATGCCTATTTACTGATGGCACTGATGTTCTGGCTATTCACGCGCAACGACCGCCAGATGCTGGTGCAGTGAGCAAGCTGAAATGCGTGCCCTGAAGCAACCTGTCAACGCTTGCGTATCGACTCCGTCGGTGAGCATCGCAGAGCACTACCTGAAGACGGCGGTCCAGCATCTTGTCGTCGTGCGGCGCACTCTCGCGAGTTATGGCCGGCTACCACTTCGAGACTACCTGACGCGCCTGTCGAGATTCAGGGAAAGTAGCTTCCAGGGACGCGCGGACCTGTTCGAAGCGGTACGCGACTACGCGTCTCCCCTGTTGGGCGAAGGTCTTGCGGAACGTGCTGCGAACGATCTGGCGCATACGCCGGTAGTGCTCACTGCGAATCACCACGGTGTCGATTTTTTCGCCCAGTCGCTGCAAAGCAGCCTGGCCTTCGCGCTGCGCGAAAGTGATGCGGGCACCAGGCCGAGCACCGTGCCGGTGTTTGCCTGCGGCGCCATTCCTCTCAATAATCTCACCTATCCGCGAGGTATGCTCATATATCGTGGCGGCCGAAACGCAGCGCCTCATTGGCCGATTAAATTGCCCGTATTTCCCGATCGGTGTAGGCACGACCTGGTGAGCAACGCCTCCGGCTTCGATGAAACGATGCTCCATCGCGCCGGCCACCGCGTGCAACGATTGGTCGCCGAGGGGCGCATTGCATGGGACTTGCAGTCATCGTTGCAGAGCATCTTGCAGACGGACTATGCCGATCCGTCGGTGCTGGCCGAGCACGGCTACTCCGAGCAGGCGGTGATGCTCAATCAGCGCATCTGGAAGCGCTTGTTCCGGAATCCCGGGGCGGCTCCTGACCTGGTCTATCTCGAGATCGAGAAGATCGCGGCCCGGCTGCTGCGTGACGACCTCGCGAATACGAGCAGTCTGGCGTGGCGGGTGCTTTTCCAGTGCGACGTTCGCGACTCAGTGCTCGCCGACCTCGATGGGCAGCGGGCGTGCTGGGACCTGAGCGCCTTGCATGCGCGTGCCGGCGGTGGCACGACCAGCAGCGGGCGACCCTCGGCCGCCGCCGGCTGCGGGACAGTATTCTTCTGGGGCATCGACGAGAGCAAGCGCCGAATTCCTCTGAGCCTGCGTCCCGGAAGCCCCGGCATGCTCGTCGGTGTGGGAGAACACGGCGAACGCAGCGAAATACCCCTTGAGCCCACGCGGGTGTGTACCGCCTTGAAAGACCAACAGCTGCTGCCAAGCCTGTTCACCAGCTACCTGTGCATTGCATTGGCGCGCGGCGTGACCTGTGTGGGCGGCTATTATCAGGCCGAATACCTACCCGCCATGCAGCGTGCGGTTGCCGGTGCCTTGAGCAAGCGCGGGCGTTGCACCGCCGCCGCCGAGGAGGTTTCCCTGGTGCCGACCACGGCCTACCTGTCCGGAATGCAGACGGTCATGGGCGCCGCCGGGG
>FXBF010000723.1_pt1 | contig 11516 bp, 8 predicted proteins | sample 5335321 | NCBI WGS metagenome assembly FXBF01 (sample SAMEA103928391, study PRJEB20085) | sediment metagenome | isolation source: sediment | reverse complement strand
CGGACCGCTCCATGGAGCGAAAGAGGTGCGACGTCTTGGTGTAGGCGAACGGCACACGCTCGAATAGCTCCATGAACTCTTCGCGGGCCGTCTCCGAGACGCCGTCGATTTCGGCGACTTCTCGACGGATGATGTCGAGGAACGGAACGGTTTCCTTCTCCTTGACGATCACTTTCATCACGGCTCGGACGCGGTCTTCGAGGTCGGGAAGCGCCGCGAGCATCTTGTCCCGCTCGACCGGGTCGAGAATGTAGCCCCTGGCCGCACTTCCGAACACGACGTCGAAGTCCTGCGCCACGTTCGGAAGAGCTGTGTCGGGGCAAGCAACGATGCAGTCCATGCACGCCGTGCAGTTCTCCGCAATCCACACCGGTGTCTCGCGGCGGGCAACGTATTTGGATGCGCTCCGACCAGTACCTGCCGCCATCATCGACACCGACGCGAGTGGTGTCGAGGGCTGGTTGTACCCGAGCCCTGCCTTGAACTCCTTGTTGAACGTCGACACCATCGTCAACGGGATACGCACCTCCTGGTTCGCACGCGGCTCGGCAAGAGGGATGTCGACGGAGCATCCATCGCACGTCTCGAGCGCCGGCAGACGCATGGATGAGCGGTCGGGCGCATCGATGGGGCCGTACGGAACCTCGACGATGAGGTCGTGGCCCTTCGTCATGACTTCCATGTTCGACTCGACGACGGCGTCTCCGAAACGACCGAACTTCTTGACGTACTGGGCTTGGACGATCTCGCGGTATCGCTCATAGGTCACGTCGTATTCATCGAGCATCCCCGACACGGCAAAGAACGCGCCCAGGAAGGCGTTCCCCTGCATACGGAGCTGAAGTTCGGGCCGGTCCGTTGCCTCGCGGGCGATCTTGAACCCTGGCAACGTCACTATCCGAACGCCCTTGTCGATGATCTCCTGGCGGTACTGCGCCGGTATCCGCTGCCACACCGTCTCGGGATCTTCCTCGGATTCCCAGACGAATGTTCCACCCTCGTTGATACCGTCGAGCGGATTCGTGTGGGTGAAGATCTTGGGATCGGGACACAGCACGACGTCGACATGATGGAGGTCGCAGTTCACGCGAACGCGTTGTGGTGCTGCGACGAGGAAGTACGAGGTCGGCGCGCCCTTCTTCTCCGATCCGTACTTCGGGTTCGCCGAGACATGGATGACCTCTTTGGGTCGTCCGAATTCGTCGACCTCGTGATGCTTTGCGATGAGGTCCTCGCCGATCGCACCGATCACTTCGGACAGGTTCTTACCCGTGGTGATCATCCCCCACCCACCGATCGAGTGGAACCGGACCGCGACCGAGCCTTCAGGCAACAGCGACGGTGCACGGTCGGAAACTACGGCGTAGGGATGGTCGATGCCCACCGTGAAATAGGTCTCGCCGTCGGTGATCGTGCGGCCATCCTGGCGAGCGCGGGCACCGATGGCGTACTCGTAGGCTCCGATGATCCCTTCGGGACGGAAGTCCCTGGATCCCAGGCCGTAGGAGCCCGAGAGCACGGTCGGCATGTCGGGCTCAGCGATCGCGGGAATGTCGGAGGCGAAGCCGTTTCGGTCGATCTCGAGCGCTTTGTTGAGCACTGCGCGAATTTCGCGAGTCAACGGGTTGTCCGCGGACAGCGAATCATCTGCGCGTTCGAGCACGATGATGCACTTGTTGCCCGCCAGAGCCTTGACGATTGCGGCCTCAGGAAACGGACGGAGGACGTTGATGTGAATGGAACCGACCGACGCGTCGTCGGCTCGCAGGTAGTCGACAGCGGCCTCGATGTTCTCGGCCGCGGAACCGAGCGACACGAAGACGGTTTCTGCGTCCTGTGTGCGGTACTCGCTCACGAGACCGTAGTGCCTGCCCGTTAGGTCGGCGAACTCCTCGTAGGCTGCCTCGAGGAATGGAAGGATGTCCTCCGAGAAGTTGTTCCGGCGTGCGAGGACGCCGTTCATGTAGTGCTCCTGGTTCTGTACCGGCCCGAGCAGCATCGGGTTCTTGAGATCCATCATCACGGGCACGCGTCGTCTGGTCGGCCCGAACAGCAGTCGCTGCGCCTCGGTCGGGGTATCGATGATGTCGTCGTGTGAACCGAGGAACTCCCGGATGAGGTCTGCTTCGTGCTTGTAGAAGGTCCGCTCGAGGTGGGAAGTGAGGAACCCGTCCTGAATGTTGATGCCGGGATTCAGGGACAGCTCGGCGACCTTCCGGATGATTAGTGCCTGGTCGGCTGCTTGCTGGCTGTCCTTGGCGAAGAGCATGATCCACCCGGTGTCGAGCGCCGAGTAGACGTCGTCGTGCCCACAGTGCACATTGAGGGCATGCTTGGTGAGTGCCCTGGCTGCAACCTCGAGCACCATCGTCGAGAGCTTGCCCGGCGCGTGGTAGTACTGCTCGAGGCCGTAAACAACACCTTGACCAGACGTGAAGTTGACCGTGCGATGGCCGGTCGTCGAGTAGGCGATTGCACCACCTTGCGCCGCGTGCTCACCCTCGGTTTCGATCGCGATCTTGGGGTTGCCAAAGACATCGAGCACCCCTTCGGCGTAGGCGAGCTGGTAGTTCTCCCCCATCTCGGTCGATGGCGTGATCGGGTAGAAGACACCACCCTGGGTGATGCGTGCCTCCGTGTGATAGGAGACGATCTGGTTCCCGTTCGTGGTGATGCGAATGCCCGGATACTTCGGAACAACTTCCGCCACTTGTGGCCTCCAAGCTAAGACACGCGATTCTTACGACAGGATAGCTATTGACACGAGAAGCGGTTCACGGTCTCGAGATCGCACAGGCACCCGACCGTGTAGCGTGCAGCACATGTTCGATGTCGAGATGATCCGATCAGGGTTCCCTGCCCTCACGCGATCTGTCGACGGCGTGCCGGTCGCCTATCTAGATGGACCCGGTGGCACCCAGGCACACGGGACCGTGATCGAGGCTATGGCGGGATTCATGACTGCCGGTGGCAGCAACCTGCACGGCCCGTTCGTCACGTCGGTCGAAACCGACGCTGTCGCGGACCATGCCAGGCAGGCGGTCGCCGATCTGTTCAATGCCCGGCCCGACGAGATCGTGTTCGGGCAGAACATGACGTCACTGACGTATACGATGTCGAGAGCGCTCGCTCGTACATGGCGATCAGGGGACAACATCGTGCTCACGAGGCTCGACCACGATGCGAACGTGTCCCCGTGGATCCAAGCTGCTCACGACGCCGACGTCTCAGTTCGGTTCGTCGACTTCGATCCGGAACGTGGCTGTGACCTCGACCTCACTTCTCTCGACGAGGCGCTCGATGCTCGGACAAGCCTCGTCGCCTTCACCCATGCCTCCAACGCCGTAGGCACGATCACAGCCGTAGCCGACATCGTCGAACGGGCCCACGGCGTCGGTGCGCTCACCTACGTCGACGCAGTGCACTACACGCCCCACGGGCTCGTCGATGTTCAAGCCACGGGGACCGATTTCCTCGTCGCATCGGCGTACAAGTGGTTCGGACCGCACACCGGGGCCATGTTCGGCAGGGCGGACCTCTTGTCGAGCATCGAGCCGTACAAGCTCCGCCCGGCGCCCGAGGATGCACCCGACAGATGGGAAACGGGTACACAGTCCTTCGAGTCGCTTGCCGGCGTCACGGCAGCGGTCGACTACATCGCATCACGTGGATCCGGTACGACCCGACGGGAACGGATCGTTTCGGCGTATGTAGCGATCGGTTCCCACGAGACGGCTCTGGCAGATCGTTTCCTTGCAGGGATCGAGGCGATGCCGAAGGTCAAGCTGTACGGACACGTCACTTCGGAGCACCGTACGCCAACCTTCGCTATCGACTTCAGCGGCATCGACCCAGGCGCCGTCGCTACGAGCCTCGGTCGCCAGGGCTTGTTCGTGTGGTCCGGGGACTACTACGCATACGAGGTCATGCATCGTCTGGGTCACGCACGCAACGGCCTCGTTCGCATCGGGTTCGTCCACTACAACACGTCCCAAGAGGTCGACCGGGTGCTCGATGCCCTCGCCGCACTCGCCTGACGTCGATCGACGCTCACGACTTCGGCTACCGTCGACTATCTGACAGCTACACAGAGAGGACGCCATGTACGTGATCCGTCGTATCTACACCGTCAAGCCGGGCGAGGCCCGCAAGGCCGCCTCCCTCATCGATTCGATCGGTGTGGCATATCTCGAAGCGGGAAAACGCTCAGAGTCCAGGGTGTACTTCAACAGCGGCACAACACCAGGGGAACGCAACAAGGTCGTCATGGAATGGACGGACGAGACCTTGCGCACGCCGTACGGCGAGGATCGCATCCGGGTCGAAGGTCTCGAAGAGATCGCCGCACAGCTGAGAGAAATCGCGATCGAGTCCGAGATCGAGTTCTGGGAGCTCATGACGGACGGAAAGCGTCTCTAGGGAAGTCCTCGATGCGACGAAGCCCTGCACACGACCCCGCCGGGCTCTTCGCCTGTCGGCGAGCTATCGCTCGTGTCGGGCTTTGAGACCACCAAGTTCACGAGTCATCGATTCCTTCCCCTCCCTCCAAGCGGCATCGTCCATCATCGGATTCCGTCCCAACACCCACAGCACATCGACGCCGTCGCCGTTGGGAACCAACCTGACCGCAAGGGGAGGCCCGAATGGAGCTTCGCCGGGAGCGAGGTACAGGTCGAAGATGCCACGCTCGGCATCAGCATCGATCCTGAACCGGGTTGGGCCGCCCATGGCAGGGACTGGGATGACGACTGTGTCGTCATCGGGACCCGGAACCGCTGGACCGGCAATGAACTCGGTAGCCCACTCACTGTGCGTTCGCGGGTCCGCGAGGTCCTCTGCGACGGCCTGAAAGGGAGCGTCGATCGTCACTGAGATGACCGCGGTTTCGGATGTAGACATCATTCCTCCTTGGGCAAACTAGTCAAGTCGCTTGACGAAGTATATCGGATTGCAAGAACACTGTCAAGCTGCTTGACTATCGATATGGGTAAACCTCTGGCTCGCCTTCTCCTCGACCGGTTCCGGTGGGCCGACCTGGCGCTCCGCTCCCGGCTGACGGCTCTCGGTTGGCGAGAGATCACACCGGCGCAATCGCTCGTGTTCGCGTCGATCGATCTCGACGGGACCCGATCAAGCGAACTCGCCCGCCGAATCGGTGTCTCGCGTCAGGCGGTCCACCAGACCATTGGTGAACTCGTAGAAGTCGGGCTTCTCAAGTTGGTTGCCGACCCCAGCGACGGCCGCGCCAAGCTCGTTGTCGTCACCCACGAAGGCGAGCGCAACATCGCAGCAGCTCGGATCGCTTTCGCGGAGATCGAGTCGGAGCTTCGAGCCCGGATCGGCGTTCAACACATCACGGCGATGCGATCCGCCCTGGAGGCCGATTGGGGATCACCAGAAATTCCCCCGCCTGACGAGTAGAGCTCCTCGAGCCGACAGGAAACGAACGCCCGTAGCGAACTCACAGGCACGACAAAGGCCCGCGTCGAGTGTGCCGGGCCTTCGACCGTTCGCTCTATCGCGGAGTCGCTCACGCGGGTTACCGGGAAGATCGCGAATTCGCGCACTTGATATCCTGGACGCAGAGCCGATATCAATATGAGCCATTGCCCCCCGTATCGGCGATGACGGCATACAATCCTCGGACGGTCGGTCATCAGGAGGGACGTGCACCGATACATCATCGCTTTGGTAGTCGGCATTCCTATCACCCTGATGTTGTTCGTAGCCACCGGGTACGTTCACGACGAGGTGATCGCCGCTGATCGTGTCAGCCGCGGTGTGTCCGTTGCAGGCACCGACGTTTCGCGTCTCACGGTCGAGGACGCCTTCGCCGTCGTTGCTTCCTATGAGGAAATGCTCGTGTCGCAGCCCGTGGTACTCATCATCGAAGGGAAGGCCGTCGAGCTGGATCCGGCCGATGTGTCTCTCGACATCGACGAACAGGCGGTAGCCGAAGCAACGCTTTCGATCCGACGAGATGACTCGATCGCATCGAACTTCGCGGCATGGTCGCGATCGTTCACTTCGAGCAGATCCGTCGACATCCCGGTATCTGTCGATGACGAGGCGATCGCGGCCATCCTCGAGGAGCTATCTGTGACCGCGATCAACAAGCCCGCCTACGAAGGCGCGGTTCGAGTGCGCAACGGTGCAGCCGTACCTGAGTATCCACAGGCAGGACTGCGCATCGACATCGAAGCTGCCTTGCCGCTCATTCGGGAACAACTGATCAGCCCGGAACGCCAGCGCATCGAGATGCCACTGGTACCACTGACACCGCACATAACTGATGACGACGTCAACACCGCGGTCGCTAAAGCGAAGAAACTGATCGAGTCTCCCGTCACACTCCGTATCCCGGGCCAGGTCGGAACGATCGTGTTCACACCTGCCGGCCTTGCATCAGCTTTGCGAAGCGAGATCGTGATCAATTCGCCAGCCGCGCTCGAGGTGTCACTCGACGCCGCCACGCTCACGGAGATCGCCGCCCGATCCGCCGACCGGTTCGTGATCCCGCCGACTGATGCAACGTTCGTGTTCAACGAGGAAATGAGGACGCTCGAGATCGTCCCCTCGGTTCGCGGACAGAAGGTCGACCTCGAGGCGATCTCGGTGGCGGTGACGCAGGCGGCGTTGGGCACAGGCACGGGGACCATTCCGATGACCGAAGGAGCCGAAGCCGAGTTCACGACCGAGATGGCAGAGGCGATGGGCCCCCTTGGTGAGGTGTCATCCTTCACGACCAACTACCCGTGCTGTCAGAGCAGGGTCACGAACATACAGCTCCTCGCCGATGAGATACGCGGTGCGATCGTGATGCCGGGTGAAGAGTTCTCGGTCAATGATCGGGCAGGAGAGCGAACGCTCGAAGAGGGCTACGTGCGGGCCGGGGCGATCATCAACGGCCGGATCGAATGCTGTGAAAGCAAGATCAACATCGGAGGTGGGACCAGTCAGTTCGCGACGACCTTCTACAACGCCGTGTTCTTCGGATGCTACAAGGATGTGTTCCACCAGCCACACAGCCTCTACTTCTCCCGCTACCCGTACGTGCGGGAAGCAACCCTCGGGTGGCCGTTGCCCGACGTCATATTCGGCAACGACTCAGATGCCGTGGTGTACATCGACACCTCCTACACACCAACGTCGATCACCGTGACGTTCTTCGGGAACAACGGAGGACGGACGTGCACGTCTGAAACCTCTGGCAACACGGTGACCCGGGTGATGACGTATCCGGACGGGACCGTGACCCAGGAGCACTGGACGTGGACGTACCGCAAGCCGAAGCCGAAAGAGGACCCGGTGGATCACACCGAGACGACGACCACCACAACGTCGATGCCGCCAACCACAACCGTGCCGCCAACCACAACCGTGCCGCCAACCACAACCGTGCCGCCGACCACAACCACGACAACCGGCGCTTGACGGACAATCGACGATGGAAGCAAACCGACCTCGCGCGCGTTGTGAACTACCGATGACCGAAAACCAACCAGAACGCCGTTACGCGCTCCCGGGGGGCAAGATGGACGTGACCTCGCCGCGAATCTGGGTTCGCTCGATAGTTCGCGGTGCAGGGTTGTTCGGGCCGTCCTATCTCCGCCTGATGCGTGCTGCCCGCTCGAGCGACCGTAGGCGACTACATGCAGCCGAGCGAACGTGGGCTGCAGCCGCAGCAGCCGCAATCGACCTCACCGTCGATGTCCACGGCCTCGACCACATCGACCCGACCGAGCGGTACGTCGTTGCGCCTCTCCACGAAGGTTTCACCGACCTCCTCGCCCTCCAGAAGCTGCCCCTCGAGATGGCTTATACGGCAGCCGAGGAGCTCTTCACCTGGCAGTTCCTTGGCGAGTACCTGTCCGCCTCGAGCCAGGCAGCCGTATCCCGCGCCAGCGGAGCTTCCGCCTACCGATCACTGCTCGCGGCAGGGCGGATGGCATGCGATCAAGGCGAGAGCCTGGTGGTCTTCCCTCAGGGCACGATCCTGGGTATCGAGACCGCATTCCAACAGGGAGCGTTCAGGCTCGCTGAGCATTTCGGGATGCCTGTTCTCCCCGTCATCCTGACCGGTTCGGCTGGCGTGTGGGACTTCCCGTTCTCAACGACCTTGCACATCGGTAGCACGATCCGGCTCGAGGTTCTTCCTCCGATACCGACAGATGATGCCGTAGCGAGGTCGACATCCCTGGAGTGGGAGATGAAGGAACGAGCGTTGACGGTCACTCCCGGCCCTCGCCGCTTCCTGCCCGAACGCGACGGCTGGTGGGACGGATACCGCTACGAGATCGACGATCGATTCACCGAGCTTCACCACGCCGTCGCCGAACACAGGGCTGTACAGGTGCTCACCTAGCCTGAGCGCACGGTTTGGAGGGCAGGGTCGTTAGGCCCATTCCCGTTCTTGCGTAACTGAGTCCCTCCATGCGGTCCTCAGTTACGCAAGAACGGGGATGACTGCCCCGCTCCTGTGCAAGACTCGGTCCTACCCAAACACGAGGAACCATGGACTACCGCACCATCATCGAACCATTCCGAATCCACAGCGTCCAGGCCATCGATCTTCCGGACGAGGCGCAACGAACCGCAGCGCTCGAGCGTGCGGGTTTCAACCTGTTCGGGTTGCACGCCGATGAGGTGATCATCGATCTGCTCACAGACTCCGGTACCGGCGCGATGTCGTCGAACCAGTGGGCAGGGATGATGCGAGGTGACGAGTCGTACGCCGGTAGCCGTTCGTTCTTCCGCTTCGAGGCCGCGGTGAAGGGCATCACCAGATTCGATGAGGTGATCCCGACCCACCAGGGCAGGGCAGCAGAGAAGATCCTCTTCTCAGTGGTGGTGAAGAAAGGTGATGTCGTCCCGAACAACACCCATTTCGACACCACCAGGGCAAACGTCGAGTACCAGGGCGCCGAAGCGAGGGATCTCGTCATCGCCGAAGGCACCGACCCCGCGACCGTCCTGCCCTTCAAAGGCAACATGGACATCGACCGCCTCCGAGCGACCATCGAAGAAGTCGGTCGTGAACGCGTGCCGCTGGTCATGGTGACCGTGACCAACAACTCGGGAGGGGGCCAGCCGGTTTCCATGGCCAATCTTCGGGACGTCAGGGCCGTGTGCGATGAGTACGGCCTTCCCTTCTATCTCGACGCTTGCCGTTTCGCCGAGAACGCATGGTTCGTCAAGCTCCGTGAACCCGGCTATGAGGACAAGACACCTCGCGAGATCGCACAGGAGATGTTCTCGTACGCCGACGGGGCGACTATGTCGGCCAAGAAAGATGGGCTCGCCAACATCGGTGGGTTCCTGGCGACCAACGATCCCGAGATCGCCGTTAATGCCAGGAACCTCCTGATACTCACGGAGGGGTTCCCTACGTACGGCGGCCTTGCCGGATACGACCTCGAAGCTCTCGCCGTGGGCCTCGAGGAGGTACTCGACGAGAACTACCTCAGGTACCGGATCCGGTCGACGGCGTACCTTGCAGAGACCGTGGCCGACGCTGGTGTACCGATCGTCCAACCACCCGGTGGTCACGCTGTGTATCTGGACGCATCTGCCCTGCTCCCCCACATCCCTCCGCACGAGTACCCGGCACAGGCACTCGCGGTGGAGCTGTACCGGGCTGGAGGGGTTCGCGGCATCGAGATCGGCACCGTGATGTTCGGCCGCCCGGATCCCGACGGCGGCCCCGACACACCGGCGGCGATGGAGTTGGTTCGACTGGCGATCCCGCGACGAACGTACACCCAGAGCCATATCGACTACGTCGGCGAGGTCGTGATCGACGTTGCGAGTCGCGCGTCGTCGTTGAGGGGATTCACGATCACAGAGCAACCATCCTGGCTCCGACACTTCACCGCTAGGTTCGCCCCGATCTAGAGCAGACAGCCAACAGCCGTCGTTGAAAACTGTTGACTGTTGGCCGACCACCACGAGAGAGGAGCCCCGTTCGAGGCTCCTCCCATGCAACCGGCCCGCCGTCGGCGACGTTCATATCGTCGTCCACATAACCGACTGGGTTTCCAAGTGCCGCTGGCACTCGCTTGACGGGTTCGAATCCTTGCGCCGCCAGAGCGACCCGGCTCAGTTCTTCTGTGTCCTACAGTGGCACCGAATCCTTACCTTGTCAATAAGCAACCCTGCAGCGCTTCTGCGACCACCCAGGTTCCCATCGTTCGCGCCGACACTCACGCCGCTCGGTTCTCTGTGAGCACCGAAGCGATCTGATCGGCCCATGCGTCGACCTGATCCCAATCGACCGTGTCGTCGATATCTACGCCCGGCGGACCTTCGTCGGCAACGTCGCCGAGCCTCACCCAGTCGCGAACGTCGAGCCGATCTGCGTAGACGATCACGTGCTTCGGGAACGCCCGATGGTCGCGGCCATCCTCATCTGCCATGAGCACGGAATGGAAGAGCCAGATAGGGCCGGCGAACTCCTCTTTGGCGAGTCGCTTGAGCAGCTTCACACAGTCACCCCTCCACCTTCCCGCACACAGGGCAGACCCAACGACGATGGCGTCGTACAGGCCGGTGTCGAGCACGTCGCGCGAATCACTCACCGGGGCCAACACGCCGTGATGCTCCAGCCTCCTACTGATCGCGTGCGCGATGGCTGCGGTCCCACCCGTCCGGGACCCGTGCGCTACGAGGACATGCATACATACCTCCTCGATTTCGTGCACTGCTTTCCACCCCATCATGTCACACAACCCTTGGTCCATCCATGAGGATTCAGGCCGTCGGCAGGGTCGAGTGACCTCGACCTGTGCCACACGGGAGAGGACATGTAGTCGTTGCGCTGCGACCCACCGATCGCGAAGGGGCGCTCGACGGCTACAACGGGCCGCGAACCTTGCTGTGCGCGATGAATGGAATGATCCGCTCCACTGCTTTCGGAGGGATGTCCGCGTACCCGTCCGTGTGGGCGCGCAGGGCGAACCTGCCCCGTTCACAGACCCCGTCGCCTGAGACGCATACGTCGACCGTGATCGGGCGAAGATGCTCAGGCAACGCGATCATTCCAAAGGATCCGCCGTGCTCTCCTGAGGGATCGCCAAGGCGCCACACACCGGGCTGCGTAGGGTCTCTCGTCGGATCGGCGAGGAGCACCACGGCGGCAATCCTCACGTCGGGCACGGACCCGACCATTGCTCGCTTGATGACCTGCGCGCCCTGGGAATAGCCGATGAGTACGATGTCCGTACCGCTGCAAGTCGCACTTGTTTCGGCGATTTCTCGACGGAGTGCATTGACGCCGCGTTCCACGCTCTCGTCGTACTCCCCGTTGAATAGCGCGAACCCGAACGAATCGCTCACCGAGATCGCCGGGTAGTCCAGCGCCGTTTCAGTGACTGATCGCCCCGTCACAGCGATTCTCCTGACAAGAGCATCGACGACACCACCGACCTGCTGACCATATCCCTGCTGACCGGAACCTCGAACCCCGATCACGTGCACATCCGGACATGCGGCGAGTCCACCGCCCACGGGGAACAGCA
>FXBF010000722.1_pt1 | contig 11518 bp, 10 predicted proteins | sample 5335321 | NCBI WGS metagenome assembly FXBF01 (sample SAMEA103928391, study PRJEB20085) | sediment metagenome | isolation source: sediment | reverse complement strand
TCTATCGACGCGAGGTCCACGCTTGCATCCAGTGCGAGTAGGGCGGAGATGGTGTCGTTCGCCGGACTCGCCGTGATCAGGTTGCCGGCGACGGTTGCCCGGTTACGCAGCTGCGCTGAACCGACCTCGAGCGATGCCTGGCCAAGGGGCAGGCCGCTCTGCCGGATCACATCGGAGGTCACAACCTGGCGGTGTGTGGTCGAAGGACCGAGCACTACGAGTCCATCGATCACAGACACGCCATCGAGTCCGGGGATCGCCGAGAGGTCGATCAGGACATCGACTTTCCGTACCTTCCGCTGCAGTTCGAGGAGTAGGTCGGTGGCGCCCGCCACGATGCGGGCCTGTGTACCGTACCGCTCGAGCAACCGGAGCACGTCGTCGATCGTTGCAGGCCGCTCGTATCGCTCGATGGTCCACGTGCGGTCTTGTGCCTCGTGCATCAGTCAGTGTCCCCGCTTGCCCTCAGCGCACTGTTGTAGATCTCTCTGCCTGCCTGGAGGTACATCACGAGAATCTCCACGGCCTCGGTGCGCAGCACATCCCGCAGTACCGCAATGCCGCGTGATTCGAGCAACTCGATCCAATTGACGGGCTTGTCGCCCTCATCGAATCCGACGGCCCTGGCGTCTTCGTCTCTGGCTCCGATGATCACTTGCGATACCCCGCTCCACGGGGTCGCCCCCAGACACATCGCGCACGGTTCGACACTCGTGACCAGCACCGTTGGTTCCCTACCTTGGTCGCCGAGGTCGTACCTTCCAAGCCTGCTGCCCGCCACGGCAATGGCGACGATCTCAGCGTGCGCCGTTGGGTTGGAGGCTGGTACCACGCGGTTCACGCCGGGGCCGACGAGACAGTTGGTCGTCATGTCGAACACGGCAGCACCGAACGGGCCACCGGTTTGCTCCTCGACGTTCCGTCGCGCCAGCATGTTGACAAGCTTCATCTTGTCCTCAGGAGTGGGATAGGGCGTGTCGAAGTCGATGATGTCGCTGAGCCACCCAGGGAGCTGGCACATGTATCCGAGCGATCTTTCGCTCACGTCAGCCACCGCTCTTCATCGCGCTCAGGTAGTTGTAGATCGTGATGCGGCTCACTCCCATGGCCTCGCCGACATCTTCGATCGATTTTCGGAGCCGAAAGGCGCCTCGTTCATCGAGCATGCGGACGGCACGCTGTTTGTCCGCCCTGTTGAGCTCGGCGAGCGGCGATCCAAGCTGTTCCTCGACGGTCAAGACGAGACGGTCGAGTGACACGATGTCGACGAGCCGAACACCGACGGCCGGCTTGCCCTCCCACGTGAGCATGATGTCGCTGTCCTCTACCTCGTCTACGGCAACGACGCTTGCGCCGATCGCTTCGACGAGGGGCTCGATCGCCCGGGCGAGGGGGTGGGAGGTCTTGCTCATGGCCTGTCCATCACCACCTCGACGAGCACGCGCTGTGCACCGTCGCGTGCGGCGGATACAACCATCGCACCGATGGCGTCTGACAATTCTGTGACCTCGCCTGTGACGGTAGAGCCGAACGGGCCCATCGATACCGCCAGGCCCCTGGCCGCCATGGCCTCGATGCCTGAAAGAACATGCGGACCAGGCGAGCCTTCCACGAACGGTTCGATCACAAACTGGACAGTGCACTGTTTCATGAGATGGCGATTCCCTCGTAGACCTCAGGCCGGCGGTCACGGTAGAACGCCCAGTGCCTGCGGGCCGCTTCGATCTCGGACATGTCCAGATCGCGGACAACGACCTCGTCTGCTGTATCTGACGCCGTGTTTCCCACGATCTGGCCGCGGGGGTCTACGAAGTACGACGTCCCGTAGTAGTCGGTGTCCTCGAGGTCCTCCGCTCCGACCCTGTTGATCGCTCCGACGAAGTACTGGTTCGCCACGGCGGCTGCGGGCTGTTCGAGCTGCCACAGGTACTTCGAGTGGCCACGCGTGGTGGCAGACGGGTTGAAAACGATCCTGGCTCCCTTGAGTCCCAGTTCGCGCCATCCTTCTGGGAAATGCCTGTCGTAGCAGATGTAGACGCCGATTCGGCCAACTGCGGTATCGAACACCGGGTACCCGACGTTGCCCGGCCGGAAGTAGAACTTCTCCCAGAACCCTTCGACCTGTGGGATATGTGTCTTGCGATAGATGCCGAGGAGGGTTCCATCGGCATCGATGACAGCAGCGGTGTTGTAGAAGGTTCCCTCGTCGACCCGCTCATAGATCGGGACGACCAGCACCATTCCAGTGTCCTTGGCCACCTTCGCCATGGCGGTCACGGTGGGGCCATCTGGTATCGGTTCTGCAAGGTCGTAGAACGATGGGTCCTGCACCGTGCAGAAATACGGTCCCGTGAAGATCTCCTGGAAGCAGAGAACTTTGGCGCCATCGTTTGAGGCCTGCTCTGCGTGGCGGATGTTGGTATCGAGCATCGAGTCGTAGTCACCCGTCCATGCCGTTTGGACGAGAGCGGCGCGTACGGTTCCGGACATCTGAGCTCCTCTCATTTCTGCTCAAGTCGACCCTACCTAGCGTCTTGACAAACTGTCAAAACCGGATCCGGCAAGATGTCAGGCGAGGGGGAGCGAGAGCTCGAAGAGGCTCTCGCTCTCGTCCCGCCGATAGGTGACGTCGCCGTCCATGAGACGGGCGAGGTGACGGGAGAGCCCGAGTCCGAGGCCGAGAGCCCCCGTTAAGCCCGGAAGCTGGTCACCACGCTGGAACTTGTCGAAGATCCGCTCTGCGTCTCTTTGGGGGATGCCCGGCCCGTCGTCGGCCACAACGATGTAGCCGGTGAACTGGCGATGTCCAACGGCGATACGTACGTTGGATCCGCCGTACCTGAGCGCATTACTGACGAGGTTGCGAACGATCTGGCGAACTCGGGCGGGGTCGGCCAGGCAGCGAACCGGTGGTCCGCTGAGGTCTACCCGCGCCACGACATCGTGGTCCCACGTCTCGAGAACCTGGGACGCCTGGGCGCTCAGATCGACTGGGACGTCGACGACGTGGAGCCTCCCGATATCAGCCTTGGCGGCAACGAGGAGGTCCTCGACGATATTGGCGATGTCTGTGCTCTGGGCCAGCAGGGCTTCGATCATCTCCGCATGCTCGGATTCCGAGAGTTTGCCATGTTCGTCGCGCAAGAGCTCGGCGAAGCCGAGAACTGCCGTGAGTGGCGTCCGGATCTCGTGAGAGACCGAGGCGATGAGCTCGTCCTTGGACTGCCCGAGTTGCCTCAGCTGTTCCTCGGCAGCCTTGCGCTCTGTGATGTCGGCCAGAGCCACGATGACATGTGACAGGTCGAGGCCGTCATCGGTTCGGTTGGCCGCGAAGTGGAGTACACAGTCGATGCGTGACCCCCGGTAGGTGGTCGCGATGAAATCGAATTGGGCGCTCTCGTGACCTTCCCAGATGGCGACCAACTGATTGATGAACACCTCCCGCACAGACTCCGCGCGAATGTCCTCGCGGAAGCCACCGAGCAGCTCTTCGACGGTGTCGGCCTCGATGAGCTTGACAGCGGCCGAGTTGACGTTGCGAATTCGAATGAGATCTATGGCACTGTCAAGAACGTCGGGATGCGCCCTGAGATGGGACCGTAGGTCTTCGATCTGGCCTTTTCGGAGGTCGTCGAGCAAGGACTCGACTGCTGAGAAATCCTCCTCCCACATGGCGATCGGAGATTGCTCGAACAGATTGCGGAAGCGTTGCTCGCTTTCCAGGATCTTTCTCTGTGCTTCGATGCGCTCGGTAACGTCGCGAACGATCGAGGTCAAGACACTTTGTCCGTCCACCTCCACCTTGGAGATCGTGATCTCGGCGGGGAATTCCTCTCCGTCCTTGCGTTGTCCGATGAGTTCGAGCTGTTTACCGATGAGCGACTGGGCGACCCTTCCGCGTTCGAACGCCTCGATCGTGTTGTGGTGTCGGAGAATGAAGCGATCAGGTATGAGCATCTGGAGTGGCTTCCCGAGCACTTCCTCGGGTTCGTAGCCGAAGACCTTGCTCGCTTGACGATTGAAAACGGCGATCTTGCGGCCCACCGTGGAAATGATGGCATCGCTGGCGTTGTCGAGGATCGTCTGGAGTCGATTCTCGCCCTCGAGGAGCGCCTGCTCCCCGCGTCGCCGTTCGATCGCGCCGGCCAGTATGTTGGCGATGGACTGGAGGAAGTCGATGTCTTCGGGAGTGAATGCCCGCTGTCGGGCGGTGTGGGCGCCGAGTACGCCGTAGGGGCGGTCCTTTCCTTCGATGACGACACTGATCCCACTCACGACGCCGTGGTCGGTGAGGAGCTGAGGTCCGGAGAATCGTCGCTCGGTTGCGAGGTCAACGACGATCACCGGGTCGGGGGCCGACATCGTGAAGCCTGCCTGCGACTCAAGGCCGGCTTTCACCGTTGCCTTGCCGACGAAGCCCTCGTCCCAGCCAACGCCCGCCTCGAGGAGGAAGCTCTCCCCTCCAGGAACGAGCTTGAGAACCTTTCCGAATTCGACGTCCAGTGTCGTGGTGAGGACCTCGACGGCCTCGTCCATGAGAGCGGCGAGATCGACGGCCGTCACGGCCGACTGACTCAACTCTGCTGTGGCCGCCTGTTGGGATTCCCGGGCTCTGAGCGATCGAAGTGCGATCTCGGCTTCCTGACGGCTTTCGCTCTCACGCTGGAGAAGCCGACTGATTCCAATGGCGGCAGCTCCCTGAGCAGCCACCGCCTGGGCGATCCTGATTTGCTGAGGGACGATTGGTCGGTGCTGCCGATGGTCGAGTAGCAGTACTCCGAAGCTCTTGCCCCGGACCATGAGGGGAACGAAAAGCACGGAGTCGATGTTGAAGGACCTGAGCCACTCCGGAGGGATCAGATCGGGGATCGTTTCCGGCATCGAGTATGCCGCCGGCATGCCCGACTCGATGACCAGGCGGGCGGCCGGAAGGTCCGCCTGAAAGGATCGGAAGCGGTTCCAGAGCTCGGTGTCGGTGTGGCCGTCGGCGAACTGGCTCATCACCGGCTTGAGGGTTCCGTCATCTTGCATCAAGAGGATCGAACACCGTTCGAAGTCGGTCACCGTGGCTGAATTGCGTGCAACGGCAGTCAATACCGCTCCGACCTCGGTCGACTCGGTCAGGATCGCAGCGACCTCGAGGAGTGCTTCGTTTTCCTGGGTGCGCTCTCGCTCACGTTCGAAGGCCCTGGCGTTCGCGAGGGCTAAGGCCACGATCCCCGCCAGTTCCCGGATCTCTGTCAGTCGACCTTCGAGGTCCTCGTAGTCCCCCTCGATGAGCAGGGCACCCAGTAGCTCCGATTCGACGTGTAGCCCGGCAGCCAGAAGGGATCTCATGCCGTACGCGTCCACAGATCGGTGCGGGAGCACGTCGGTTGGGTCCTTGACGAGCAGCACATCTTCGCTCGCGCGGAGTCTCGCCGCCAGCACCGAGCCCTCGAAGGCGTTCGAGTCACGCCATTTCGTGAACCGCGGCTGGTCGGTCGCTCCGGAGGAGTACTCCGAGACGAAGGGGATGAAGTGCCCATCCTCGACGACGAAGACGGTGACTCGATGGGCGACCAGGGTTTCACCGATGAAACGGCTCAACTCGGCGAAGATTTTCGCGGTCGACCGTTCCGTTCCTGCCAGGTGGACGAAGCGGAGGAGCTCCTTCATTGACGTCGACTCCATGATGGATCAATCGACCGGGCGAGTGCTCCCCTTGAGCCGGAGATTCGAGCGCTTCACCCCGGTCCGCTACATGGTGAGCGCCATCACCGCCTTCTGGACGTGGAGCCGATTCTCTGCCTGGTCGAACACGACACTGTGGGGGCCGTCGATGACCTCGTCGGTCACTTCGATGTTGCGATCGGCCGGGAGCGGGTGCATGTAGATGGCATCCCCGTCGGCGAGCGCGATGCGCCGCTCATCGGCTATCCAGTCGGTGTACTTCTTGGAGATCTCTGCCGACTCGACTTCGTCGGGAGTCGTCAACATGCAGCCCCAACTCTTGGCGTAAACGACGTCGGCGCCCCGCATGCCTTCGTCGAAGTCCTCGACGATTTCGAAGCTGCCGTGGGCTTGTCTGGCATTCTCCTCGGCCTGGGCAACGATCTCGGGCAGGAGCTTGAACTCCGGAGGGCGGGTCAGCCGAACGTTGGCCCCGTAGCGAGTCATGAGCAGGATCTCGCTGTGAGGGACACTCAGCGGCTTCTGGTAGCTTGCGGCGTAGGCGTAGCTGACATTGATCGTGAGCTTCCTCGGATCGCCCTTTTGCTCAATGACGGTCAGGAGGTCGGCGAGTGCCTGGAACGGGTGGTACCAGTCGCACTGCATGTTGAGCACCGGGGTCCGGCTTGCCTCGGCAACAGCGCGTATGTACTCGTTGCCGATGCCCCAGTCGACATTGCGGATCGCGATGCCATCGTTGTAGCGGCCGAGGATGTCTCCGATCTCTTTCCATGTGTCGCCGTGCCCGATCTGGGTGCTCGTGCTGTCGAGGAACATGGCGTGACCGCCGAGCTGCGCCATTCCGGCCTCGAAGCTCGCCCGTGTGCGGGTGCTCGAGTAGAAGAAGAGCATGGCGAGAACCTTGTCTTCAAGCAGCGCATGCGGCTCACCGAGCGCGCGCCGCCGTTTCAGGTCGAGTGCGATGTCGATCACCGTGTCGAGTTCGTCCTTGGTCCATTCCTGGGTGGTGATCATGTCCCGTCCACGGAGATGTGTTTGCATGTCGGCGGCTCCTTTGTAGCTGGTCAGACCCCGGATTTCCGCCGGATCATGCGGAATCGGAGCAGGTCGTCGCGGAAGTATGAGGTGGCGCGCACCACGGGCGCGTTGTCCTGATCGAAACCGGTTTCTTCAAAGCAAATCGCCGGTGTCCCGGGGGCGACACCGAGCTGATCGGCTTGATGCTCAGAGAGAGCCACCGGCACGATCTCGGAGAGGAAGTAGGCGAAGCGACGGCCGCAGTGCGCCTCGATGAATTCGTAGAGCGGTTCGTCGTCTTTGTTCGTCACGTCGTGGAGGAGGTACTGGGTCGGGATCCGGTTGATAGTGAGCACAACCGGCTCGTCGTCTTCAAGGAACAGCTTGGTGATGGTCACGATGGGGTGGTCGGAATCGATGGCGAGATCATCGGCAACAGACTGTTCGGCAGCATCGGTCGTGACGCTCAGCACCTGAACCGACGGCGTGTAGCCGTGATCGCGAAGCACAGCCTCATAGGACCAGATCTCCTCGAGTCTGGATTTGATCTGGAGGCCCGGCTCGTTGACAAAGGTGCCGGCACCCTGTTTGCGATACACCGTGCCTTCGTGTTCGAGGCGGGCGAGCGCCTCGCGCACCGTGGTTCGGCTCACCCCGAGTTCGGCAGCCAATTCGTTCTCCGATGGGATCCGACCGTCGTCGAAGCCACCCTTGACGATCGTATCTTTCAAGTGGGCCTTCACCTGATCGGTGAGGGAGGGGTTTCTGGCGATCACTGTTTGGATTCTCCCACTAGCCGGTCCAGTCATCATGTTGTATGCTTGTCCTACCAATTGTACCGGACACGCTCTGCACTGTCCAGACACCAGCGGGCGGTGCCAGGAACGGACGACGCAACGGACGTCCTCGACCAGCGAGGAGAGCACATGCGCAGCTTTGCAGGACGCGACATACTGTCACTCAAGGAATTCGAGCGAAACGAGTTCTTCCACGTCTTCGAGATCGCCGACCGGCTCGAACCTATCGCCAGGGAGCGGCGGAACACCGACCTCCTCGCCCACAAGACGTTGGTAACCGCGTTCTACCAGCCTTCGACGCGCACCCGCCTCGCTCACGAGGCAGCCATGCACCGCCTCGGCGGCCACGTGACCGGTTTCTCCGACGCCAAGATGACCCGCGCCGGCGACTTCTATCAGGAGTCGATCAAGGACACGGTCCACATGCTGGAGTACTACGGCGATGTGCTCGTGATGCGCCACTTCGAGCAGGGTGCTCCGCATGAGGCGGCTCGCTGGGCGTCGATCCCGGTGATCAACGCCGGCGATGGTTGGGGAGAGCACCCCACGCAGGTGCTGACCGACCTTTACACGGTGTACAAGGAGAAGGGAACCCTCGACGGCTTGTCCTTCGTCTGCATTGGCGACCACCGCATGCGCACGATGCACTCCATTGGCTACGGCCTTTCCCAGTTCGATGCCGAGATGGTCATTCTCGGTCCGGAGGACATGTCGCCGACCGAGGAGTTCCTGGCCGAGCTCGACGCCATGGGTACAAGCTATCGCATCGTCGACCACATCGACGACGTGATCTCTGAGGCCGACGTCGTCTACATGGAGCCGGTGGTCCAGCCCGACTACACGCAGTCCCGCCAGGAGAAGGCGGACGCGTATGGCCTGACCCCGGCCAACTACCAGATCACGAAAGAGGTGATGAGCCGGGCCAAGGGTGACTCCATAGTGTTGCACTCGCTCCCCCGCATGGACGAGCTGCTGCCCGAGGTGGACCAGCTCAAGCACGCCCGCTACTGGCAGGAGGCCTACAACGGCGTCGTGATGCGCATGGCCCTCCTCGCGCTCGTCCTCGGAGCAATGGAGTAGTCATGCCACGTGTCGTCGTAGCGATCGGCGGCAACTCGCTGATCACAGACAAGGACCACCAAACCGTCGAGGACCAGTACGTCGCCGCCGGCGAGACCGACCATCACATCGCCCAGTTGGTCAAGGCGGGATGGAGCGTCGCCATCTCACATGGCAACGGTCCCCAGGTCGGATTCATCATGCGGCGGTCGGAACTGTCCCGTCACGAGCTCCACGAGGTGCCGCTCGACGTCTGTGGGGCCGACACCCAGGGCGCCATCGGGTATGCGCTGCAGCAGAACCTGGTCAACGACCTCCGCCGGATGGGCATTGAGAAATCGGTCGCGACCGTGGTGACCCAGGTCGAGGTGAGCGTGGACGATCCGGCCATGGCGAATCCGTCCAAACCGATCGGCACGTTCCTCGACGAGGTCGAGGCCATCCGACGCCGTGACGAGGAGGGCTGGAGCATTCACGAGGACTCCGGTCGCGGCTGGCGCCGGGTGGTCGCCTCGCCGCAGCCGACGCGCATCGTCGAGATCGACGTGGTCAGGCAGCTTCTCGACGCCGGGGTGATCGTCATCACCGTCGGTGGTGGCGGCATCCCGGTAGTCGTCGACGAGAACGGCGACCTGCGCGGGGTGGCCGCGGTCATCGACAAAGACCTCGCCTCGGCTCTGCTCGCCAATGAGATCGACGCCGACATGCTCCTGATCTCGACGGCGGTCGAGAAGGTTGCCCTCAATTTCGGCAAGCCGGACCAAGAGTGGGTGGATCAACTCACACTCGCCGAGGTCAAGCAGTATCTCGCTGAGGGCAGCCACTTTGCCGAAGGGTCGATGGCACCCAAGATGCGGGCGGTCGTGCAGTTCCTCGAGGGTGGCGGTGGCGAGGCCGTGATCACCAATCCGGAGAACATCGAAGCCGCCGTCGCCGGCAACGCGGGTACCCGGATCGTCCGGTGACCTAGTCACAGGTCTCGCGTGAAGACCCGGCTCAAGGCCCATCAACGGGTGTGTCCGCTAGCGGTCGAAGCGTCTGAGAACAATGCTTGACAAAATGTCAAAACGGATTTGACAAAATGTCAAGTTCAAGACGACAATCTGCATTGGCACAGATGCCGCGGAAACGCGGCTGCCATCATCCATGCGTACCCGAGGAGAGCGGCTTTGGCGAGAAATATCACAGTTGGGGCGGCGCAGATGGGGCCGATCGCACGAACCGAATCTCGGCCCGAGGTCGTCGAGCGCCTGATTGCACTGCTCGACGAGGGGGCAGACCGCGGCTGTGAACTCGTCGTGTTCCCTGAACTGACCCTCACGACGTTCTTCCCCCGATGGTTCATCGAAGATGAAGCGGAGATAGACAGGTGGTTCGAGACCGAGATGCCCGGTCCCGACACCAAGCCGCTGTTCGAACGCGCCGTTGAACGCAGTGTCGGATTCTGCTTGGGCTACGCCGAGATCTTCATCGAAGACGATGGAACGAAGCGCAGGTACAACACTCAGATTCTCGTTGAGCGCGATGGCTCGGTGGTTGGCAAGTACCGCAAGGTGCACGTTCCGGGTCATGCGCACAATGAGCCAGACCGACCGTTTCAGCACCTCGAGCCCTACTACTTCGAACCTGGCCCAGGCGGCTTCGATGTGTGGAAGGCCTTCGAGGGAACGGTCGGCATGGCGATCTGCAACGACCGCAGGTGGTCGGAGACCTATCGAGTGATGGGCCTCAAGGGCGTTGAGCTGATCCTGATCGGCTACAACACTCCGCTTCACTACGACCCCGACCCGCAGCAGAACGCACTCGCGGGCTTTCACAACCACCTCGTCATGCAATCCGGCGCCTACCAGAACGGGACATACGTTGTCGGCGTGGCGAAGGGTGGGATCGAAGAGGGCGTCGACTCGCTCGCCCAGTCCGTGATCATTGCCCCTTCGGGACAGATCAAGGCCCAGTGCATCACGACGGGTGACGAGATCGCGGTCGCGACCATCGACCTCGACTACTGCTCGTTCTACAAGGACACGCTGTTCGACTTCGACCGGTACCACCAGTCTCAGCATTTCGGGATCATCAGCCAACAGCGCGAGGACGACGGATGACGACATCGTTCGAACTCAACGGTGCAGCGGTGGAGGTTGGTGACCACCATCCACATCTGCTTTCCGCTCTTCGCGACGGTCTCGGTGTCACGTCGCCGAAGGACGGATGCTCTCCCTCAGGCCAGTGCGGGGCCTGCACCGTGCTCATCGACGGTAAAGCGATGGCGAGTTGTCTCATCTCTCTCGACAAGGCCGAGGGTAAGTCGATTACAACCCTCGAGGGCTTCGATCCGGCTGAGCGAGACCGGTACGCCAACGCTTTCGCTGCGACGGGTGCGCTCCAGTGTGGCTTTTGCACCCCGGGCATCATCGTTCGCGTAAAGGCGCTCATAGATCAGAAGGGCTCCGATCTCGACCGGGCGACGATCGAAGGACGTCTCGGTGCACACCTCTGTCGGTGCACCGGTTACACCAAGATCGTCGAAGCGGTCGAGCTGCTCGCATCAGGCGAGTCGATCCCGGTGCGCGGACGCTCCGGCAAGATCGGTGGAGACGGCATCAAGTACGAGGCGAAGGAACTGTCCCTCGGAGACCGCGGGTTTGTAGACGACGTCGTCGTAGACGGCATGCTCCATGCGGCCCTTCGATTCACCGACCATGCCCGCGCCGATGTCGTACGCATCGACACGTCGGCTGCGCTCGATGCCGATGGTGTTGTTGCGGTGTACACCGCAACAGATATCCCGGGCGATCTTCGGGTCGGGATCATTCAGCGGGATTGGCCGGTGATGATCCCGGAAGGCGGCAGGACGTCGTATGCAGGCGACGTTCTTGCGATTGTGGTTGCAACCGATGTACTCGCTGCGAGGGCCGCCGCGGACCTCGTCGACGTGACCTACGACGTGCACACCCCGTTCACCAACGTGGATG
>FXBF010000721.1_pt1 | contig 11518 bp, 11 predicted proteins | sample 5335321 | NCBI WGS metagenome assembly FXBF01 (sample SAMEA103928391, study PRJEB20085) | sediment metagenome | isolation source: sediment | reverse complement strand
GTATATACATCGCGACAGGCTGTCCGTCAACCGGGCGTCGTTGGCCGACGGGCCTGCCAAGGCGACGGCTACAGATCCGACCAGCGATAGACGGTGACGCCCTCTCTCCTGAACGATCGGTCGCCGCCGTACACCAGGGCGGCGGGCGCGCCCGGGTCGCCGACGAGCCCGCGCCAGTAATGAAGCCCGGAGAAGAAATCGGCCGCGACCGTCTGGCCCGACTTCACCTCGAGCGCTGTGAGGTCTTCACCCTGCGCGATGAGGATGTCGATCTCGTGGCCGGTGGAGTCCCTCCAGAAGTACAGATCCGGCTCATCCCCCCGGTTCAGGACGTTCTTGGCCAGCTCCGACAACACGAAGCTTTCGAAGACGAAGCCGCGCGAGGCATGCAGCTGGAGGTCTTTGGACGAGCGGATCCGCAGCAGGTAGCACAGGAGTCCGGTGTCCAGAAAGTACAGCTTCGGGCTCTTGATCAGCCGCTTGCTGAAGTTGCGGTGATGGGGCCGCAGGAGCGTGACCAGAAAGCTCGCCTCGAGGATCGAGACCCATCTTCTGGCGGTGGTGTGGGTGATGCCGGCATCGTTCGCGAGGGATGACAGATTGAGGAGCTGCCCGTTGCGGCCCGCGCACAGGCGCACGAACCGGCTGAACGACTCGATGTCGCCGACGTTGACGATCTCGCGAACGTCGCGTTCCACGTAGGTGCGGTAATAATGGCCAAACCACCTCCGTGCGTCGAGGTTTTTGTCGTGGATTCTGGGATAGAAGCCTCGCAAAAGGCTTTTCATCAGGTCGAGCTGTGCCGGGTTCTCTCGCCGGGGCAGGTTCCGGCCGATGGACGAAATCTGCAGAGGCCGGCGGCGGAGGAGCTCGTCCAAAGAGAATGGCAACAGGTGGAGGACGGCGGAACGCCCGGCCAGGGATTGGCCGATGGATCGCAGGAGCAGGAAGTTCTGTGACCCGCTGAGAATGAACCGGCCGGGCTGCCCGTCCTGGTCCACGATCGTCTGGATATAGGAGAAAAGATCGGGTGTGCGCTGCACCTCGTCGAGGACGACCGGGCCACGAAATTGCGAGAGGAACCCTCGGGGGTCCTCGAGCGCGAAGCTTCGAACGTCAGGGTCCTCGAGCGACGCGTAATCGTGCTTGGGGAAAGCGGCGCGGACGAGGGTAGTCTTGCCCGATTGCCGGGGGCCGGTCAGGGTCACCACGGGGTAGCTGCGGGCGGCCTTCGTCAGGGTGGTGTGAAGGGTTCTCTTGATCACGTCGGCTCTTCTTGTAGATTGAATTTACAATATTCCATTTACAAACACATCGTCATGATGTCAAGGGCGCAGGAGGTCGGGCAGGTGGAGCCCGCACCTGAGGATGGGTTCAGGGCGGATGCTTCAGAAGGACCTCTTTGACCCCTCGTCGCCTTACGCGTCTTCGGCAGGCGAGACCTCGCCCGCGCCGCGCAGGAGCCTGGTTTCGCCGGCGATCCAGAGGAGCAGGCGTCCCACGGGGCTCAGCTGCTCGCGGAACTCGAGCACCTGTCGGGCCACTTCGGGCCTGTCCGTGATGATGCCGTCCACGCCGCGGCTCATCATCACCGACAGCTGCACGGGATCGTTGATCGTCCACGCGTAAACCTTCATGCCTCGCTTATGGACTCGACGGATTTGAGAGCGGGAGGCAGCCGCGGCGTTGAGGGCGAGGAAGTCCAGGTCGAGGCGGGTCAGATCACCCACGCTGACGGTGTTCAGGAGACCTCGGGTCCAGGTAGGCCGTAGCGCCGCGGCCTTTCGGAGCCCCTCCAGCTTGAGGGACATGATCATGATGTGCGGCTCCATCCCGGTCTCTTCGACGATCTCGACGACCTTGGACTCGAGCTGCTGGTCATGCCCGTAATACTTGAGCTCGATCACGACGCCCAGATGGCCCTTGGCCCGCTCGAGCACCTGTCGTAGCGTCGGCACGCGCTGATCCGCGAACTCGGGTCCGAACCAGCTTCCGACATCCAGGACCCGAAGTTCCTCGTTCGTGGCATTCCACACCTTCAGGTCAGCACGCCCCACCCGCTTGAAATCGCTGTCGTGCTGGACGATGACCACACCGTCCGCGTTTTCCTGTACATCGAGCTCGATCCACTCTGCCTTGTCCGCGATCGCCTTCTCGAACGCCGCCATCGTGTTCTCCGGAGCCGCGCCGGAGGCGCCGCGATGCGCGATGATCTCGACATCGTCGTCCTGGCTGACGTTCCTCGCGGCGATGTAGCCGCCGACTCCGATGGCGACCCACGCGGTCGCTCCGACCCAGAGGTACTTCTGGCCCGGGATGGTCAGGGTGGCCCGGTTTCCCAGCGTTCCTCGCTCGGCGATCGGGGGCACAAGCCTGCCCGGACCTGACACCGACCGATACACACGAACGACGAACAGGGGAAGCAGCGATGTGGTAACGATCGAGACCGTCAGGTTGACCGCGAACGACACTACCAGCGTGACCGCCAGGCCGATGGCCATCAGGACCAGGCTGGCCCCGACGTCGGGAACCAGGAGATTACCGATCAGGCCGATGACGACTGTCAGGAGCCACGAGAGCAGGCCGATGGATGCCAACCAGGCGGCGAGCCACAGGGCGATCCTCCATCCGTATGGCGCCGTCGCCCGTCTACTCTCTCGTAGCGCCTGTTTCCCGCTGCTGGCCGTGAAGAGCACCAGCGGGATCGTCAAAATCCAGTTCGCGACCTTCTTCAACACGATGATTCCCAGGCCGGTCAGCAGCAGGCCGGCCAGGGCAACGGCCCCCCAGAACTCGGGGGGTCTTTCTGCCAGATAGAAATTGATGTCGTACTTGCCCAGAAAGAGGAGATAGACGCCGCCTACCGCGGCGAGAAACGGAGCGGCGACCAGCAGGAGACGCGCGATGATGTGTTCGGCCAGGCGCACGAGTTGCAGCACGTACCGGTAGACGTAGCGCACGGCGTCGAGCCACGTCACGCGGCGGCCCTCGACCGCGCCGAATCCGATGACCATCAGCACGCCCTGCTCGGTGAACCACACCCCCAGCGAGACCGCTCCCACGATCACGATCGCCGTCAGGCCGATGGGGTGCAGCGCGAACGCGGCGATGTCCGCGTCGGCCAGCACGCCGTCGTCCGTGGTCATCAGGAATAGCTTCAACAGCAGGCTGACCAGCGGCGCGACCGCCACTACGGCGAGGATCTTGGCCAGGAGATCGGTAAGCACCAGCTGCGGCCAGGTGCGCCGGAAATCGGTCAGCGCTCCGCGCAGGTCGGACCATGGGATCGATGGCATCGGCTTCGGCCTCCGAGATTCACCCACTCCGCGAGCCGGCCAACTTACTGCCAGCCACCGAATCCGGGAATACGCGTAGGGTCCGCCGCACGTCGGCCCTTCCGCGTCGCCCGGACCCGGCGCACATTGCGGCATGCACACCGCGAGACGCACGCACGGCTTCACGGAGTCCGTCATCCGCGGCATGACCCGGCTGGCGAACGAGCACGACGCGATCAACCTCTCTCAGGGCTTTCCGAACTTCCCGGCGCCGGACGAGGTCAAGAATGAGGCGTGCCGGGCGATCCACGCCGACATCAACCAGTACGCGATTACCTGGGGGTCCCGGCGGCTCAGGCTGGCACTGACGCGGAAGTACGCGGACTTCTACGGGCTGGAGATCGACCCGGAGGCGGAGATCACCGTGACGTGCGGGGCCACCGAGGCGATGGCGACCGTCCTGTTGGCTGTCGTGGATCCGGGCGAACAGGTGATCGTGCTCGAGCCGTTCTACGAGAACTACGGTCCGGACACCGTGATCTGTGAGGCGGAGCCCGTGTTCGTGCCGCTCGGGGAGCCGCCGGAGTGGAGGCTCGATCTCGAGCGGCTGGCGCGCGCGTTCTCCGATCGGACACGGGCGATCATCTTGAACACACCGAACAACCCGACGGGCCGCGTCCTCACCCGGGAGGAGCTGGGGGGGGTGGCCGAGCTGTGCCGCCGGTACGACGCCTACGTGGTCACCGACGAGGTGTACGAGCACATCCTTTACGAAGGAGAGCACATCCCGGTGGCGACGCTGCCGGAGATGCGGGAGCGCACGATCACGATCAGCGGGGCCTCCAAGACGTACAGCGTGACCGGCTGGCGCATCGGGACGATCGTGGCTCCCTCCCGGGTCACGGATGCGATCCGCAAGGTGCACGACTTCCTCACCGTGGGGGCGCCGGCGCCTCTGCAGGAGGGCGTGGCCGCGGCGATCGAGACCCTCGGGCCCCAGTACTACGAGCGGCTGGCCGCCGACTACCGGATCCGGCGCGACGTGCTGTACGGCCGCCTGCTGGAGGCGGGCTTTCGGGCGGAGCGTCCCGAGGGCGCCTACTACATCCTGGCCGACTTCTCGGAGATCAGCGATCTGCCGGACGACGAGTTCTCCTACTGGCTGACCCGGGAGATCGGTGTGGCTCCGGTGCCGGGGTCGAGCTTCTACAGCGACCCCGCTGCGGGCCACCGCCTGGTGCGGTTCGCCTTCTGCAAGACCACGGACGTCCTGGAGGAGGCCGCCGAGAGGCTGGCCAGCCTCCGGGAGCGGGCCGTCCCGTGAGCGTGTCCGCGACGCCCACGCTGATGGAGCGCTTCGAGGACCGCATCCACATCCGGCTGCCGGCACGCCACAATCCGCGGCTTGCCGCCATCGTGGAGCGCGTCAACGAGCGTGACGAGCTGTACGCGCTGTGGGTGGCCGCCAACGTGAACGCGGTGGACCGGCTGAACATCTCGGACCACGGCCCGGTCCACGTGCAGATTGTCGCCAACTCCGCTCTCCGGTTGCTCCGCCTGCTGAGCGACGCCGGCGTGGTGCCGAGCGTCGTGGAGGCGTACGGCCTGGCGCCGACCGATGCCGAGGTGGTCGTCTGCCTCGCCGCCCTGCTTCACGACGTCGGAATCGCCATCCATCGCGACGGCCACGAGGCCTTCTCCCTCTTCATCGCCCGCCCGATCTTGCGCGACCTCTTGGTCGGGGCCTACGAGGGGCCGGCCGCGGAGATCCTCTCCTTGGAGGTGCTCAACGCGATCATCTCGCACCGGACCGGCGGCCGGCCGATCACGGTCGAGGGCGGCGTGCTGCGCATCGCGGACGCTCTGGACATGGCGCAGGGCCGATCGCGCATCCCGTTCCAGGCCGGCTCGGTCAGCATCCACGCCGTCTCGGCGGCCGCGATCGAGGCGGTGCACATCGAGCCCGGAGACGACGTCCCGGTCACGATTCGGGTGGACATGACGAACTCTGCCGGCGTTTTTCAGGTCGATCAGCTGCTCCGCCAGAAGCTTCGGGGCTCCGGCCTCGAGAAGCACATTCAGGTCGAGGTTCACATCGAGGGAGAGACGGAGAAACGCCTGGTCGAGCGCTTCCGTCTATAGCAGCGACCTGCTAGAGGAGTCGGAATGCGGAGCACGCGGAAGTGGAGAGAGCGCGCGCTGATCGCTTGTGTGGCGCTCCTGGCCGCCGCCTGCTCGCGGCAGGCCGTGGTCGGCTCGTCACCCGGTACGCCCGGAACCGGCGGTTCCGTGGAGGCGACGCTCCGCACGGACCTTGGGAGCCTTCACGCCGCCGAGGAGCGCTATTTCGCGGCGAACGCCCGATACACGAACCAGCTGGATCAGCTGGACTTCGCCGCGAGCCCGGGTGTGGACGTGAGCATCATTCAGGGAGATCGGAGAGGCTACTCCGCGATCGCCACGAGGGACGACCGGGAGTGTGCGGTGTTCGGTGGGGAGGCGAGACCCCCGAGAGGCTACGTGTCGCAGCCCGGGCGGGTCGGCTGCCGGCCATGAGTCGCCGCGCCGCCTTCGCCGCAGGCCGGCGCGGCGCGGCTCAGTCCCAGCTCCGGGTCGACGCCCGGCGCTTGCGGCGCTTCCTGCGCCGCTCGGCGGCTTTCATCTTTCGCCGTTTGGCTTCGCTGGGCTTTTCGTAGAACCTGTTTTTCTTGATATCGCGGAAGATGCCGGCACGCTGCACCTTTCGCCGGAATTTCTTCAGCGCGCGATCGAGTTCTTCACCCTCATCCAGACGATACTCCAACTCTCCTCCTCCGGTTACGCGATGTTGAACAGACGGCCCAGCTTTTCCTTCAGCTGCGAGGCCAGAGTCCGGCCTTCCGCTTCGGGCGAGCCCCCGGGGAGCTCGCCGGAGCCGTGGGTGGTGACGCTATGGGCCTTCGGGCCACGGTCGCCGCTCGCTACTTCGAAATCGACGGTCTCTCCCTCTTTCAGCGAGCGGAAACCGTCGCCGACGATGTCCGTGTAATGGACGAAGACCTCCTCCCCGTTAGCTCGCCTGATGAAACCGTACCCCTTCTCGTTGGAAAACCACTTCACCGTGCCCGTTTCACGACCCATGAATCCATCTCCTTCTCAAAACCGCGCGACGCCAGCTCCCTGGTCCCACATCCCACAGTACATCACGAAAACACGTCGCGGGGACAGCAACCTATGTCGGAAAACGGACCCTCACAACCGGCGCCAGTATCCTCCGTGTACCCTGGATGTTCCCGTGCGTCGTGCGCAAATTTGCTGCCGGAGGGGGCGCGGCGTATGTTGGTCGCCCTACTGACCGTTCGTCCGCGGTGCCGGACCGGCGAAGCTAGCTGGAATGGAGGTTGGACATGGCCCCTCAGTTGTCCATCAAAGCGGACGGTCTTCTCGAGCTAGAGGGAAGATCGTACCGTATCCCGGCCGAGTTCTCGGCCAGAGAGGTGTACAGCTACACACGGTTGCTCGAACCGATACCCGACGTCCCCGGCGGCACGTGCCTGAGCGATGAACAGAGATCCCGGCAGCGAGCCTATCTGCTCCGACGAGCGGCGGTCTGTGTCATTCCCGGCCTTCAGATGGGGACGCTCGAGCCGCTTTCCCTCCCGAGCCTGCGGACGATCCATCTGTGGATCGCCGAGCACCACCCGGAACTCTCCTCGGCGTATCAACAACTGAGCGCCTGACGGGTAAGACCCTCCGGAAAAAGCTCGCGACCAAGCGACGCCTCTCTCGGCAGCCTGTCAGGAGACAGGTGCGCCGCCGATGAGAACCAACCGACAAGCCGATTGACGCAGGGGATGGGAGATCATCTGAGACGCGCGAGAATCCTGTGCACCGTGGGGCCGGCGAGCCGGGGACCCTCGACTCTACGTGCTCTCGTGGAGGCGGGCGCCGACGGGCTACGTGTGAACTTCGCTCACTCCTCGCACGAGGAAGCGGCGACGGTCATCGAGACGGTCCGGGACATCGCGCGGGATACCGGCAGGCCGCTAGCGGTTCTGGCGGACCTCCAGGGGCCGAAGGTACGGGTCGGGGACCTCCGGGGCTCCATGCCGATCCACACCGACCAGACGTACCGCTTCGTTCCGGAGGGACTTGACGGGGCAGAGGTTCCGGCGGAGAGCGTCATCCCCACGACCTACTCGGGGCTGGCTCAGGATCTGGAGCCCGGGGCACGGGTGCTGCTGGACGACGGTCGGCTGCCGTTCGAGGTGGTTCGGATCGATGGGGACGTCGTGGAGGCCCGCGCCCTCGCCGGCGGGGAACTGACCGCGAAGAAGGGGATCAACCTCCCCGGCGTCACCGTGCGAACCGATTTCCTGACCAGGAAGGATCGCGCCGACCTCGAGTTTGCCGAGTCCCATCACGTCGACTACGTGGGGCTCAGCTTCGTTCAACGCGCCCGGGACCTGCGGAAGGCCAGGGAGGCGATCGGCGGCGAGGCGCTGATCGTCGCGAAAATCGAGAAGGCGCAGGCGCTTGTGGAGCTCGAGGACATCATCCGGCTCAGCGACGGCGTCATGGTCGCGCGCGGCGACCTCGGCGTGGAGCTCCCGTTCGAGGATGTCCCGATGGTGCAGAAGCGGATCATTCGTTTGGGGCGGGAGCTCGCGCGGCCCGTGATCACGGCCACGCAGATGCTGGAGTCCATGACGGGGCAGCCGCGGCCCACGCGTGCCGAGGTCTCGGACGTCGCCAACACGCTCTTGGACGGTACGGACGTCGTGATGCTGTCGGCCGAGACGGCGATCGGCCAGTACCCGATCGAAGCTGTTCAGGCGATGGACCGCATCATTCGACGAATCGAGGGATCGGCGCTGCCGGGGATCGACCGGGCCGGCCGGATGCCGGCCGGTGAGCGCGCGCAGGTTCAGAAGTCCGCCTCCGGCGCGATCTCTGCCGCCGCGGTCGAGGCCGTGGAGCGCCTGGGCGCGAGCTGCATCGTCACCCTCACGCGAAGCGGCTTCACCGCGCGAGTCGTCGCCTCGCAGCGTCCGCCGGTTCCGATCCTGGCGATCACCGACCAGTGGCGGACGTACAACCAGCTGGCCCTCGTATGGGGTGTCCGGCCCCTCCTCTACCGGGGCGAGTTGAGCTTCGACAGCATGCGCGACTATGCGCGGGAAGAGGTCAGACGCCTCGGCCTCGGCAGTTCGGGCGACAGGTACGTCGTCACGGCGGGAGTTCCCTTCCACGTGGCGGGAACCACGAACCTGATGCGGATCGGGCAATTGTGAGCCGATCGGTGACCCGTATCGACGGATGGGACGGCTCGTGAAGCTCACCTTCTTGGGTACTGGCACCTCGTTCGGTATCCCGGTGGTCGGGTGCGACTGCGCCGTCTGCACGTCGGAAGACCCCCGGAACCGGCGCGGGCGTCACGGGATTCTCGTGCAGCGAGACGGCCGGACCCTGCTGATCGATACGCCGCCCGAGCTGCGCCTTCAGCTCCTGGATGCCGACGCTCGTGATCTGGACGCGGTCTACGTCACACATCCCCACGCCGATCACGTCCACGGGATGGACGACCTGCGGATCTTCTCGCTGCGCTCCGGCCGGGCGCTTCCCGTGTACGTGCCCGAAGAGTACGAGAGCGAGTTGAGGGGCCGATTCTCCTACATCTGGGACCCGGTATACCGCGACCAGCCGGGGGTGGCGATCCCCGATCTCGAGCTGCTCACCTTCGCCGACCGGGAGCGCCTGGAGGTGGGCGGCTTCTCGCTGCTGCCGATCGCCTGCCCGCATGGCTACTACCGGAGCTACGGCCTCCGGGTGGGCGACGTCGCGGTCTTCGTCGATGCGAAGGAGATCCCGGCGGACGCGTTCGACCTGTTGCGGGGGGTCGACGTGCTCGTCCTCGGTGCGCTCTGGTACGGCGACCCCCACCCGACGCACTTCAACGTGGAGGAAGCGATCGCCGCCGGCCGCGAGATCGGCGCCGCTCGCGTCTACCTGACCCACCTCACCCACCGACTCGAGCACGCCGACCTGGAGCGGCGGCTACCGAGCGGGGTTCGCGCGGCCTACGACGGGCTGGTCGTCGAGTGTTAGACCAGCGTCGCATCCGCAACTTCTCGATCATCGCTCACATCGATCACGGGAAGTCCACCCTGGCCGACCGCCTCCTCGAGGTGACGGGGGCCGTGGAGCCACGGAAGATGAAGGCTCAGGTGCTCGATTCCATGGACATCGAGCGGGAGCGCGGGATCACGATCAAGCTGAACGCGATTCGCATGACGTACGAGCACGACGGCGAGAGCTATCAGCTGAACCTGATCGACACGCCCGGTCACGTCGATTTCGCGTACGAGGTGAGCCGGAGCCTCGCCGCGTGCGAGGGCGCTCTGCTCGTCGTCGACGCGAGCCAGGGCATCGAGGCTCAGACCCTGTCCAACGTCTATCTGGCTCTGGATGCGGGCCTGGAGATCATCCCGGTCGTGAACAAGATCGACCTGGCGGCCGCCGATCCCGAGGCGACGCGGGCGGAGCTGTGCGATCTGCTCGGTGTGGCGCCGGAGGAAGTAATCGCCGTATCGGCCAAGCGGGGTCTCGGTATCGATGAGGTGCTCGAGGCGATCGTGAGCCGGGTTCCGGCGCCGTCGGGCGATCCGGAGGCTCCGCTTCGGGCGCTCATCTTCGACTCTCAGTACGACAAGTATCGGGGCGCCGTTCCGCTGATCCGGGTGGTGGACGGTGTTCTCCGGCCCGGGATGCGGATCACGTTCGGGGCGCGCGACGCGACGTACGAGGTCGGCCAGGTCGGCTACATGCAGCTCGCTTTCCGCTCCGCCGATACGCTCAGTGCCGGAGAGGTCGGCTACTTCACGGCCCAGATCAAGCGCGTGGCGGACACACAAGTCGGGGACACGCTTCTGGACGCCGACCGCACGGCCACGGAGCTCCTCCGCGGCTACCAGGACGTGAAGCCGATGGTGTTTGCCGGCGTCTATCCGAGCGACTCGGATGAGTTCGAGTCGCTTCGCGATGCGCTCGAGAAGCTGCAGCTCAACGACGCCAGCCTTCGCTACGAGCCGGAAACGTCGACCGCGCTCGGTTTCGGCTTCCGGTGCGGCTTCCTCGGCCTCCTGCACATGGAAATCGTGCAGGAGCGGCTCGAGCGGGAGTTCGATCTCGATCTCGTCACGACGATACCCAACGTCTCCTACCGGGTCGCCTCCACCGATGGTCGCACCACGGTCGTCGAGAACCCCAGCCTGATGCCGGAGCGCGGTCGCATCGAGCTGATCGAGGAGCCCTTCGTCCTGTGCCGGATCCTATGCCCGGCCGACTACATTGGGAGTATCCAGGCGCTGTGTCATGACCGCCGCGGTACGTACGTCCGCATGCACTACCTGGACTCCCGGCGCGTGGAACTCGACTACGAGCTTCCGCTCGCCGAGATCGTCCTGGACTTCTACGACCGGCTGAAGTCGGTATCTCGCGGGTACGCGTCGCTGGACTACGAGCCGATCGGGTACCGGCTCTCGAATCTGGTGAAGCTGGACATCCTATTGAACGGCGATCAGGTGGATGCCCTCAGCGTGATCGTTCACCGCGATCACGCCTACGAGCACGGGCGCAAGGTGGCGGCCAAGCTGAAGGAGCTTATTCCGCGGCAGCAGTATCAGGTCGCGGTGCAGGCGGCGATCGGGAGGGACGTCATCGCTCGGGAGACGATCAAGCCGTACCGCAAGCACGTGACGGCGAAGTGCTACGGGGGAGACATCACCCGGAAGCGCAAGCTTCTCGAGAAGCAAAAGGCGGGGAAGAGGCGCATGAAGCAGGTAGGGTCCGTGGAGGTGCCTCAGGAGGCCTTCCTGGCCATTCGCCAGGTGGGCGACTGAGGCAGGCATGAGCGAACGGTACATCGTTGGTGTGGACCTGGGCGGGACGTCCATTAACGTCGGAATCGTGCCCTACGACGGAGGGACGGTTCTGGGCATGCGTTCGTTGCCCACCGATGTGCCGCGGGGTGCCAAGTTCGTCGTCGACCGGATGGTCCGCATGATCCGGGCGGCGATGAAGGATGCCCGGCGCGAGGGCGACATTCCGGCCGATGGCTTCCTCGGCATCGGAGTCGGGTCGCCCGGCCCGCTCGATCGTGAGACGGGCACGGTGCTCGAGACCCCGAACCTCGGCTGGCGCAACTTCCCTCTGCGTGACCTCATCGGGAACGCCATCGGGCTCACCGCCGTGCTGGACAACGA
>FXBF010000720.1_pt1 | contig 11524 bp, 12 predicted proteins | sample 5335321 | NCBI WGS metagenome assembly FXBF01 (sample SAMEA103928391, study PRJEB20085) | sediment metagenome | isolation source: sediment | reverse complement strand
AGCCATATGCGTTCCCGCCGAAAATCCGTAGTGACCGCCGCTACGTCTCTCTTTTTGAGCGCGGCTTTTTTGTCGTTTTCCGCTGTTGCAGAGATCGCGCCTGAAATCTCAGCTGAGGAATTCAGTACAGATTCCAGCGAGACCATCGACCAAATCGTCGTCGTCGCACACAAGAGCGAGCGGTCCATCCTGGATATCGCGGCAAATGTAGCTGTCGTAAATCGAGCCGGCCTCAAGTCGCAGCACGCGAATTCGGTGACAGATGTATGTCAGTACGCGCCGGGGATCGAGTACGAGGCGGGCGGCGCGCGATTTGGTACGGAAGATATCAATATCCGCGGCATTGGCGGTAATCGCGTTGAGCTCATTGTCGATCGCGTGCCGCTAAGCGACCAGTTTGATGTTGGCAGCTTTTCCAATGCCACATCCTGGAACCTGTAGGCCGTCTATCATGATTTTTTATCGGAAGCCGGGAGCGGTGATTTCGGCATGGAACTCGACTTGTCGGCCAGTAGAAAACTAGGGCGTAGGTATGGATTACTCTTGAAGGCTGCGCTTTTCAATGCGGGCGTGCCCTCGACAACGCGTGTCGATACCAACAAATTCTGGATTATGCTTACTGCAACTTATTGATTGCCCGTCAGGACGGGCTCCTGCGATGCGTCGCGAAGTGTCGTTTTATGGTCTGGCGTTCCTGCTCTCGTCCATAGTTGCGCAGTCGATACATTCGAGTGCGTATGGATGGGCCTTGAGCCGGCCCTGATCGATCGACAATCCGCAGTCGACACAGGTACCGAAGTCACCCGACTCCATCCGCGACAGGGCCGCAGATATTTTTTTGAGTTCCACTCTTGCCTCGTTGCCCAGTGCATCCACTACTTCGCTGTCTTCGAGCTGCTTTGCGCGTTCTTTGGAGTCAGCTTCATAACCACGTCGCAGATTCGCTGTGATTCGTTCGAGCCGCACCGTTAACTCCTCTTTCTTTCGCAACAATTCATCGCGAAGCCCATCAGGCCGGTTTTTGGCCATACCGTTGTGTCTCCTTGAGGAGTCCATCCTTCCTCACCGGCATGAATATAAGAATCGATTGATAGGTTCATTACACCGGAAGGATCATCGGGCGGGAATCAGTAAAATCACGTATGACGGGAGCCGGGGTTTCTGCCTATTCGGGCAAGTCCCGGCGGTCCAGCCCATACTCAATCAAGGATAAGTACATTCCGATACTGCCTAGGCAACAGGCCTTATTAACTTCGGGCCGGCATCGAAATACGCTGGGTGCAATAAGACGGTGCAATACGCTAGCCACAGTAGCCACAATGCATTATTAAAGCTCGACATTGACAGGTGTATCCATGCATAAGATATCCCGAATAATGTGCGTCATCGATCCCACGACGTCTGACCAGCCCGCAATGGACCGTGGTGCGTGGCTTGCCAGCAACGTTGGTGCCGAACTGGACTTGTTTGTTTGTTACTACAATGAGTATCTGACCGGCGATCGCCTGTTTGATTCTCCGTCATTGGAAAAGGCACGGCGTGAAGTCATAGGTGGTCATGAAAATCACCTCGAAGAACTTGCCGAGACGTTTCGACGGGCCGGCCTGATCGTCCGCACCACGGTAATTTGGGATCATCCGCTTTTCGAGGGTATCGTTCGCCACGCAGATACGGCCCGTGCAGATATCGTATTCAAAGACACGCATCACCATTCGGCGGTGACACGCGCGCTGCTTACGAATACAGACTGGAGCCTCATTCGCACTTGCCCGGTTCCCCTGTGGCTCGTCAAGCCGCACGAGGTCGCCGACAAGCCGGTATTCCTGGCTGCGATCGACCCGTTGAATGAACACGACAAACCTGCTTCACTCGACGATGAAATTCTCGCCCTCTCAAAGACGCTTGCCGAGAAGTCAGATGGCGCCGTGCACGCGTTCCACTCTTATGATCCGCGGATCGCCGTCGCGACAGCAACTGCCAACGCTTATATTCCCGTTTCTCTGCCGTTCGATGAGATCGAGAAGCAGATGCATGAGCAGCACGAGAAACGCTTCAACGAGGTAACGGAATTTCACGGACTTGACCATAAACACGCGCATCTCGTCGCTGGCCTGACTCACGAAGAATTGCCGATCATCGCTGAAAAAATGAGCGCTGACGTCATCGTAATGGGCGCCGTCGCGAGAAATCGCTGGAAGCGTCTATTTATTGGTGCTACCGCTGAAAGAACGCTCGAGGATATCCCCTGCGACCTGTTGATCGTCAAGCCAGATTGGTTTCACACCCCGGTCGAGATGTCGGGCGAACAAGCTGCCTAAAGGAACCTGTATCAACAATCCTCATGGCCGCAAAGTCGCTTCGCGGCCATGAGGATTGTTGATACAGGTTTTAGGGATCAGGCGGCCATATGCATGCGGACCAGGTCAGCAAGTGATCGCGCCTGCATTTTCTCCATGACCCTTGCGCGATGAATTTCGACCGTCCGCTGGCTGACACCAAGTTCATATGCGATCACTTTGTTCGGTTTGCCGGTGACGACAAGATCGAGAACTTCGCGCTCGCGTTTGGTGAGTTTGTCTATGCGAGTCTGCACTTGAGCTTGTTCCTGACGCTCGGTACGGCGTTCGTGATCCGTTTTCAGCGCTTCGCCGATTCGATCGAGCAGGTCCTGATCGCGGAACGGCTTTTGAATGAAATCGACAGCACCTTTTTGCATGGCCTCTACTGCCATAGGCACGTCGCCATGACCCGTGATAAAGATGATCGGTAGCGAACTCCCCATTTCAATAAGCTTTTCCTGGAGTTCCAGCCCGCCCAGCCCGGGCATGCGGATATCGAGTACGAGGCAGCCCGGTTTCTCGTCGGAATACGCCGCCAGGAAATCATCGGCGGAATGATAGATTTCGTATTCCAGACCGACAGATCGCATCAGGAATTCCATCGCATGCCGAATGGCCTGGTCGTCATCCACAATGAAAACTGTCGATTTCAGCTCGGGGTCGTTGGTCATGATGCTTGTTACAGACGCGCAACTACGGCGCAGTGTCTGCCTCAGAGTCCTCCTTCGGTGTAGTAGGATAGCGATAATTGGGGGTGTAAGGGAATAGGGTCTAGCGGCAGATGCACCCATTATTTCATTTGGCATTGATCTGGGCCGGCGTATTTGATGCCGTAGTCGCAGCGCACAAGACCTGATTGACGCCAGTCCTGTACTATCTCTTCATCGGATTCTTTCTGGTCAATATCGGCGTACTGCCAAAGCAAAGCGGTCCGTTTATTGTGAGTTTGCCGAACTCGGTATTATTTTCATCATGTTTGCGCTGGGCTTCGAGGAGTCTACCGACAACTTTATTGACAGCGTGAAGAAGAGTTGGGGGATTGCACTGTTCGGGGCGCTCGGACCCTTTGCGGTTGCGTACGTCATCACTGATTACATCTGGAACGATCCGAACATTTCCCTGATGTCTGCATTCGCTATGACGGCCACGGCGGTGTCGCTAACGACGGTATCGTTGCAAAGCGAAGGCCTGCAGAGATCTGTAGTCGCGACCAGAATAATGACCTCTGCCGTCATCGATGACATCGGCGCTTTGGTCGCTGTAGCCATCATGGTTCCCTTGGCAACCGGTCAGGAATCGTTGAGCAGAGCCAGCATTGCCCTGACAGGCGGCAAGGCTGGAATGTTTTTTGTCGTCGTCATGGATATCGCTTACGTTCAGAACCGGATTCTGCATGAATGTTGTGGTGCCACTGACGATCAGATGGTGGCGGCCTTATTACAATACCGCGGCCGCCCGATCGATTTAAGCGTCGCCTTAATCCAGCCTTCTTGAAAAACGCAACATCGCTCCGGTCATTGCGACAATTGTTATTATTGCCAGAATTAGCAGCTCACTGCCCAGCTCGATCAATGAGGCGTCGCGCAACATGATGCCGCGGGTCAGCCTGATGAAATGCGTATTTGGCAATATTTCGCCAAGATATTGCGCAAATTTGGGCATCCCGTCGAAAGGGAACATGAATCCGGAAAGCAGTATGGACGGCAGGAAAAGGAAAATAGTCATTTGTATGGATTGAAATTGCGTACTAGCAACCGTCGATATGAACAGTCCGAGAGCCAGGTTCGCGGCAATGAATACCGACGATGCGATGTAAAGCTCGGTCATCGTCCCCAGCAATGGCACATCGAAGAGTAATTGACCAACACCAACGATGAGCGCCAGTTGCACAAGACCTATCGCGACATAGGGCAGGATTTTTCCAATCATTAGTTGTGCGGTGCTGACAGGCGTATTTATCAGCAATTCGAGATTACCGCGCTCCCGTTCCCTCACGATTGCAACGGCCGTGAACAGCGTCATCGTAAGCGTCAAAATAATTCCGATAAGACCGGGAATGATATTTACGACTGTACGTCGTTCCGGGTTGTAGTACGGCCTGACTTCAAGGGAACGCTGTGGGCTTGACCTCGTCGTCTCAAATCCTACGGGCATTATCGAAAGTTGATTTGCGATGCCGACGATCGTCGGATCTGCGCCATCAACCAGCAAGTGGGCTGCGGCCCGGCGTGGATCGACTGAGCGTCGGTCAAAATCAGACGGGATGTAAACGCCGACGGACACCTTCCCTGAACGCAGGAGTTGTTCGAGGTCCTGCGGTGTTTCCACCGTGTAAATAAAGTCGAGTACCTGAGTTTCACGCAACTCGGCAACAAACTGGTGAGAAAGATGAGTATTCGCTTGATCGGCAACTGCCGATTTGAGATGGCGGACGTCAGTATTTATCGCATAGCCGAACAGCAGAATCTGAGCGATCGGTACCCCGACGATCATTGCAAAGGTAAATCGATCGCGCTTGAGTTGTCGAAGCTCCTTGCGCATGATCGCGAAGAGCCGAATGAAACCGTTCAATTGACTCGCTCCATCGTGTTTTCCTTTTGCGTTACCGCGACAAAAACATCTTCGAGGGAGGCTGACACCATTTCCGTGCTTGCCGTTATGCTGTTGAGATTCATGCAGTCATCGATAATTTTTAGCGGGTCCGTGAATTTCTTGGGAATAAGAACGCGAAGCCGTATGCCGAGCTGAGTAACGCTGATGATTTCAGGTTCGTTTTCAATTGCTAGCTGCGCGGCGTAAGGGTCATCTGAGAGGACCTCTATGATTGACATGCCGGTTCCTGCCTGCAAGTCCTTCGGAGTTCCGTCAGCGACTTTGACGCCGTGATCGAGGATGGCCAGCCGATGGCACCGCTCCGCTTCATCCATGTAGTGCGTCGATACGAGGATGGTTGTTCCTGCGTCGGCCAACTCGAATAATTTGGCCCAGAAGTCTCGACGGCTCTTGGGATCGACCGCGCTCGTTGGCTCATCAAGGAGCAGGAGATTCGGCTTATGAAGGACGGCGCATGCCAGTGCAAGACGCTGTTTCTGGCCGCCACTCATCGTGCCGGCAAACTGCTTCTCCTGATTAATCAGATCGTACTTGCCGAGTAGTTCCCGAACCCGCGCATCTTTATCAGCTCTGGAATAGGCATAGACATCGGCAATGAAGTCCAGATTTTCCCGAACTGTCAGATCACCGTACAGTGAAAACTTTTGTGTCATGTAGCCGATTTTCGGCTTCAGTGCGCTGGCATCGACCGGTATATCAAGACCGAGAACATTGGCCGTGCCGTCCGATGGTGTAAGGAGGCCGCATAGCATCCTGATCGTCGTCGATTTTCCGGAGCCGTTGGGTCCCAGGAATCCGTAGATCTGGGCTCGCGGCACATCGAGGTCGAGGTGATCTACCGCCGTGAGTGCCCCAAATTGCTTGGTCAGGTTCCGTGCCTGGATAGCAAATTCCGATTGATCCCCCATGCCTACTCGCCGCCTGTGTCCAGGACAAGCTGCACCTCGACAGGGACACCGTCCGGCAGGCGTTCTCGATCGCCCAGGATGTCGACCTTGGCCAGGAAGCTGAGCCGACCTCGATCGTGCTCGGTCAATGCGAAGTAGGGCGTGAAGGCTGCCTCGCTCGAGATCCATCGAACTGCGCCTTCAAGCGGTTCTGTCAGCCCATCGACATAAACCCGCGCTTGTGTTCCGGGGCGGACATGGACGCGTTGAGATTCCGGTATGTAGATGCGCGCGTAGGGCTGTGCGCCGGACAGCAGAATCAGCATCGGTTGACCAATTGCCGGCTGTTCCCCAAGTTCATAGAGTCTGCTGTCAACTATCCCGTCGACCGGCGCTCGCGGCTGATGCCTGTCGAGATCGATTTGCAGTGATGCGAGCCTGGCTTCGACCTGCTGCACGGCATGCTCGGCCTGTGCAAGTTCCTCGACCGTTGTACCGCTTAACAACTCTTGCAGCCTGGCGTGCTCGAATTCGAGAGTTGCTTCTGCCCTGTCCAGCGCTGCTTTGGCTCGGTCCAGCCTATCTCGTGATGCGAGTTCACGATCGAATATCTGTTGCGCCCGTCGGTGCTCAGTCTTTCGAAAATTGAGATCTCGTCTTGCGCCGTCGACACTCGCGCGTCCGGCGTCTATCTGTTCTTTTCTCGGACCGCGTATGAGTTCATCCAGCCGCGCCTGGCTTTGTGCGAGCGCCGCTTCGGTTTCGGACATCCTGGAAAGTATTCGCCTGTCGTTCTGTCGTAGAAGCAAGTCGCCACTTGATACGCGCTGACCTTCTAGAACTGCAATCTCGACAATCGGTTCAAAGACTTCGGACCTTATCTCGATCCGATTTGACTCGAGCTGGCCGACGATCCGCGAATCGTCACTCGTAGAATCGCAGGCTGTCACTGCGACAGCTATCGACAGCACAAGCAATGAATGGGTGAATCTCACGTCGCATCTCCCGCTGTGTCGCCCGGTGGTGACTTGATTGCACGGAGGATGAGATCGATGTGGGTCTGAAGAAGTTTGTCGGTGTCCAGCGGATAGTGTTTCTGGAACAGCGTCTTCCAGATTATCGACATCAGGACAGGAGCAACCAATAACTGTGGAAACTCGTCGAGACTCGATTGACGGAATTCTCCTTGCCTGACACCCCGGTTAATGAGTTGCTGTAGCGTATCCATGCCACACGAAATAACCTGATCGAAATAGTAAGCGGTGAGGTCAGGATGCTTAGGTCCTTCTGCGATGAGGAGGCGGACGACGATACGGGCGGGCGAGTCGGGTAATTTCCTGATGAAGTCCAGGAACGGTCCCTGCAGAAACTCTTCTGCCGATAATTCGGTATCGGCGACAGCTGATTTCAGGGCATCGATACGCGGCACGACAACACCGCGAATGACAGCTTTGAACAACTCTTCTTTGGTCTTGAAATAGAGGTAGAGCAGGCCTTTGCTGATGCCTGCCCGTTTGGCAACGTCATCGACCCGCGTGGCGGCGTAACCATGCTCCGCGAACGCCTCCAGCGCCGCCTGGGTTATCTCTGCCGGCCGCTCTTCTTTGCGGCGCTGAAATCGGGGCTGTGGCATGGCAAATCGGCTCTTAATGACCATCGGGTCAGTAAGTATAGTTAATGACCAGAGAGTCAGCAAGCAGAAATTTCGCGCCTTGTGGGCTAATGCTTGCTTTTGAGGAGAGATGGTAGTCTTTCGCCATGTTTACCTATATCGACCCAAACGTAAGGTCCCGGCTGATCGAGCAGGGCAAGCTGATCCGGATTGACGCTGACGGTCAGCTGAGCGATGCGAATCAGGAACCGGATCCGGGCGCCAAGGCAATCAGTATTCTCGGCCCGATCCCATTGCCGCTCGAGCGGCACGGCAGGCGCTTCGATGTTCAGTGGTATGCCAGCGTTCGGCACACTGAGTTGAGCAAGGCCCAGGAACTCGCCGACGAACTTCGCGAACGCGGCGGTCAGCAGTCTTTCGCAATTCTGGCTTCGTCAATGGCCGTGAACAGCGTGTTGATCATCGGTGACCCTTCTAGCTGGGAGAATCCGCTGATCCGTGTTCACTCGAGCTGCCTGACAGGCGATGTATTCGGATCGATGCGCTGTGAGTGCGGGCCACAATTTATTTCCGCGCTGGAACGAATCACCGCTGATCCTTCGGGGGGAATGATTATTTACATGTCGGGGCACGAAGGCCGAGGCATCGGTCTCTGGGCAAAAGCAGCGACCTATTTGCTACAGGATTCGGGCGAGAATACCTACCAGGCAAACCGCAGCTTGGGCCTGCCGGATGACTCCCGCGACTTCGGCGATGCCGCCGCGCTATTGAAGCATTTCCAGGGAGATCGGCCGTTCCGCCTGTTGACGAACAATCCTAAGAAAATTGCGGATCTCAATGAATATGGATTGAACAACATTACGCCGGTGAAGCATGTCATGGGGGTCGGCGACACAAACCGCGATTATCTTGCTGCCAAGCGGGATTGGGGCCACTACCTGACGTCCGAAGACATCGAATAATTCGGGACGGACCCGGAGTCCGTCCCGAATAATCATATCGCCCGTCAGGACGAGCTCCTACGACGATTCTATTACCGCCAGTTGGAGTTTCGCCCGTCAGGACGGGCTCCTGCGACGATTCTAATGCCGCCTGTTGGAGCCTGTCCTGACGGGCGATACTTTTTGTTATTGTCGCCAGAGTCGCAGGTTTTCAGCCATTGCTTCGAAGTCACTGCGAAACGGATTGATGTCTATGCCGCCACGACGGTTGTAACGCGCATAGACGGTAAGCGCGTCTGGGTCGCACTGCTTTTTGATATCGAGAAAGATGCGCTCGACACAGCTCTCGTGGAAATCCTTATGATTGCGATAAGAAACAATGTATCGGAGCAGGGAGGCCCGGTCGATCGGGCGGCCTTTGTACCGAATCAATAAGCTGCCCATGTCCGGCTGGTCGGTGACCGGGCACAGACTGCGAAGTAAATGTGAGTGCAGTTCTTCAGATACGGTGCCATCGCCTGTGCAACCGAGCAGATCCCGGTCGACAACCGTCGATTTGCAATCGACCTCGTTGCCGTCGATACAGACGCCTGGAAGTCCACTGAGCCCTGTTGCATCAGAGAGTGGATTCAGAACGACCGTAACCGGGGCCCCGGCGGCGCGGGTCAGGTCGGCCGCGATTGTCGTCCCGGCGTCGTTCCATTCTGTATATCGAGTCATGGAGAGTGAATTCAGATACAGTTTCATCGACTTCGATTCAATGATGTCGGGCGAATCCGCCGGCACGCGGAATTCGCCGGTCGCCACCCGGGGTTTGCCTTTACCGTCCAGCCAGGTCAGTTCATAAGCATTCCAGAGGTCTTCTCCCTGAAACGGCAATCCGGCTGTGAGTCCGAGAATCCGCCGGTTTTCCTGTCTTGGAATCGAGTGCAGGAGAGCCGGCGAGTACGACGCCAGGTATGCGGACTTGTCGCCGAGTGGCGATTTCACGCTCATCCGTTTCCACTCCTGTTTCAAAGGATCTGCTAGTGTAATATATCGCCCCTTTTTTGCCCCTGGACGAATCCTTGTTAGAGATACTGACAAATGCCCGCGTTTTTGCGCCGGAAGACTTGAGTGTTTGCCACCTGGCGATTGCTGGCGGGCGAATTCTATCGGTCAGCCAGGATAGTGAGGCAGTTTCCGCCCGGCATGCAATTGTCACGGACATCGGAGGGCAGCGGCTGATACCCGGGTTTATCGACGGGCATGCCCATGTTACGGGCGGTGGCGGCGAATCCGGCTTTAAGAGCCGTTTGCCACCGGTACCCTTGAGTTCCTTTACGAGTGCGGGCGTGACCAGCGTTGTAGGCGTATTGGGTACTGACGATACGACCCGTGATACGCGGGGGCTCCTTGCGCAGACCAGGGCATTAAGAGAAGAAGGCCTCGGCGCCTGGTGCCACACAGGCGGCTATCACATACCGCCGGTCACTTTGACCGGCAGTGTTCGCGACGACATCGTATATCTGGATCCGGTAATAGGCATCGGCGAACTGGCTTTGAGCGATCATCGCTCGAGTCAGCCGACCCGTGATGAATTGTTGCGAATCGCGAGTGATGCGCATGTTGCGGGGATGATCTCGGGCAAAGCCGGAATTGTGCATCTGCATCTCGGTGACGGCGAGCGCGGCCTGGATCTGGTTCGCCAGGCGCTCGCTCTAAGCGAGCTTCCGGCGCGCGTTTTCAACCCGACACACATAAATCGGCAAAAGCCGCTGTTCGACGAAGCGCTGGCACTGGCCCGGGAAGGCAGCACGGTCGATATTACGGCGTATCCAGTCTCGGAAGACGAAGACGCATGGTCGGCAGAGGATGCCTTGTTGAAATATCTGGACTCAGGCGCTCCCGCAGACAGAATAACAATCAGCTCGGATGGTGGCGGTTGTTTGCCGGTATTCAACGAGCAGGGCGAGATTACCGAAATGGACATCGGCCAGGCTGCGAGTCTGCCGCTGACGCTCAAGAATCTCCTCGCAGGTGGCGCAGCGCTGGAGCAGGTGCTGCCGGCATTCACTTCAAATGTCGCAAGTATTTTGCGCCTGCACGACAGGGGACGTATCAGAGCCGGCAATGCCGCCGATGTCGTCGTCCTCGATGACAACGATGATATTCGCGATGTCATGATCGCCGGAATCTGGTACGTCAAAGACGGCAAGCAGCAAATCTACGGTCAATTCGAACAACCAGGCAGGGTAGCAGCCGAATGACCCCGTCGAATGATTCGAATCATGCCGAGCGCGGTTACATCATCCCGATCGGTGGTGCCGAGGAGAAATTTCACAACCCGGAAATCCTCGACCGCTTCGTCGATATTTGCGGCGGCAGGTCGGCCCGGATAACGATCATACCGACAGCCTCTGAGCTCGAGGACACGGGCCGAAATTACGAGAAACTGTTTCGCAAACTCGGCATCAAGCATGCGAGTGTCCTGCAGATGTTGACGCGCGAGGACTGTCAATCGCAGAAATTCCTCGATTACATCGAAGGCTCCCAAGGCGTATTCATGACGGGCGGAAATCAACTGCGGCTGTCGACGACGCTCGGGGGGACACCTGTCGCACAGATGATTCGTCGCCGGAATGCAGCCGGTATGCACGTCGCGGGAACCTCGGCTGGCGCCGCATTCATGCCGGAACACATGATCGCCGGTGGAGAGGAAGGCAGCACGCCCAGCCCGGACATGGTAACCATGGCCCCGGGCTTAGGCCTGACCAACAATTTCATCATCGACCAGCATTTTCGGGAGCGAGACAGGCTCGGCCGCCTTCTGACCGCGCTGGCCTATAACCCGTTTGCGGTCGGCATCGGCTTGGATGAGGACACCGCAGCCTTTATCAAGCCCGGAGACCGTCTGGAAGTCGTTGGCAGCGGCGGCATCACAATTATCGATCCATCGCACCTGAGCTATTCTTCAATGGACCGGGCGAAACGGGGCGATCCCGTTAGCCTGATCGACGTAAAACTGCATATCCTGATTGCCGGTGGCCACTTCGAGATTGCTTCCCGGGAAGCACACGCTGGACCAAAAAAATAGTGATGGAGCCCCGTCCATGAAAATCGTCAGTACCAACATCTATGTTGGTCCCAACG
>FXBF010000719.1_pt1 | contig 11525 bp, 7 predicted proteins | sample 5335321 | NCBI WGS metagenome assembly FXBF01 (sample SAMEA103928391, study PRJEB20085) | sediment metagenome | isolation source: sediment | reverse complement strand
GCCTATGGCGCATGCCCCCGCCGCCAGAATTGCTGCGGTGTTCGCTGCACCATCACCAATTGCTAAGCCCGAGGCGCCTGTTACTGTGCCATCACATCCCCATGGCGCCCCCGCCCCACCGTCCTGATCGGCCGGAGCGGCTTCCAGGCCGTTCAGGCCGCCGTTTGAAATATAAAAAACAACGCCGCCACAGGGGCCGGTATCGCCTATGGCGAAAAGTCCTGATGATGTCTGTGCATGGGCGGGTAAGATGACTGAGTCGACAACCGGGCTGACCCAGGCATCGGGAAGCGATTTTCCTGCGATGATTGCGCCGCTGCCAGCGGCCATAGATTTTAGTATTTTACGGCGTGACCTGTCAGAGTGTTTGGTTTGGTTTGGTTTGGTTTGGTTTGGTTTGGTTTGGTTTGTATTTCATAAGGTAATCCCTCCTACAAGACGCGACTATAATATGCATTTATGTCAGGTTTGTCTACGCTCACTCAACTGCTCTTCGAACGCCCTGGCCTTACTAGCCTGGTCGATATCTTTCAGGTGCTGCAGTAGTACTTTCATGCGACTCAGTGGCCACGAGTTTGGGCCGTCACTGAGGGCCTTAGCGGGATCGGGGTGAGTTTCCATGAATAGACCCGACACACCGGCTGCTACGGCGGCTCTGGCCAGCACGGGGATAAACTCACGGTTGCCACCTGTATGCGTGCCCTGACTGCCAGGTTCCTGCACTGAGTGCGTGACATCAAAAACCACCGGGCAACCCGTCTTTCGCATTATCGCCAGTGATCGCATATCAACGATCAGGTTGTTATAACCAAAACTGGCACCGCGTTCACAGACCATGACGCGTCCTTCGCCACCGGCGGCAATTGCTTTGCTGGCCACCTGAGTCATTTCCTGCGGGGAAAGAAACTGCCCTTTTTTGATGTTAACCGGTTTACCGCAGGCACCGACGGCTTCGATCAAGTCAGTCTGACGACAGAGAAAAGCCGGGGTCTGCAGGACATCGACCACCTCTGCAACTGTCTTTACCTGTGTTACGCCGTGCACGTCCGTGAGTATCGGCACCCCGGTTTGCTGACGAACGTGATCGAGGATTTTAAGTCCTTCGTCGATCCCCATACCACGATAGGACTGACCAGATGTGCGGTTTGCCTTGTCATAGGATGATTTGAAAATAAAGGGTATGCCCAGTTCAGAGGTGATCTCAGCAAGTGTTCCGGCCGTATCGACGGCTAACTGCTCTGATTCCACGACGCAGGGACCCGCAATAAGAAAAAAAGGATGCTGCAGCCCGGCTTTAAAACCAAGTAGATCCATCAGCAACCACTCTCTTCATCACTTTTATGTAGTTTATGAATTGCCCCAGCAGCAAGCACAAAGCCCTTGAATAGCGGATGGCCATCACGAGGTGAAGAAGTAAATTCCGGATGAAACTGACAGCCGACAAACCAGGGATGATCAGATATCTCTATGACCTCGACCAGCTCCCCATCGGCTGAAGTACCGGACAGGACCAGGCCTGCCTGTTCAAGTTTATCTCGATAGGCGTTATTAAATTCATAGCGGTGGCGATGACGTTCAAGGATGACATCTTTCTGATATAAATCATGTATCAGGCTGTCTTTTTTAATCATACAATCCTGACCTCCAAGGCGCATAGTACCACCCATATCACTGCTCTTGTCACGCATCTGCACTGAACCGTCAGCATCCTGCCATTCAGTAATCATAGCAATGACAGGGTAAGGCGTGTCATGATTAAATTCAGTACTATGGGCATCCGCCATGCCCGCGATGTTGCGTGAATATTCGATCACGGCCGCCTGCATACCCAGGCAAATGCCAAGATACGGTACTTTGTTTTCACGGGCATATTGCACGGCGGCAATTTTCCCTTCTATGCCACGCAGTCCAAAACCACCGGGAACCAGAATTGCATCAACTGCAGAAAGACTGTCTGTGCCATTTTCCTCTAAATCCTCAGCGTCAAAGTAGTGAATATTGACCTTCGTGCGAGTATGTATGCCGGCATGAATCAGGGCTTCAGACAATGACTTATAAGACTCTGTAAGATCAACATACTTTCCCACCATGCCTATCGTCACTGACGACTCAGGGTGTTCAAGGTTGTAAACCACCTGATCCCACTCGGAAAGATCAGCTTCCTGCACATCCAGATTAAACTGGCGTGAAATAATCGCATCCAGGTTCTGCTGATGCAACGATGATGGGATCTTGTAAATACTGTCAACATCATAGGCCGAAATGACAGCATCAACAGCCACATTGGTAAACAGGGCAATTTTTTCCCGCATACCATCTGGAATTTCTCGTTCACTTCGGCAGATCAGTACATCCGGCTGGATACCGATACTGCGTAGTTCTTTCACTGAATGCTGCGTAGGCTTACTTTTTAGCTCGCCTGCGGCCGCAATCCAGGGTACCAGTGTTAAATGAATATAGGCCACATTTTCACGACCTTTTTCAATGCCCATCTGACGTATGGCTTCCAGAAAGGGTAGTGATTCAATATCGCCAACGGTTCCGCCTATCTCGACCAGGGCAATATCGGCCCCTTCCGCACCCCGCTCTACCAGTTTCTTGATCTCATCGGTTATATGCGGAATGACCTGAACCGTTCCACCAAGATAGTCACCTTTGCGCTCTTTACTGATAACACGCTCATACACACGCCCGGAGGTGAAATTGTTCTTGCGGGTCATAGTAGTACGGATAAAGCGTTCGTAGTGTCCCAGGTCAAGATCAGTTTCCGCCCCATCGATGGTGACAAATACTTCACCGTGCTGGAAGGGACTCATGGTGCCGGGATCAACGTTGATATACGGATCCAGCTTTAGCATGGTAACTTTAAGATTGCGGGCTTCCAGGATCGCAGCAAGGGATGCCGCCGCGATGCCTTTACCCAGAGAGGAGACAACACCGCCAGTAATAAAGATAAATTTCGTCATTTCACCGTTCAGGAGTCAGAGTGCGGGGACTACCCCCGAACGGGAGGAAAGCATACCAAAGCCGCCCAGACTTCACAATCAGAACATTGAGTTCCAAGTTCCAAGTTCCAAGTTTCAAGTTTCAAGTTTCAAGTTTCAAGTTTCAAGTTTCAAGTTTCAAGTTTCAAGAACTGTTTATTAACCGCAGAGGACGCAGAGGTACGCAGAGATTGAAATGCTTTATTCTGTTTTTTGCATCGATCCATACTAGAATTCCTGGCTGTGGTCTCCGAAAATCTTGAAGCTAACATAAAAACTTCTTCATCCTCTGCGTACCTCTGCGTCCTCTGCGGTTAATAAACAGTTCTTGATATTGAAGTTACTCCTGATCATAAAGCTCTTTATATTGAACCGAGATTACGTAGCCCTCTTCATCTGGGCCGGGTAAGTAGTGGGGGTTACTCCAGAGTGATGACACGGCAAGCAGCTCATCGTCGAGGAAGACCAGGGGTACGCTATCACGCATCCATGAAGGGATGGAAAGATCCTGAAACAGGGTTTTTAATGGCTTGTTGCCGTGATCGCCAGGCATGCGGCACTGTTCACCCCCCTGGCGAAAGCCAACCCGTAAGGGATAATTACTCAGCAGGGATTTAGCCAGCCCTTCTCCCTTCGTCTTTGTTGCATGCAGTTCCAAATTTTGAAATTGCAGGGTATCTGGCAGAATCCAGTCTCGAAACTCGTCGACAACTTGAGCTTCACTGGTCTTATCACATAACCACAGTATATTGCTATCCAGTCTGAGTTCGCCTCCAGACCAGTTCACTCTGCCTTTGCCTGATGGTTCCTCAAGCAAATGGATCAGGCTTTGCATCCGCTCATCGCCGGGTACTGATAAGCCATTCATCCGCACCCAGTAACGAAGGGCATTTGCCTGGTGCGAGGATGACAACCCGACCAGTATATTTGCACTCAGACAGGCAATACATGGAGGAAAAAAATGGTTACTGGCGACCTTGCAATAAAGCAGGTCCGCCCTGGCTAAATCATCCAGCATAGTCGCCGCCGATGCCGCGTGACCGGCACTCCGCGACAGGCTTTTATCCAGCCCCGGCCAGCGCTCGTGCAAAACAGGCAATACTTCATTGCGCAAAAAATTTCTATCGAATCTACTGTCCTGATTGCTCGGGTCTTCTACCCAGACAAGTTTGTGTCTGTTTGCATAATTCAGCAGGTCCTCACGAGCAAAAACCAGCAGCGGCCTTAACAGACGGCCCTTAAAAAAACCTTTACTGGCAGGCATAGCCGCCAGCCCATGCACTCCAGCACCACGCAATAGCTGTAGCAATAGCGTTTCACTCTGATCATTCCTGTGCTGAGCGGTCATAACTAAGCCAGCTTCAGGCAGGTTTTCAGCCAATGCAGCATAGCGCGCATCCCTTGCCACCGCCTCAGGGCTTTCACCTTTTTTCTGCTCTATGCTAAGTGTTCTGATAGTTAGCGGCACTGACAAGCCATCGCACACCTGCTGGCAGTGGTCTGCCCAGTCAGGTGATTGAGGCTGCAGAGAGTGGTCAATATGGATTGCTTTAAGCGAGAATGGGTAATCAGATGACAGTGCGGAAAGTGCGTGCAATAAAACATGAGAGTCCAGACCGCCGCTAAAGGCTACGTAGACAGCACTGTTCTCTTCAACAGATAGCTGATCATGCAGAACCTGTCTGAGACTGGCGGCAGAGAAATTAGCAGGCGCAGACACGTATCACCAGGCTATTCCTGGAAATTATCAACACCGTACTGGCGTAAGCGGTGATAACGTTTCACCTGCAGCTCTGGTACCGTCATCGCATCCAGGGCATCGAGATTTTTCACCAGTGCCTTGCGTAGATTGTCTGCAGCCAGGTCAACATCGCGGTGCGAACCACCCAAAGGTTCCTCGATGATGTCATCTATCAAACCCAGTTCCTGCAGACGTTCTGCTGTCAATCCCATCACCTCAGCGGCATCTGCAGCATTATCGGCGCTCTTCCACAGGATAGTCGAGCAGCCTTCCGGTGAAATTACTGAATAGGTTGAATACTGAAACATCAAAAGCCGGTCACAAACGCCAATTGCCAGCGCACCACCCGACCCTCCTTCGCCAATCACCGTCGAAATGATAGGGGTTTTCAAATCAGACATAATAAACAGATTGCGCGCAATGGCTTCGCTCTGACCCCGTCTTTCTGCATCAACGCCCGGGTAGGCCCCGGGGGTGTCTATAAAAGTTAGCAAAGGCAGGTGGAAACGCTCTGCCATTTCCATCAATCTCATGGCTTTGCGGTATCCCTCTGGCCGTGGCATGCCAAAGTTGCGGTACACCTTTTCTTTTGTGTCACGCCCTTTCTGATGGCCAATTACCATCACCGGACGACCTTCCAGGCGCGCCAGACCGCCAACTATTGCAGGATCATCAGCAAACATGCGATCACCGTGTAGTTCCTGAAAGTCTGTAAATACCCTGTCGATATATTCAAGCGTGTAGGGACGCTGTGGATGGCGAGCAAGCTGTGAAACCTGCCACGAAGTCAATGAGGAAAATATCGATTCAGTCAGCTTGATGCTCTTACTGTGCAGACGCTCCACTTCGTCGGTCAGACTGACGTCGCTGGTGACGCCAACATGACGCAATTCGTCGATCTTGGCTTCAAGTTCGGCGATAGGTTGCTCAAAATCGAGAAAGTTAAGGTTCATCTATAGTTCCAGCATTAATGATCTTGTCGGGTGAAAGTATAACGCCATACCGATCAAAGGATAAAGGGTAGCCCTTATTTCATACGTGCCCCGGCAGCATTGTATTCACATACGGCCTTATTGACGACAGGGAGTTTGTTTAACTCATCCAGCAACCTGGCTGAGGGGTGCACACACCATTCACGTGGCAGATGAATGCTTGCTCTGGCCTCTTCATTCATATAATCAATAATTACCGGTGTGGAACCACCTTTTACCGACTGCAACACAGCCTGCAGGCTTTCAACGGCGTCTTCTGCTCGCTTTTTTAAGGTGATACGCAGGTCTGTAGAAAAGGTCTCACGGGCTGAGTCCATGTCATGAATACGCTCTGCGGTGACCCGGGTGCCACGGGTAAAATCGTCGTAGCCAGCCTTGCCGCTGATAATAACAAGTCTGTCTTCCTGCAGTAATTGCTTATTGCTTTCATAGAGTTCTGAGTAGATTGGAATTTCCAGCCAGGCAGACTGGTCATCCAGAGTCAAAATTGCCATTCGACCACGGCGTGTATTGCGTGTACGCATAGCAATAATCAGACCCGCTATAGTAACCTGTTTTCCCTCTGCCGACTCAACATCACTCAGGCTGCAACTGATAAAATTGCTCAGCTCCCTGTGATACTGATTCATCGGGTGCCCTGTCAGGTACAGTCCAAGATGCTTTTTTTCCCTTTTAAGGCGCTCATCCTCTGAATATTCTGCAACCTCTATCCAGTCGATATCGAGATCCAGTTCATTGCTGCTGCCAAATAAATCATCCTGTCCTGACGCACGATTTCTGAGTTCCTGTCCTGACAGGGACATAGCATTGGACAGGTTTGCCATCAAGCCAGCACGGTGCACACCCATTTTATCTAACGCACCTGCGCAAATCAGCGTCTCTAGAGTACGCTGGTTTACTTTTTTCAAATCCAGTGCACGGCAAAAATCATACAGATCACTGAACTGCCCTTTTTCTTCCCGCGCACGGGTAATTTCTTCTATCGCCGCCTGTCCTATGCCCTTGATTGCACCAAGACCGTATACGATAGTATCTTCTGAACTTGCCTCGAAGGAGTAACCGGAGCTGTTTATATCCGGTGGCTGAACTGTTAACTCCATATCCCGGCACTCGGCTATTAATGTGACGACTTTATCGGTCTTTTCCATATCCGCCGACAGCGTTGAGGCGAGGAACATCGCAGGGTAATGCGCCTTGAACCAGGCAGTCTGAAATGCAACCAGCGCGTAGGCGGCTGAATGTGATTTATTGAAACCATACTTTGCAAATTCTTCCATCAAATCGAAGATACTGTCTGCCTGCCTGGTATCGATACCATTTTTTTCAGCGCCTTCCCAAAAATTCTTGCGCTGTTTCGCCATTTCTTCAGCGTTCTTCTTGCCCATTGCGCGGCGCAACATATCCGCTGCTCCTAGTGTGAACGAGGCAAGTATCTGGGCGATCTGCATGACCTGTTCCTGGTAAACGATTACACCGTAGGTTGGCTTGAGAATTTCTTCCAGCAATGGATGCGGATAGAAAATTTTTTCACGCCCGTGCTTACGCTCGATAAAGGTATCGACCATACCCGAGCCCAATGGCCCAGGTCGATATAATGCGACCACCGCGACCATCTCGTCGAAGTTATCCGGCTGCAGCTTCCTGATGACATCTTTCATACCGCTGGACTCGAGCTGAAAAACTGCCGTAGTTCTGCATTCCTGGATCAACTTAAATGTTTTTTTATCGCTGAGATCAATATCTTCCAGCGACATCGGCGGTTGAGAATTTTTTTCGCGGAAGAGGTTTACCGTTTTCAATGCATTATCGATGACGGTCAGGGTCCGCAGACCCAGGAAATCAAACTTTACCAGGCCAACAGCTTCTACATCCTTCATGTCCAGATGGGTCACCATCTGGGCGACACCCTGTTCACAATACAGGGCCGTAAAGTCTGTCAGTGCCGTGGGTGCAATGACCACGCCACCGGCATGCTTGCCGGCATTTCTGGCCATGCCTTCCAGCGATTGTGCGCGGGAGATCAGTTCACGCACATCATCATCCTGTTCAATTTTTTCACGCAGCTCTTTTTCTGAATCAATCGCTTTCGCCAAAGTCATTCCCGGTTCTCCAGGTATCAACTTGGCCAGCTGATCAACAAAGCCAAAACCAATATCCATTACCCGTCCTACATCCCGAACCACCGCGCGTGCGGCCATGGTGCCGTAGGTAATAATCTGAGAGACCTTGTCGGAACCATAGTGCTGAGTAACATACTCAATCACCCGATCACGTTTATCCATACAGAAATCGATATCGAAATCTGGCATCGAGACACGTTCTGGATTCAGGAAACGCTCGAACAACAGGCCATGTTCAATGGGATCGAGTTCGGTAATGCCCAGGCAATATGCCACCAGTGACCCGGCACCGGAGCCTCGGCCCGGTCCAACGGGTATATCGTGATTCTTTGCCCAGCGGATAAAGTCGGCAACAATCAGGAAATAGCCGGGAAAGCCCATCCCGGTGATGACACCCAGTTCCATATCGAGACGTTCCTGATAGGATTCCCGACCTGCATCCTGCGGAACTTTTTTCAGTATTTCCTTCAAACCCTCGTTTGAGTCGTCAATCAGTACCTGATTGACGTCATGGCCTTCGGTAACAGGAAACTCAGGCATGAAGTTTTTTCCCAGCGTCAGTCGGCAATTACAACGCATGGCAATGTGGTAAGTATTTTCTATCGCTTCCGGTATATCAGCAAACAGTTCAGCCATTTCCTCTGATGAACGGAAATACTGCTGGTTGCTGTAGAGTTTTGGTCGACGCGGATCATTTAATACCCGACTGTCCTGTATGCAGACGCGTATATCATGAATTTCAAAATCATTCTCCGTTCTGAAACGGACATCGTTTGTCGCCACCACGGGCAGAGAACGACGCATAGCCAGATCCATGGCCCTGGCTATATGCTCTTCATCGCCAGGCCTTCCGGTGCGCTGCAGCTCAAGATAAAAACAGTCGCCGAAAATCTGCAGATACTCAGCCACTAATTGATCAACCTGTCCGATAGATCCATGCATCAGTGCATTTCCTATCTCTCCCTGCGTAGCTGCAGACAGAGCTATCAGTCCATCACTATGACTGGTAAGTTCCTGTTTTGAAATACAGGCATGGCCACCAAGGTGCTGGCCATGGCGAAAGGCCTCAGTCAGCATATGAGTCAGGTTACGATAGCCTTTCTTATCCTGGCACAGCAGGACAAGACGAAAAGGTTTTCCCGGTTGTTCCACTCGTTCAATCCATACGTCAGAGCCCAGTATTGGCTTGATTCCTGCAGCCATGGCGGCTTTATAGAATTTGACCACAGAGAAAACATTGGATAAATCGGTCACCGCTACAGCAGGCATGTGCTGCTCCGTAGACGCTTCTACAATGTTTTTGATGCGGAGGATACTGTCTACAAGGGAATATTCCGAGTGTAGATGAAGATGGATAAATGGGTGCTTAAGCATGGCATTTTATCGCCTGTTTTACTGGTGCAAAACTGCGACGGTGGAAAGGCGTCACACCATACTTTTGTAATGCTTCGCGATGCATACGGGTAGGATAGCCTTTATTACTGTCAAAACCATATTGCGGATACTGATGATGTAAGTCATTCATCATACGGTCGCGAAAAACCTTGGCGATGATTGAGGCAGCTGAAATCTCGGCAACCAGACCATCACCTCCTACAATGGCTTCAGCTTCGAAGGGTAATACTGGCAGACGATTTCCATCCACCAGCACCTTGTCAGGTCTTATTGATAGCCCGGCAACCGCTCGCTGCATCGCCAGCAGTGTTGCCTGCAAAATATTCATCTGATCAATCTCGTGAACATCTGCCTGCCCGATCGAAAAACTAAGGGCATGCTCCCTGATCAATTGATCCAGTTGCTGGCGCTTTTTTTCAGTCAGGCGCTTCGAATCTGCCAAACCATCTATATCTCGTCTGCTATCAAGTATAACCGCCGCTGTCACAACTGGCCCAGCCAGTGGACCCCGACCAACCTCATCAACTCCAGCGATTAAAAAGCAGGACACCTTTACTGCCCCGGCTCTGTTTCATTATTCAAGCCCAGCATATCTAACACTGTTTCTGCTGCCAGACGATCGGAATCAAGATCCAGGCTTTCTCGTATCAGTTTAAATGCTTTTGTAACCTTATTGACTTCAGCCTCATCAGTGAGATATCGATTCACCTCACGTTCAAGATTCTCTGGCGTACAATCATCCTGCATCAATTCTGGAACCAGTCTATAACCGACCAGATTGTTCGGCATGGAATAATATTTCACACTGGCAAGTAATTGCACCATGGTTTTTGTAAGCCAGGACACCTTATAAGCAACAACGACAGGTCTGCCAACAATTGCAGCTTCAAGAGCAGCCGTACCCGAGGCAAGCACGAGAATATCAGCGCATGCCATAATGTCCCTGGAGTGTCCAACTACACGAACCAGATCAATATTTTTTATATTTGTTTTTTGTACTTCAGCCTCAAACACATCCATCAGTGCGGAATCTGGCATGGCTGTGACAAACTGCAGACTCGGATGTTTCCTCGAAAGTCCAGCTGCTGCCTGTAAAAAGTCTCCTGCCATACGCTGAATTTCCCCATGCCGGCTTCCCGGCAACAGGGCAATTACTTTTTTTTGCAAAGAAAGCCCAAAACTTTTCCTCAATGATTCAACATCCGGTTTACTATTTATATCCCTGACCATAGGGTGACCGACCAGCTTCGCATTCAGCTTATGCTGGCGGTAGAATTCCAGCTCAAAGGGGAACAAAACAAGAATTCTGTCTATTGAGTATCGCATAGATCTGAGACGATATTTTCGCCAGGCCCAGACAGTCGGGCTGACATAGTGCAACACAGGAATTCCTGCTATACGTAATTTTCTTTCAAGGCCCAGATTAAAATCCGGGACATCAACTCCGATAAACAGATCAGGTGGCTCAGCCTTAAAATAATGCACCAGTCTGCGGCGAATCTGCAGAATTTCTGTCAATCTTCCAAACAGGCCGTCTAGCCCCATAAGAGTCAGTTTTTTCATTGGGAACAGGCTTTCACAGGCCTGTTCCTGCATCTTCGGGCCGGCAATGCCTGTAAATTTGAATGCATAAGGGGTTTGCCTCAGTGCACGAATCAGCCCAGCAGCAAGAAGATCACCTGAGACTTCGCCAGCAACGATGCCTATCTTGAATGTTTTCCTTTCCTGCATGGTATCGTTTCAGCGAACGACACCCCGTTCGCTGCTGACCAGGAAATCAGCAAATATTTTTACATTCGCATCTTCAGCAGACAACTTATTGATATCGTCTATAGCCTCCTGAAAGCTAAGCTGTGAACGATAGAGGGTCCGATATGCATTCTTTAATGCTGAAATATCGTCCTCATTAAAACCGCGGCGCTGCAAGCCTTTCACATTGATCCCGTAGGGACGTGCTGTATTGCCAGCCACCTTGAGATAGGGAGGAATATCCTTGAATGAAACCGCACCGATACCTGTCATAACATGAGTACCAATTCTGCAGAACTGATGAATCAGGGTGAATCCACCAAAAATAACATGATCACCGACTACAACATGACCCGCCAGACTGGAGCCATTTGCAAAAATTATTTTGTTGCCCAGTATGCAGTCATGCGCAATATGGACATAAGCCATGAGAAAATTGTCATTGCCAATACGTGTGATTCCGCCACCTTCCTGCGTGCCTGCGTGAAGGGTACAAAATTCACGCACAATATTATTATCACCAAGAACTAATTCGGTCGGCTCG
>FXBF010000718.1_pt1 | contig 11537 bp, 14 predicted proteins | sample 5335321 | NCBI WGS metagenome assembly FXBF01 (sample SAMEA103928391, study PRJEB20085) | sediment metagenome | isolation source: sediment | reverse complement strand
CTCTTCTTCTGCTCTGTCCGACCCCTAGAGAGTAGTTCAGAGATCGGTACATACAAGGCCATAGGGTCTGAGGAATAAATAGAAGAAAATGGGTTTTCTGGGAGGTTTTTTATTGTTTTTCCTCCCAGGAAACCCCCTTAATACAGGGAGAAATTAATGAACATTAGTATTACGTTCCAGTTCTGCTCTAAAGGCGATCTAAGCGTAGATCAGGGCGCAGGAACATGGAAGAACCAATATGGTAAGGGCTGGGAGTGGGAAGCCACGCTCAAGTGGTTCTCTGTCAACCTAACCATCTACCGCACTTGTAGCTCCAATGAAGCTGAATCTGGGGAGTAGTCGTCCTACAGGTAGGTACAGAAAGCCCATATGGGTCAACTGTGATATCAACCCTCAGGGCCGTCCTACAGTATTGGGAGACGGGTTTTGTTTACCATTCAAGGATGGTACTTTTGAAGAGATCAATTCAGTTCATGTACTGGAGCATCTTCAGCGCGACGAATGGCCCCTCATGCTTTGTGAGATGTACCGGGTCCTTGAACCCGGAGGATTGATTTACGTCGAAGTTCCGGACTTCCCGGCACAGTGTCGTATTTATCTAGATAAGATCGCTTCCACTCGTGCAAATGCTCCTCAAGTAGTACATTTCATTCGTACAGCTATCTGGGGTAAGACCGAGACCCTAGGCATGGGGCACAAGTTCGGTTTTGATCAAGCTCTGCTCAAAAGAGCTATGGTCAAGACTGGCTTTGATCAAGTTACACAGCTTACAGAGAATGATGATATGATCTCCTCCCACTATAGGCAGGGTCCAGTCTTGCTCTTCAGGGGCACTAAGGCCGAAGGGGTAGACCCTAAGTTCAATATCCCTGCTATGAATTTCGATGCTTTGAGAGAATACATTATCCAATAGGCCACTGCTTAATGTTTTGCGCAAACGGCATTCTTAAATAGGAGAGTCTTTAATGAAAGAGGAGAAGGACGGGGAACGGGTTTTAGACTTTGACGAGGCGAATGCTCAAGCACTCGCTGAGATGTTGTCAGATCCGACTACATCTGAGCATGTTAGACTTCAGATCATTAATGAGATTCTTGAACAATCCAAGGATCAGACCTTTTTTGAAACAATGTTTATTGAGGAGCTGACTTTAGCGGTTTGTCCATTTTGCAAGCACAAAACTCACTGGTTGATACCGGAGGATGATCTGAATCAGATGGGGTGGGTATCCCACGAGCAGGATAAGAGGGTTAAGAAACATACCACAATCAAGGATTGTGAAATTTTCCAAGAGGCGTGTAGTAAGAAAAAATCATCATGACACTAATTCAGCCCGATTTTCTCACTGATTACGCGGCCAAGACCGCTCATCTTCAACCGTCACGAGACCAGCTCGTTCGGGCGTATGAGAACATTGAAGCGTCTAGTAATGCAGAGGCGGCACAGGCAGAGCAGGAGGCCCTGCTCGCTCCGCGAGGCCCTTCTCCCTCGATGAAGTCCATGCTGGAAAACGTGGCTAAGTTTAATCTCACGATGGGCGCGGGAAATGCGCCTGGAGCGCCTCCGCTTGATCAGGAGACGGCACGGCAGCCTGCGCCCATCGTAGCGGCACCTGTGAAGGAGATGATTTCACCTCCTATTCGCGCTCTACCACAGCCTTCTCCGGAGATGGCTCCGGGGGCAGAGGTCACCCCTTTCCAGCCTGGAGCATCAAGAGAGAGGCTATTTACTGATATTCCGGAGGCTGCTGCTAAGCGCGACCCCTTCACGGCTCCGCTCGGCTACAAGCGTCCCGCTCCGATCGAGCCGGAGATCGTGGCCCAGCCGTTCGCTGATGTAGATATGAAGGCTGAGATCATGGCGATGATGCAGCCGAAGAAGCCTATGGCTCTGGGTAAGAAGGTCGGCACTTACGATAATCTGTCCTTCAAGAAGGCTTTCGCAGCCGCTCGTGATGATGGCCTTGAGTCGTTTGCGTGGAAGAAGAAGAGGTTCACCACTGAGTATGCCAAGCCCGAGCGACCTTCCTTTGCTGAGACTCGTGCTGAAAGTGGATTTGGCATCAAGAAGGGTGTGGATGAGACCGGCGTTAGCTCTGAGATGACGGACGCCCTTTCCGCTATCGCCCCTGTGTGGGACGCCTGGGGTATGGACGCGAGCAAGCTCGTCACCTCTGGCAAGCGCTCAAAGGGTGACTGGAGCCTACACGAGACTGGTGATGCAATTGATATTCGGTTCCGGCCGGAGGAGTTCCTTCCCGGGCTGAAGGGCGCGGATCTGTTGAATCAGGTTGAAGCTATCGAAAAGGATATTCAAGCTAATCTACCTGAAGGGTTCTTCATTGATCTAAGTAAGCACGGTACTGGCTGGCATCTTCATCTATCGCAGAAGACCGAGGCTTCTATGCAAAGGCTGAATCTACATGGTGAGGCTAGTGGAATCGATCCTAGTGAAATCGAGAATGCGGTGAGTAGGGCAAAGTATGAGTCGTTCCTGAAGGAGCGATAGAAGATAGTAGCGAGGCTGAAATAGATAGATAGATAGAAAGGTAGGTAGAATATGTCAACATTTAAGGTAGTTGAACTGAGTAAGACAAATTGGGTTCTTGGTGTACGTGAGATTGTGGAGATCAATGCGTTTGATGTCCCCAAAGAAGCTCAAGCATACACGCAAGAGCATACAGCTGGTGGTGATGAGAAAACAAGTGAGTATCGTAAAGCTTATGATGCAATCATTACAGCGGCATTCAATAATAAAGGTAGTCATCCTCCTTGTCCACTAAGGGTGGTTGAATTTTCAGGACATACTAACGGGGTTGGCAAAGTCATTCGCGTCACTGAAACTAGTGGGCGAGAAAGACTCTGGATTATTCCTAATGGTAGTGGCTATATTCTTGGTGATGATGGGCGGACCATAGATCGAATGTAAATAGGTTTCAGTCTCGCTGCTGATTCTTTTAGGAGATAGCATGACGCCTGAAGAAAGGCTAGCCTCCATTGACAGTAAGCTCGCTGCACTTAACCAGCGGCTTACTGATCATACGGCACAGGACGATACCAATTTTGGTCGTTTAAGTGCTCAGCTTTCTGTTCTTGATGAGAAGCTTGATCAGCTCCTTATTCGGGAGGCTCGTCATATGGGAGAAATTGCTGGGCTCAAGCGCACGGCTGCGATTGTGGCTACTTCTATCTCTATCTCTATCAGCTTGGCTGGTGTATTGGTAGCAGTCTTTGTCTGACGCACTATCGGATCATCTTTGGGCAGGTAGGGAAACCTTTCCGAAGAAGAAGGAGTCCGGTGAAGACCGGCAAATCAAGGCTTTGGAGAAGGCCCTGAAGAATACGCGTCCCGATCATGCCGGCGCGCCTCATGAGGGGAAAGATGAGCGACGAAGAGAAAACTGGCGCCTCCCGGAAGGGGACTAAGAAGCGCATCTCTCCCAGAGAGATACATTTTTGCAAATTGATCGCCGAAACCGGTATGGGTGGCGTTGAAGCCGCCAGGATCGCGCTGCAATGGCGCTGTGAACCTAATTCCCCTGAAAACCAGAAAGCTCGCGACCTCGCTCGCTCGCCTAGGATCAAGGCCAAGATCGCTGAAATCCAAGGCCAGGGTGTCAAGGAGCAGCAGGCCAAGCTCGATCTGAAGCTGGAGTTTGGAGACCTACATAAGGGGAAGCTCCGCGACTACGCCTTCAATCAGCTTCAAAATATCCGGGACAATCCTTCAACCAAGGCTGCCGTCCGTTACAACGCAATCAAAATCCTAAAGAAGCTTCACGATCCTGGCAAGGACGTGAACCTCATCTGGAAGTGGATTGATACCGCATGGCGTTATCAAACCGCTCACTGCCCATGTTGCCACAAGTCCTATCCCTTGGAGAGTATCCGTAACAAGGCACTCGATAAGTGGCGGAAGGACTCTGAGGCATCTCCGGTGCAGTCTATCTTGCCCGATAAGTTCGCTCAGCAGATGGAACTCATCAAGATGGCGGACCGAAGGCGTACCCCTCATGACACCCAGATCAAGGCACTTGTTGCTCCTGAACGGCACCTCGTGGGGTCTGGCGCCGCGAGAGCGGGGAAGTCGTGGCTACTTGCTCTGTTCGCTGTCATGGGCTTCTGTCTCCCTGGTGTTGAGATCTGGATTTTGGGCGAGACCTACGACCGTACTGTGTCGGAGGTGGAATATATCAAGAAGTTCCTGAACGCCATCTTTTATCCCTACTTTAATTCCCTCGTCAACGTCACACACGACAAGAAGAGTGGCGAGCTGATCATGACTTCCAAGTGGGGCTCCACTCTCAGGGTGAAGTCTGCCAAGTCCAAGGGTTCGATTACTGCTCGTTCTGTAGAGCTGGCTTTGGTTGCGGAGCCTGGGTGGGTTCCGGCTGATATTTACGAAGAGCTTCGTGCTCGGGTGCTGGAGCGCCTGGGAAGGATCATTGCCTTGGGTACTCCGAAGGGAGCAGGTGCCTTCGTTGGACGTATGTCTAATATGACCGGTCGTGATCCTAAGACTGGTCGGATCATCCGTTGGAAGCCTGAGGAGCGGCTGATCAAGAACGGTTGCCCTTGGGCCGTATCCCTTCTGAAGATGAACCTCGAACCTACGGATAACCCTGAGTACGTGAAGTCTGAGCTTGATTCAGCTAGAATGGAGTTGACGGACGAGGAGTACGCTTCGGAGTTCGAGGGTCTCGCCGTAGCCGCAGAGGGTATGAAGTTTGGTCAGGTGAGGCAGGATCATCTCAAGCGGGTGGATCCTGTGTTCTTCGAACGTTGTGTCTACGTCCTTGGTATTGACCAGGGGCCCAAGAACTTTGGCGCTGTCATCACAGCCTATGACGGCAACCTCGCTGTGCCGTGCTGGGAGTACTTCAACTCCGACACCACCACTATGAAGCGGAACCTCGTGCGCTTGCGCGCAGCCGTTCCCAAGTGGATTGGTGCTTTGGGTGGGAATCCATCCCACTGGCTGCTGACCATCACTGATATTGACCCTCCGCTGGACGGGTCGTTTGAGGAGCTGGACGAGGAAGGTTTGAGGTGGCCTACTGAAATAGTCACCCGCCACCGCAACAATGCCCGTATGGGGGATAACTGGCGTCGTGAGAACCAGGAGTTCGTGAACAACATGGCTCGGAAGAACCGCCTACTTTTTCATCTGCGTGATGATGCGGTCTATACTGATGACGAGTCCCCTGGCGGCTATGCCCTCCATGATCAAGTGACCCAGGTTGCTGACAAGCCGGACGACAACGCCAAGGAGGGCAAGGCTGGTAGCGACAAGGGTTGGCAGGTATCTGACCCTTGGCGAGCTGACCACGTATTAGACTCATGGTATTTTACCATGTGGGCGATCTTCACTCAGCAGCTTCGTATCCCCGATCTGATCGCTAAGGGAGGGATGGATCCGGATGACCCGTGGGCTGAGCAGAAAGCCGGATTCACATATCAGATGGCGAGGATCGAGCAGCAGGAACTACGCGGGCATGTTACGAAGCGTACGGATAGAGAGTTGCAAGCAGACCACTTTGGGCGCCCGGGTCCTCCAGCAGATCTCTATCCCCGTGGACACTATCAGGATGAATCTTAATGATCATCTACACACGCTTCAACTGTAAGCACTTCCTTTTGGAGGAAAACACCTCTAAGCTATCCGTTGATAAACGGAGGGCTGTCAGGCGTATGCAGGCTCGGCGTTTTGATGAGAAATGGCTAAATGAACGACTTGCGTTATTTGAGACCTTCACGTATCCCTCTGTGGTTGCGCAGACCGATCAGCACTTCAAGTGGGTTGGGCTGGTTCACAAGGACTCGTCTCAGTGGTTCTTCGACTCCCTGCTCGCCTTTCCCCGTATGACGGTGGAGTCAGTAGACTTTGATGTAGAGGCTGCCATACGGGGCGAGGCCAGCATAAACCTAGACTCTGATGACGCCATTTCCCGGGATTTCGTGTCTGAGGCTAATGGTGTGAAGTTTGAGGGCGAGACATTGTTCGTCCGTGGCATCAGGCATAGGGTTATGACGAATGCATGGTATGCGACCAATTGCCCAACTGGGCACTTCAACATCGTGTATCACCCTGAGCTGACTGTACTTGATTTTCCTCACGGTCGTTCTAAGAAGCTTCCTCATAACCTCGTTGATCATAAGCGACCGATGTGGCTGGAGGTAATCCATGAGGACAACATTGCGAACAAGCTAAAGAAGGCCAAGTCTAGTGTAGATGTGGGTAGGGAGTTCGCGCAGAGGTACTTTGAAATTGGATAAGGTCAATCTGATATTTGTGGAGGACGGCTGGATTCTGGAGCGTATGGCGAAGGAGATCAAGCTGCATATCCCTGAGGTTACCATGAACGAGCACCCCAGTGATATCAACTACTTCATCAACTACATGGGTTATGACAAGACCCTGCCCGGTAAGAGCGTAGCCCTATATACCCACATCGAGGAGTCAGGTAAGCCGCGAAGACGCTTCTTAGATTCTGCTCCGTTGGTTGACTACTGTGTAGCCATGTGTGAGAACACAGCCTCGATCCTCTACAACAACGGCGCTGAGAATGTTCGCGTGATTCATGGTGGGGTACCTTGCCGTAAGTTACTAAGGTTCGGCGTCTCCGGTCGTACATATGGATCGGGACGTAAGGGAGAGTTCCTAGTCAAGAACATGGTGGATGCTGGCTACAATATTACGTCTATAGGTAAAGGTTGGCCTTGCCCTACATCAGAACTGGATAGCTTAGAGTTCTTTCAGAGCCTAGATTACTACGTTGTAACTTCCCTCAATGAAGGTGGTCCGTTTGGGATGCTGGAGGCTCTAGCTCACGGGGTTCCCGTCATCGCTCCTGATACTGGCTGGTGTTGGGAGTACAGCACGCTACGGTACGACAGAGGTAACTGGGATAGCCTGCATTCTCTACTGAAGGGTCTACAGCCTAGGCTGTGGTCAGAATGGGCTGTTGATCACAAGCAGCTATTTGAGGAGATTTCTAATGGACTATGACGAGTTGTTCGAGCTTGCTCATGCGAGCCACGGAGGGTTCTGCCGTCACTACCTGACTCTGTATGCAGTGACCGTGGGTCTTGAGGCTGAGAGTGTGCTTGAGTTCGGAGCAGGTACATCCTCGCGCGTAATCCTTGAGGCGCTGCCTCCGGAGGGGCATCTGCTCTCCTGTGACACTCGGACCTTCGATCGTATCGGGAACGGGTTCCATCCTAAGTGGGACTTCTATCACGGACCCGGGCTGGATCTGATCGACACTCTGACCGCTGATGACGCATACGATCTGGTGCTGCACGATGGCTCCCATGAATCAGAGATCGTCCAGAAGGAGCTGAGGCTGATCCTACCGTTCGTGAAGACTAATGGCCTCATCCTCCTGCACGACACGTTTCACATGCAGTATGGGCTGATGGACGCCTGTGAGTCAGCTCTGAGAGGCTGGCCGCATGAGAAGGTATCCCTGCCTTATGGGCACGGGTTGACAGTTATCCGTAACCTGAATGATACGATCAAAGGTGAAATCGAGACGAAGTGGAGGAAGAGATGAGCTTCAAACGCTATCGCAATCTGGTGAAGACTATTAGTGAGATCCATCCCAGGATGATCATGGAGATTGGCGTCTATACTGGTGGGAACTCCAGAGAGATGATCAGAGAGGCAGTCAAGCACCGTGAGAACGTGGAGTACTGGGGCTTTGATCTGTTCGAGGTTCCGGAGGGTGGTCGGGAAGAGTTCATCAAGGTACCGCATAGTTATGAGCGGGTAGATAATAAGTTGTCTGGTCTGGGTGCTGAGATACATCTGATCAAGGGGAATACCGTAGACACCCTGAAGTACAATTTTATCCCTAAGATGGACTTCGTATTTATTGATGGTGGGCATAGCTACGAAACCATTGCGAGCGATTGGAGTAATGTCCAACGGCTGATGCACGATGACACCGTGGTGCTCTTTGATGACTACTGGACTGGGCCGGCGCTTACGCACCCCAAGTACAAGAACGGTGGGTGTAAGCCTCTCATTGATGCCTTGACTGGGTACAACATCGAGCACCTAGAGCCCGTAGATCAGTTCCCTCACCTGTGGACTAACTTCGTAAAGGTCACCAAATGATCACAGTAGTCCTCGGTGCGAATGACAAGCGTGGACTGCTCCGCATTGCAAAGGCTGCACAATGAAGTTCTCCGTCATCATCCCCTACTACGAGGCTCCCATTATGCTCGGCGCCCATATGGATCATCTACGTCTCCAGGGCGTTCCTGATGGCGTAGAGTACATCTTCGTGGATGACGGGTCTAGGCAGTTTCCCATCAACAAGCCTCTGCCGTACGCACGGGTAGTCCAGATCGAGCAGGATCTAGCCTGGAACATAGCGGGGGCAAGGAATGTAGGAGCTTTCGTAGCTGAGGGCGACTGGCTCCTCTTCGCAGACATGGACCGTATCGTACCTCACGAAGTATTCAATTTCAATCCCGACCCTGACTGCTACTATGAGTTCGAGGACTGTATGTGGTGGGGCTCCATGAGGGGCAGGACTTCGCCTGGAACAACACTGGTATATGCGAATAAGTTCTTCGAGGCAGGCTGTAACGATGAGAACCTCGTTGGGAAGTATGGAGGCACTGACCGTGAGATGCGGAAACGTATGGCTAGGATCGGTGTATCTAAAAAGATACATCCGAACCACATCGTCTGCTTTAATCATCTTGAAGCTTTGGACGGAGCAGTAAGTCCTTGGATGAAGGACCGCACGAGTGGAGATAAACAAACCACGACCGTTGGAACCTTGAGATTTGATTGGAAAGAGCTATGAACGTCTGGTTCGTACTGGGCACACGCCCTGAAATGATCAAGCTTGCGCCGGTCATCAAGGCCGCGGAGAAGCGCTTCAAGACTACACTGATCCTCACTGGCCAGCATCCGGCTGTGGAGAAGATGAGCTGTGATTTTGGGCTTATCTACCGCACCAACATGCTGCTGAAGACTAGTAGTCTGAATGAGATGGTTAGAAAGATCCTTTCGCATCTGGACGAAGAGGCTAAGTTCGATAATCCTGATTGTGTGGTTGTCCAGGGAGACACTACGTCAGCTATGGCTGCTGCGCTCTGGGCTTTCAACAGGCAGATTCCGGTGGCCCACGTAGAGGCTGGCCTTAGAACTTATGAGCAGGACCCGTATCCCGAAGAGGCGAACCGTCGTATCATCGCGGCCTGTACCAAGTGGCATTTTGCTCCAACCCCGCGCGCTCGCGACAATCTACTCAGAGAGGGCTATAGGGACGTGGAGATGGCCGGTAACACGTCGATCGATGCTCTGTCCATGGTCCCGCCCGAACTGATGCTCTTTATGGAGCCTACGGCGATCCTGACGCTTCATCGCCGCGAGTCCTGGGGAGATCCGATGCTGGAGACCCTGAAGGGGATCGTGGAGTGGCTCGATACCACAGACATGCAGGTAGTTTGGCCTGTCCACCCAGGCACCGCAACTCAAGGTATAGCTAAGGTCATTAACCATCCTAGATTGATTAAAGTGTCTCCGTACGATTATTTCGACTTCATCCGTACAATTAGGGATGTCAGGTTCCTGATCACAGACTCAGGAGGCATTCAGGAGGAAGCAGCAGCTCTGGGGAAATACACGATCGTGGTGAGGCACTCTACGGAAAGACCGGAGGCTATTGAGGCAGGGATAGCGGTACTTGCTCAGCCGCGTAGGGTTAGCATCAGACTCGCCTTGGAGAAAGCAGAGAGGGAATGGGAAAGCGTAAACGCATCAGATGTTTTTGGGGACGGTAAGGCCGCAGAGCGAATCGTGGATCACCTGAGCCAATGCATGACAGCCTTGTAATCATTGTGTCCGTTGCCCCTCCAGACAGAGTGGAGGTGGAGGACTACCTTAAACAAGGCTACAGGGTCTTCTGGAAGACGCACAACGAGCAGCATGAGATCCACTGGGGGAATGTAGGAAGGCTTACCGAATGAAGGTGGGCTCCCCCCACCAGGGGAATAGCTCAGGGTGCTCAGCTACGAAGAGAGGGTACTCATTTAGATTCACCTCTGTGATGATGTTTCCCTCAAGCTCCACCTTATCACGGTTCCGGTCCAGCTTGATGCGCTCTTTACGAAAGTGATTCCAGTTGATGTTAGAGATCTCATCATCCGTGAAGCCATAAATTAAATGCATGTCTGTGTACTTCTTACCCCAGTTTGCTCCCAAGACACAGCCTGAGAAGTGCCACCCCATCCCCTGTCCACACCCCGTACGCTTCCGATGCTTTGGGTTCAGGCAGATCTCAGGCTCCCCGGTCTTGAAGACACGGTAGGGAGTGTGCCACTTGAGCCGATTGTTCATGTACCAGAGGTGATTCGCGTACTTCATCGCTACGTGAAGGTTCCCTTCCTCCATCCTTTGCTCTAGCACATGGAACTCCCGCCGGTCAATGATCTCATCCACGTCACACTCGATGACGTAATCCATATCTTGACTTACATCCTGCCACCCGTAGGTACGGGTACGGTTTTCATTTAGGCTCATCTCTTGCTTGGACTGAGGCTTCTTGACGAACTCACTAGCAGGGATCACCATTACTTCAGCCTTAGAGTACTTCCGGAAGCGATCCCAGTTGTCTGTAGCGTGTAGAGGCTTTTCTTCACCATTCCAGTTCGCTTCACCTTCCTTTACCACGATCCTGTCCGCGTAGTGGCTGGCTTCAACAATGTGGGCCTCCAGTAGATCTAATTCAAAATTGAAATGTATTATTTCACAGACCTTCATAGATCCACCCTCCGCGGCCAGTCGTCATGCCTTTGGTCATCATAGGACTTGTAGACTGCCGCCTCATCCTCAGCGTTCATGTTCCACAGCTCCAGCAGCCGGTCGATCGTGTGCAGTCCCTCCCAGGGGATACGCTTAGGATTCTCCCAGAACCCCAGGCTCTTGCCGTGATCGTACGCAAACTGGTAGTCCTTGAACTGATCGGCTGTAGCTCTCACCCCGTTGACTCGCGGAAGGTCTCTACTGCCGTCCGCATACTTCCACTGGTGGTAGCGAGGGCTCCGCTTCCCCTGGTGCTCTAGGAAGGGTTGTCCTGTGGATACCTTGATTCCGCGGTTCTTGAACCCACCGGGCCACGGTAGACGCTTCCATCGCGTGTAATCAGCGACCTTCCACACTACAGGGAGCTGCTCGATCAGACCAACCCAGTGACAGATCTCACGTAGGCTCTTAGGGTAGTTCGGCCACGTATCCACGTCCTCACTCCAGCTCCAACGACCGAAGTCGATAACCATGCCGGTGCGAAGATCGTGTCCCTCAGAGTGTGCCTTGATGGCAGCTTCCCTGGGAGTTTGTGTAAGCCAGAAGAGATCACCAGCCAGGAGAGACACCCATACCTCCTCCTTACGGTACTCAGGATGATGCTCTTTGACCTTGCTTTCAAGGTATTCAGTCTTCTGATGCTCGTGTTTGAAAGAGAGATTGGAAGGTGCGAGGTATGAAATCTTAGGGTGCGCTTCAAGGATCTCCCGGGTGC
>FXBF010000717.1_pt1 | contig 11543 bp, 11 predicted proteins | sample 5335321 | NCBI WGS metagenome assembly FXBF01 (sample SAMEA103928391, study PRJEB20085) | sediment metagenome | isolation source: sediment | reverse complement strand
TAGCTAGCCCGGGCGGGAGAGATTAGAGGTTATTGAATGCAACGCTCCGATTCCGGCCGTCGTGTTTCGCCTGATACAGGCTTTGGTCGGCCCGGCCAAGCCATTCCTGGTAGTCTTCAAGCTCTTCTTCTGCTTCGCAAATGCCCAGGCTGACGGTATAAGTGATTTCCTGACCCTCAAATTCAACCTGGGCGGCTTCAATCTGTTTCCGCAGACGTTCACAAAAATACAGGGCGCCGGCCTGATCCGTATCGATCAGCAGTACAGTAAATTCCTCGCCGCCATAGCGCCCGGCGATATCCGTCTCCCGCACTGCATCCAGCAAGGTTCGGGCGGTGAAGCGGATAACTTCGTCACCGGCCTGGTGGCCATAAGTGTCGTTGACCTTCTTGAAGTGGTCGATATCGAACATGACCAGGCTGCATGGCTGGTGCGTGCGCTTGTAGCGGCGGAATTCCCGGGACAGGCAGTCTTCCCAATAACCGCGATTGTACAACTGGGTGAGCATGTCCGTGCGGCTCATGACCGCCAGCAGTTCATTAGCGGATTCCAGCTCCCCCTTATTGACGGCGATATCGGTGACATCGTAAATAATGATGCCGATGTGGTGAATCTCGGAGTCTGAAGATACCAGAGGTATAAAGGTGATGTTCTGGAACATGAACTCCGCAGTTCCGGTAATCGGCCGGTAGTTATGGAAGCGGAACAGACAGGGCCGTTGTTCCCAGGTCGTGAATGCCCGGTTGCGCAAGGTAATTACAGTGTCGACTTTTTTCTTCAACCATTTACGCGGGATGTAGGGGAATGTGCTCAACAGATTCTTGCCTATGACCTGACTGGCGGCCGTGCCACTGTGATTGGCCATGAAGCGGTTCCACATCTGTACGCGGTTATCCCGGTCTATGACGACCAGGCCTACGTCGATGGAGTGCAGCATGTCCATCATCCAGTGAAATTCTTTGAGGTTGACGGGTTCCATATTCAACTGGCCAGATGAGCGACACGTTTTTCCATTTCAGGCATGGAGTCTTCGGTAAACAAGAGCAACAGATCGCAATTTATTTTATGTGCTTCGATGGTATAGCTCATTTCCATCGCCAGGCAGTGTCTCCATTTCAGCTTGCCATTGTCGGTCAGACTGTCGATATGGATATGACGACCGAGTACGACGGGATGGCCGAGACTGAATTCAAGATCCAGCTGTTCCGAGACGGTATTGAGACATGCACCAATCAGCACATTGGCAATATCCATCAACAGTTCCAGCTGGGCATTCTCGTCGATATCCCCTTCGTAGTGCATTAACCGGGCGATATCGTCGTAACTGGATTCGTTAAAGATCAGAAAAGCCTCGCCGGCAACGTTGGCACCGATGAACCCCTGGCATACTGCCGATACGGTGTCTTTCTCGGCGACGTGAGCCAGCGCCATGCGAATGTCGTTCTTCTCAATCATATTGATGTTGGGGATTGGCATAATGACGAATACCCCCAGCAATCTGGCGAGCAGGTCGGCGGCACGTCCGGTGGCGACATTAGCCATTTCACGGTAGCAGTCCCAGATGTCGAACTGTACGTCCACTTCGCGGCTACCCGAGGATGTCCCGCTAAACAGGCCGTAGCGTTCCAGCACAGCGCCCAGCTCATCTGCGGCCACTGGTTTTTTGAGGAAGTCTATGGCCCCAAGAGCGCTGACGCGCTTGTGCGCTTCGGGCTGTATATCGCCGGAAACCACGATTACCATGGTGGACAGGTCCGACTTGCGAATGGCGGCCAGTACTTCATAGCCATCCATACCCGGCATATTCAGATCCAGAAACAGCAGATCGCATTGGCCGGCGCGGATGGCTTCCAGCGCCTGTACCCCGCCTTCGGCGAAGCTGATATCGATGTCCCAGGCAGCAGGCAGCGCACGGGCCAGTTGTTTGCGCGCCATGCCGGAATCATCGCAGATCAGTACTTGAGTCTGCATGTGTGGTTACACTGTTGTCCATTTGAGAGCCAGTGTACTGTATTATGTGTAGAAAGCTAAGGAAGAATCCATTGATTCAGACAGCGATATTAAAGCAGGAGTCGCCTGAAAATCAGGCCCTGTGACCAAATAATGCTTCACCAACTCTCACCATTGTAGTTCCCTCTTCAACGGCCAGTTCTAAATCCCCACTCATGCCCATTGACAGTTCGGAAAATGAGTCACCGAAACGTTGCCGGCATTGTTCGAGTAAAAGGCGCAAACCTGCGAAGGTGGCGCGGGTTTCAGTTTCATTTGCGCTGCGCTGACCGATAGTCATGAGACCGCACAGGCGGATGGTTTTAAGTCGCTCTTCAAGCAGGGTATTGATGAGCGGAAACAGGTCATTCTGTTCGATACCGTGCTTGGCAGGATCGCTGGCGACGTTGATCTGAAGCAGTAATTTAACCGGCTGTCCGGCTTCCCCGGCAGAGGCCGCAATGCGTCGCGCCAGCTTTGCGCTGTCGACGGTGTGTACCCAGCTGAAGTTGCCGCCGACGTGGCGGGTTTTGTTGGATTGCAGGTGGCCGATAAAATGCCATTCGACGGGCCGGTCTTGCAGATGAGCTATCTTGTCGATGGCTTCCTGCATCTGGTTTTCACCGAAGTCTCTCTGGCCGTGCGCGATCAGGGATTCGATAGCTGCGGCCGGCTGGCGCTTGGAGACGGCGATAAGACGCACGTCATCGGCACTGCGGCCGGAACGCTGTGCGGCCTCAGCAATACGTTGCCGCACCTCGCCTATGGCATCACCCGGATTCATCCGTCGTCTTTACCTCGAACACTTCGTACAACAAACTGGTGGCATAGCTGCCGGCGGGCAGGCTGAAACCCAGCAGCCACTGGTCGTCTTGCTGCTGCGACCAGACCAGATCGCCGGGCATGACACGCAGAGCGCGGCGTGCGTGCTTCATGCGAAAGGCATCCAGGCCGTCGATCCAGTCACGGTACGGCTCCAGCGTAGCCTGTTCAAGTCCGGCAGCCGTCCCGCTCACCATAGGGTCGCCACTGCCGCATAGCGGGCCGGTGGGATGAATGTCACCACCGGCAATGCGTGCCTGAATATCGTCATCGACCTCCGGCGCACTGAATACGGCCGACTTGCCTTCCAACTGAAAAGCATCGCCCGCCAGTGCTGTATTCCAGTTACCCGCTTCGATGCGCGCTGCGAGCACGCGGTTGAACAGTGCGGACCGCACCGCCGACAACCAGATGCCACGCTTGTTGCGCGATATCCGCGCCTTGGGCCGTGCCAGCAGGCGTTCGGCCTGCACCAGGTTGTCGCCGTCGCGCCCGAAACGCTGCGGCCCGAAACTGTTCGGCACACCCTGCTTCAACTGTTCCAGTCGTGCTTCGAGCTGTGTGGGGTCGACAGCCACCCCACGCAGCCGCAATTGGAAGCGGTTACCACGCAGCGCACCGGTCTTCAGCTTGCGGCTGTGGCGTTTTGCTTCCAGCACTTCAAAGTCATCATTGTTGATGGCCTGCCAGTCCGGATCGGCCTGTCCGGGGAGTTGCACGGAGAACCATTGTTCGGTGACTGCATAGCGGTCTTTCATGCCGGCATAACTCACGGCTCGCGGCGAGACTCCGGCAAAGTCGGCGAGCCGGCTCGCTACCCAGGGGGTATTGCTGTTGCGCTTGCGTATATACAACCAGCAGTGTTCGCCCGCGCCGTCCGGTGCGACGAGCGGGATTTCGGTCACCTGGAAATCTTCGGGGAGGGTACGAATAATAGCGGGGCCGAGCGCACCGCCAAGGGCGCGCGGCAGGGTCAGCGGAATACGCTCATTCATCCAGCAGGACTACGGCGAAGGCGGCGATACCTTCCTTGCGGCCGGTAAAGCCAAGGTGTTCGGTGGTGGTGGCTTTGACATTGATGTGTGATGCATCCACGTGCAGATCCTGCGCGATGTTGTCGCGCATGGCGTCGACATGCGGCGCCAGTTTCGGCTCCTGTGCTACCAGCGTCAGGTCAGCATTACTGACCGTCAAACCACGTGTATCGAGCTGCGTCATAACCTTGCGCAACAGTTCGCGACTGTCTATGTCGCAGTATGCGTTGTCGCTATCGGGGAAATGCCGGCCGATGTCGCCGAGTGCTGCCGCGCCCAGCAGTGCATCGCACAGGGCATGCAGCAGCACATCACCGTCCGAGTGCGCAACCATGCTGTGTGCATGCGGTATCTCCACGCCACCCAGAACCAGCCTGCCGCCCTCCTGAAAGGCGTGCACATCGAAGCCCTGACCTATTCTCATAAACGCCCCTGTTGTTGCAGAAAGTATTCGGCCAGCGGCAGGTCTTCAGGCCGCGTTATCTTGATGTTATCCGCGTGACCTTCGACCATCAGCGGCCGGTGTCCGGCGTGCTCCATGGCCGAGGACTCATCGGTGACCTCGTACCCGTCTTCGATTGCTTTATGCAGCGCCGCCTGCAACAGACCATAGCGAAACATTTGCGGTGTGTAAGCATGCCACAAGGCGTTGCGTTCCACTGTGGCAATGATGACACCCCGGGCATCTGTCTTTTTCATGGTGTCGTGAACGGGTGTTCCCAGCAGACCACCGATTGGGTGGTCTGCCAGTGTATCGATTAACAGGCGCAGGTCCTGTTGGCGCACACAGGGGCGGGCTGCATCGTGCACCAGTATCCAGTCGTCCACCAGTGCGGAATCCGACAGGGCGTTCAATCCGTTTAGCACCGAATGACAGCGTTTCCTACCACCGTCCGCGCGGATCAGGTTTTGCTCGTAATGCCGTTCCATTAGCGAGGCCAGCGCTGGGTGGCCGTGGCTGACCAGCACCAACCCGTCCAGAACCATAGCATTCCACAGGGACTCGAGGCTGTGCTCCAGAACCGTACATTGACCCAGCGCCAGAAACTGTTTGGGTGTCGATGCACCCATACGGCGGCCGCTGCCGGCTGCCGGGACAACGGCCCAGTAAGCGGGTTTATTTTTCAAGACTACTGCTGCTCATCCGCAGGGACCGGTTCTTCGATAATCTGGTAAAAGGTCTCACCCTTCTTGATCATGCCCAGTTCTTCCCGGGCACGCTCCTCGATGGCTCCCAACCCCTGTTTCAGATCCTGCACTTCGGCCTCCAGCGCCTGGTTGCGTTCACGCAGCTGCTGATTCGCTTCACGTTGCGTTTCCACCTGCTGATACAGATCCCAGACTTCGGCAAAGCTGCCGTCGCCCACCCATAGCTTGTACTGCAACAGCACCAGTAAAACAACGAGCAGCCAGACCAGCCATCGCATGACGGATCAGGGGAAGAGACTAGTCGGCATCAAGCTGGTTAAAACCATCCGGCCCTGCATAACCAGCTGCATCGCCCAGCTGCTCTTCGATGCGCATCAGGCGATTGTACTTGGCGACCCGGTCGGAACGGGACAGCGATCCGGTCTTGATCTGGGTAGCCGCACTGCCCACTGCGATATCCGCGATCACTACATCCTCAGTCTCGCCGGAACGGTGTGACACGACCGAGGTAAAGCCTGCACAGCTTGCCATATCGATGGCGGCCAGGGTTTCCGTCAGTGTGCCGATCTGATTCGGCTTGATCAGGATGGAATTGGAAATATGCTCGTCGATGCCGCGCTGCAGAATCGAGGTATTGGTGACAAACAGGTCGTCACCCACCAGCTGAATCTTACTACCAAGCTTTTCGGTCAACAGCTTCCAGCCGTCCCAGTCATTTTCATCCATGGCATCTTCAATGGACAGGATCGGGTACTGTTCGACCCAGGCTGCAAGATAATCGACGAACTCGTCTGCATCGAATTCCCTGCCCTCGGATGCGAGCACATACTTGCCATCCTCGTAGAATTCAGAGCTGGCTGTATCGAGCCCCAGGTAGATATCCTGTCCGGCCTTGAACCCTGCATTTTCGATGGCTTCCAGAATGACTTCGATAGCCGCCTCATTGGAGGAAAGATCCGGCGCAAAGCCACCTTCATCGCCCACCGATGTATTGAGACCGCGCCCGTTCAACACAGACTTCAGAGCGTGAAAGACTTCGGCGCCGTAACGCACCGCCTCGCGAATACTGCCGGCACCCACCGGCAGAATCATAAACTCCTGCATATCGACACTGTTATTGGCGTGCGCACCACCGTTGATGATATTCATCATCGGCACGGGCAACTGATACGGACCCTCGCCGCCCAGGTATCGATACAAAGGCAGGTCGTTGGAGCGCGCCTGCGCCTGCGCCGCCGCCAGCGATACCGCCAGCAAGGCATTGGCGCCGAGACGCCCCTTGTTATCGCTACCATCGAGTTCGATCATGCAGTTATCCAGACCCGCCTGGTCCGCGGCATCCATCCCGACAACGGCATCGCTGATCTCACCGTTTACATTGGCTACAGCCTTGCTGACACCTTTACCCTGGTAGCGCGAGCTATCGCCATCACGCAACTCAACCGCTTCGCGTGTGCCGGTAGAAGCACCCGAAGGCACTGCGGCACGCCCCATGGAGCCGTCATCCAGAAGCACATCGGCTTCGACGGTAGGATTGCCCCGGGAATCCAGAATCTCCCTGCCCTGAATATCTTTAATACTCGCCATTATTTCTCCAAATAACAATAAATTACAAATACTTATTAATGTAGAATATGACTCACAGACAGCGGGCTACACCCTGTCATTGCGAGCGTAGCGAAGCAATCTTATCCAGTTTGCTGCCAGTCTGTGAGAGATTGCTTCGCTACGCTCGCAATGACGCATTAATCAGAGCCGCCCTACAAACCAGCTTCCGCGAACGGCCGCGATTTTACCGTCTTGTCCAGCAACATCAACATTTCCAGCAGTTCTTTCATCTGATCCAATGGCCAGGCATTGGGTCCGTCACTCAGCGCTTTGGAAGGGTCCGGATGCGTTTCCATAAAGACACCCGACACGCCCGCTGCAATCGCCGCGCGCGCCAGCACCGGTACATATTCCCGCTGCCCGCCGGACACACTGCCCTGGCCACCCGGTAATTGTACGGAGTGCGTTGCATCGAACACCACCGGCGCACCGCTAGCGCGCATCGCCGCCAGGGAACGCATGTCCGACACCAGGTTGTTGTAACCGAACGATACACCGCGCTCGCATACCATGATCTGTTCGTTGCCGACTGCACGTGCCTTGTCGACAACATTCTTCATATCCCAGGGCGCCAGGAATTGCCCCTTCTTGATATTGACCGGCTTGCCGGTACGTGCGACATTCTGGATAAAGTTGGTCTGACGACACAGAAACGCCGGTGTCTGCAGTACATCCACCACTGCGGCCACTTCATCCAGCGGCGTGTCTTCATGCACATCGGTCAACACCGGAACCTGCACCTCGTCCTTCACCTTTTGCAGGATACGCAAACCCTCCTCCATGCCCGGACCACGGTAACTGCTGCCCGAAGAACGGTTGGCTTTATCGAACGACGATTTATAAATAAACGGGATACCCAGTTCAGCGGTGATCTGCTTGAGATCCGACGCTGTAGACAACGCCAACGCTTCGCTCTCGATCACACAGGGACCGGCTATCAGAAAAAAGGGGGCATCCAGCCCCACGTTAAATCCGCACAATTTCATTATTGATGAATCCTGGTTTTGAAAATCAGACGACTTCAGCCATCCGCCTGCACGAGGCTGGGTTGTGAAACAGTGTCCCGCACCTCACTGTGGCGCCGGTTGGCGGCCTCCACGAAGCTGGTAAACAGGGGATGACCGTCGCGCGGGGTGGAGGTGAATTCCGGGTGGAACTGACAGGCCAGGAACCAGGGATGATCGGCGATTTCGATCATTTCCACCAGATTGTCGTCTACCGATGTCCCGGACAAGACCAGACCGGCCGCCTGTAGCGACTCACGATACCGGTTATTGAACTCGTAGCGGTGGCGGTGACGCTCGACAATCCGATCCTTGTCATAAACGGAATGCGCCAGGGTCCCGGCCCTGAGATTGCAGGGTTGCCCGCCCAGTCGCATGGAACCGCCAAGATCGCTGTTTTCATCGCGGCGCTCGATGTTACCCTGCTGATCCTGCCATTCGGTAATCAGGCCGATAACCGGGTGCGGCGTTTCTTTCAGGAACTCGGTACTCTGCGCGCCCGCGAGGCCGGCGACATTGCGCGCGAACTCGATGACGGCGACCTGCATGCCGAGGCAGATACCCAGGTAGGGAATACCGTTCTCGCGCGCATAACGAACCGCCATAATTTTGCCTTCTACACCCCGCTCACCGAACCCGCCCGGCACCAGCACGGCATCCGCCTTGCCCAGCACGTCCAGGCCCTGCTGTTCGATGACCTCGGAATCCACGTACTTGATCCTGACTTTGGTATGGGTATGAATTCCTGCGTGTATCAGGGCTTCGGACAGGGATTTGTAGGACTCGGTCAGGTTGACATACTTGCCGACCATGGCGACGGTCACTTCACGTTCGGGGTGATCCAGGCTGTCGACAACCTGTTGCCATTCCGACAGGTCGGCAGCCGGCACATCCAGATGCAATAGATCCACTGCGATATCGTCAAGCTGCTGCTGGTTCAGCAACAACGGAATTCTGTAGATGCTGTCGACATCCACCGCCGAGATAACCGCCTTGTCCGGCACATTGGTAAACAGTGCAATCTTGCGCCGTTCGTCCACCGGAATGGCGCGATCCGCCCGGCACAGCAGGATATCCGGTTGAATACCGATCGAACGCAGTTCCTTGACCGAGTGCTGGGTGGGTTTGGTCTTGATCTCGCCCGACGCCGCAATGTAGGGCACCAGGGTCAGGTGCATGAATATGGCATTACCGTGGCCCAGTTCGACGCCCATCTGGCGAATTGCCTCGAGAAACGGCAGCGACTCGATGTCGCCGACCGTACCCCCGATCTCCACCATTGCAATATCGGCACCCTCTGCCCCGGCGCGCACGCAGCGTTTGATCTCGTCGGTAATATGAGGAATGACCTGCACCGTACCGCCCAGGTAATCACCGCGCCGTTCCTTGCGGATGACCTGTTCATACACCTGCCCGGTGGTGAAATTGTTACGCTTGCCCATGGTGGTACGAATGAAGCGCTCATAGTGACCGAGATCCAGGTCAGTCTCCGCACCGTCATGGGTTACATAGACTTCGCCGTGCTGAAACGGACTCATGGTGCCCGGATCCACGTTGATATAGGGATCCAGTTTCAGCAGGGTGATTTTGAGGCCGCGCGCTTCCAGCAGCGCGCCCAAAGAAGCGGCCGCGATGCCTTTCCCCAGAGAGGAAACCACACCGCCGGTAATAAATATAAACTGGGTCATGAAGCTCCGAAAAATACGGGAGAAATCAATACTGGACGGAAAAACAGATTAACAGATCCCCCCTCCCCGGACAATGTCGTCAGGATTCCGGCATCCGGCTCCAGTACAGTCCAAGCCCCTGCTCGTTGGCACCGGCCTGAAAACCCTCGCAGACACACAACCCCGCAACGGCTACCAGCTGCTCGCCCTGGTAAACAAGCGGTACACGTTCGCGCTCCCAGTCCGGCACCTGCCATTCCTGGAACAGATTCTTCAGCGTATGGCGATGACCACGGCCTGCCGGCTGCAGACGTTCACCTCCGCGCCGAAAACGAACCTGCACGTTGCCGGTATTGGCTGGAATACGCACACCTTTCCCGATAACCGGTTTCGCGCTCAACACCCCCCCGGCCTGTTCGAGCACCAGAGGATCGCTAAAACTCCACGCGTAGCAACTGGCGGGGTCCTGCACCGGCAGAGGCGGCATAATAAACAGGCCATCACGAAAACGGCGAACCTCGCCTCCCGGCCAATGCACACACGGACGGGCATCCTCGCGACTGGCCAGCACTTCATCCAGTATGCGATCGAGGACCGCTTGTGAAGGCAATGGCAGTCCCAGGTCGGCGACCTGGAAACGAATCAGGTTGCGTTGCCGGGCCGGTGACAAAACCCGTAGTTCCGATAGCGACAGACTGGCGTCAGGGCAGCGACAGGCTGCGCAATCCTGCGCCGCCAACACATCGGCAAGCTCTAACTGGTCCGCCTGATGGCGGGCGGCACGCGCCAGTACTTTCGATAAACCCGGCCAGTGCTGTTGCAACTCCGGCATTATCCGGTGCCTGAGAAGGTTGCGGTCGTAGCGCGTGTCGGTATTGCTGGGGTCCTCTACCCAGCGCAGCCGGTGCTGGTGCGCATAGTCGAGGATGTCCCTGCGCCGGACATCCAGTAGCGGTCGCACCAGCCTGCCATTACCCAGATTTGCCACCACCGGCATCGCCGCGAGGCCCCTGGGACCGGCGCCACGCAGCAGTTGCAGCAACAGGGTTTCCGCCTGGTCGTCCTGGTGCTGGGCGGTAAGCAGGACATCACCGGCCGGCAACCAGTCAGCCAGTGCCCGATAACGTGCAGTGCGTGCAGCGGCTTCCGGACTCTCGCCACGGCGCGCCTTGCCATCCACGTGCAAAAACCGGCAGGGAATATCCAGTTCTTCACATACCGAGCGGCAATGGACTTCCCAGTCGCCGGAATGTTGCTGGATATGATGATTGACATGAACTGCAGCAAGACGGCCGGGCAATATGTCGCGCCGGGCGGCCAGCAGGTGTAACAGAAGGTGCGAGTCTACACCGCCGCTGAACGCCACGTGGTAGTGTGGCGCCCGCGGCAGCTGGTTAAGAATCAGCCCGGGCTGCAGGCTATTTTTCGGCGAACTCACCGAACGACATCAGGCGCTGATAGCGTGCAGCAATCAGTTGATCGATAGGCAAGCGGCTGAGCTGCTCGACCTGCTCGACCAGTTGCAGCTTGACACGTTGTGCTATCTCATCCACATCGCGATGCGCGCCGCCCAGCGGTTCTTCGATAATAGCGTCGATCAGCTGTAATTCTTTTAACCGGGATGAGGTAATACCCATGGCTTCGGCAGCATCGGCAGCCTTGTCCGCACTCTTCCATAAGATCGTCGCACAACCTTCCGGAGAAATGACCGAGTAGATACTGTACTGCAACATCAGCATCCGGTCGCCAACACCAATTGCCAGCGCGCCGCCGGAACCGCCCTCACCGATCACTGTGCACACAATCGGCGTTTTGAGATCGGCCATAACAAACAGATTGCGTGCAATGGCTTCACTTTGGCCCCGCTCTTCCGCCCCAATACCCGGGTAGGCGCCGGGCGTATCGATAAAAGTCAGGATAGGCAGTCGAAAACGTTCCGCCATTTGCATCAAGCGCATGGCCTTGCGGTAACCTTCGGGGCGCGGCATGCCGAAGTTACGGCGTATTTTTTCCTTGGTGTCGCGTCCTTTCTGCTGTCCGATCACCATGACCGGTTTACCGTCCAGCCGCGCCACACCACCCACAGTGGCCTTGTCGTCCGCGTAGGCGCGGTCGCCGTGCAATTCCTCGAATTCAGTAAACACCCTGCCGATGTAGTCCAGCGCATAGGGGCGCTGGGGATGGCGTGCCAGCTGTGAAACCTGCCAGGCATCCAGCTTGGAGAAAATCGACTCGGTCAGTGTCCGGCTCTTGGCCTGCAGACGGCTGAT
>FXBF010000716.1_pt1 | contig 11548 bp, 7 predicted proteins | sample 5335321 | NCBI WGS metagenome assembly FXBF01 (sample SAMEA103928391, study PRJEB20085) | sediment metagenome | isolation source: sediment | reverse complement strand
CGACCCGCGCGATCGCGGCATTTTGATGGGTCCGCTGGTGACCCGCGATGCGGTGGCCGACCTGCAAGGCGCCATCAGGCGGGTGGAGAAGGAAGGCGGGGAGGTCCTTTACGGCGGCGAGCCGCTGGAGGGGCCGGATTATCCGGGCGGCCACTACGTGAAGCCGTGCATCGCCGCGGCGAAGAACGAGTACGAGATCGTTCAGGAAGAGACGTTCGCGCCGATCCTCTATATCATAGGGTACGGTAACAAGTCATCGTCGCCGCGGCAGGCGGTGGACGAGGTCGAAGAGGCGATCGCCCTGCACAACGGCGTGCCGCAGGGTCTGACGTCGGCGATCTTCACCGACAGCGTGCGAGAGGCTGAACTCTTCCTATCGAGCCGAGGCAGCGACTGCGGGATCGCGAACGTGAACCTCGGCACCAGCGGTGCCGAGATCGGCGGGGCGTTCGGCGGTGAGAAGGAGACGGGTGGCGGCCGCGAATCGGGGTCTGACTCATGGAAGGCTTACATGCGTCGGCAGACGAACACGGTCAACTGGAGCGGCGAGTTGCCGCTGGCGCAGGGGATCAGGTTCGGGGACTAGCGGCTCGGGTGCCGAGGGAGCGTGCTACCTCACCCCCACCTTTCTGACGAGAGCACCAAAACGGGGGTCCGAGCGAAGCGGCTCGTAACCGGGGTCGAGGTGAAGGTAGATGAGTCCGGCGGAGCGTGCCTTGAGCGCTTCATCCAAGCAGGCGAAGGCTCGGTCGTACTTGCCCAGGGCTCCGTAGCCCATCGCCAGGATCTCCGCCCGCACATATGTCCGCTTCGCTTCCTCTTCCAGGCGTTCCAAGATCGGGTGCGCCTCTTCCAGGTCGCCCATCGCGGCGAGCGCGCGGACGATCAAAGCGTCATAAGAGCGCACGCTCGATCCCAGCGACTGGCCCTGGCGATACCACTTCAGAGCTTCTTCGGGCTGCCCTTGCTCCAGAAATGCCGAACCGATGTCCAGGTATGACTGGAAATAGTTCGCTTCGATCTCGAGGGTGTTATGGCTTTGTTGGATCGCGCCGGCGTAATCCTTGGAGTAGAGGAGAAACCGGCCAAGCCAGCGACCGTGGTGCGGGGCCAAGGGATCCAGGACGAGTGCGAGCCGCATCTCTTCGATCGCCTCGTCCAGCCGCCCGACCGCGGGAAGGGTGCTTCCGAAGACGAAATGCGCCTCCGCGTAGTTGGGGTTCATCGCGACCGCCCGCCGAAGCTCGCGCTCGGCGCCAGCGAAGTCCCATTCGTACCAGCAGAGCACCTTTCCGATGGAGGTTAGTGCTTCGGCGAGGGAAGACTCCAGCTCGAGCGCCTTTGTCGCCGCCGCCTTGGCCCGCGGATAAGCGTCGTCGGGCACGACCCAGTCATCCGCCAGCTCGGCCCAGACATCCGCAATCCCGGAATATGCCTGCGCGTAGCCCGGATCTTTCGACAGCGCCTGCTGGAAGTACTTGAGTCCTTTCCTTAGGTCCGGCTCCGAGAACTTGTTGAAGAAGAACCGCCCTTTGAGGTAGAGGGTGTAGGCCTGTATGTCCTCCGTCGTCGGCACGACGAGCTGTCCGACATCGCCGACGAGCCGTACCTTCAGGGCGTCCACGATCGCCCGCGAGATCTCGTCCTGGATCGCGAACACGTCCTCGAGCTGGCGATCGTAAGTCTCGGACCAGAGATGGTAGCCGTTCGCCACATCGACGAGCTGGGCGGTGAGGCGAATTCGGTTTCCGACCTTGCGCACGCTGCCTTCCAGCACCGAGGCCACTCCGAGTTTCTGCCCCACGTCACGCACATCGACTTCCTTCCCCTTGAAGGCGAAGCACGATGTGCGCGATGCTACCTGCACGCCGGGCAGCTTGGCGAGCGCGTTGATGATCTCCTCCGTCATCCCGTCGCTGAAATACTCGTTCTCGGGATCGGCGCTCATGTTGGCCAGGGGCAAGACCGCGATCGATTGCTTGGCAGGCGCACTCTTCTCAGCTAGCGCTACTCCGCCGGGCGGACTCGCGCCCCCGGCTTGAATTGCCCGCAGCACCTCGGCGAAGTCCGCCGTCGAGGCGAACCGGTCTGCAGGAGTGCGGGCGAGGGCGCGGGTGGTAGCCTCATCGACAGCCTCGGGCACGTCCCGGACGGCCCGCACCTGAGGAATCGGGGAGACGAATCGTTTGGTGATGACGGCTTGGGCCGTCGGCCCCGTGAACGGAGGCTCGCCGGCGAGCATCTCGTACAGCACGCAGCCCAGGCTGTAAAGGTCGCTCCGGCCATCCACGTCCCGCTCTCCGGCGGCCTGCTCGGGACTCACGTAGGTTGGGGTCCCCAGCATCATACCGGTTTGCGTGATCTCGGCTCCTGCATCGCTGAGCGCCTTGCCGATGCCGAAATCGGCCACCATCGCCGAGCCATCGTGCAGCAGGATATTCTCGGGCTTGATATCCCGGTGGACCACGTTATGGCGATGGGCGTAGTCGAGCGCCGAGGCCACTTCCCGCGCGATCTGGAGAGCCTCGTCGAGCGGGAGTTGGCGTTCGGCATCGAGGCGCTCGCGCAGCGATTTCCCCTCCATGTTCGGCATCACATAGAAGAGCAGTCCCTCGGTTTGGCCGGAGTCGTAGAGGGGGAGGATGTGTGGATGGGTAAGCCCTGCGGCCAGCTTGATCTCGCGCAGAAAACGGTCAGGCCCGATGTCAGAAGCCAGCTCTGGCCGTAAGACCTTGAGGGCGATCCTTCGGTCATGGCGTAGATCGTGTGCGAGGAACACGATCGCCATGCCACCCTGGCCGAGTTCGCGTTCGAGGCTGTAGCGGCTGGCTAGACCGCGTTCGAGGCGTTGCACGAGGTCCGTCACAAGGCGTCAATATGAGCGCTAGCTCCGGTTGCCGCCAGTGCTGTCGCAGCCCCGCTCGCGGGTCGGCGTGGGGTCCTCTCGCTTCACCGCTCCCGTGCACCGTCAGGACGTTGGGGGGCACCGTGATTGCCCGCTCACGAGTTGTGCTAGGAGGACCCCCGTCGCCTCCCTTACTGCAAGCGGTTGTTCAGCTCCCCGTGTTCGTGGTGATTGCGGGGACGGCTAACAACTCGAAGAAGTCCTCGGTCTTCGTCAGGGCGGCCGGGTCGTTCATCTCGAAGAACCAGAAGCGCTCGATGTCGCCGCGGTTCATGAGCAGCTGCATGGTGCCCTGGGACTTGTGCTCGGCGATGAGCCAGTTGACGATGATCTGGTAGTCGAGCCGGCCGTCTTCACTGAGCGGCTCGCTGCGGTCGAAGACGAACGGCGGGATGCCGGCTCGCACCCGTGTGATGGGATAGCCGGGATGCTCGCTGAACTCGCTGAAGCCGAAGAGAGCGTTGTCTTCGCTGCTCCCCACGAAGCTTCCCAGCACAACCGGTCTGTGTGAAGCGGGAAGTTCCTCCACCGCCTCCAGAGCCAGGATGGTCGCGGCCTTGTGGTGCGCGTGGAAATCGGGGATGGGGAGGTGGACAAAGACGTAGTCGTAGTCGACCCGCATCATGATCTTACGGAGACGCATACGGACCTCAGCGGCATCCCACACATGGTTGATGATCGTGTCGACGTTCTCCGTATAGGCGTTGTCGTACTGGTCGAGGAAGAAGTAGCCTCGCACGCCCACGATCTTGCCGCCTGACCTGAGCTCCTGCTTGCGGATGGCCGGAAGGTACTCCCGGGCGATCTTCTCGTCGGTGAGCTTCAAGCCGTAGATGGGTTCGGCGAGCTGCGCGTAGCGGAAGCCGCCGCTCCCGTCGGTGACCAGCGCGAGGTCGACGTTTCCTCCCAGGGTGTGCGTGATCTTGTAGACGCTGGCCGCAAACATCGCCTCGTCGTCCGGGTGAGCGACGACCAGCAGGACATTCAGCTCATCGTCTTCCTGTAAGGCTGTGGGCGCCGCCGCGGCGACCGCGCCCGGGAGCCCGAAGAGGGCAGTAAGCAGTAAGCAGTAAGCAGTTAGGAAGCTTGGTCGCGACCGCATCATGCACCCTCCACAAGGTTCACCGCTCGCTCTAGCTCGATTTCAGCTTCTTTGCGAGGTTGTCCAACATGTCGCGCGTCATCTCCTCCAGATCGTACTCGGGCGCCCAACCCCATTCCTTCCGTGCCGCGCTGTCATCGAGCGAGTGCGGCCACGAATCTGCGATGGCCTGGCGAACGGGATCGACCTCGTAGTCGATGCGGAACTCCGGGACGTGCGCCCGGATCTCCGCAGCTAACTGCTCTGGAGTGAAGTTCACCGCGGTGATGTTGAAGGCGTTGCGATGCTCCAGGCGGTCGGGGTCGGCGTTCATCAGGTCGATAGCCGCCTTGACGGCGTCCGGCATGTACATCATGTCCAGGCATGTATCGGGAGCCAGGAAGCAGGTGTAGCGCTTGTTGCGGATCGCGTGGTAGAACATCTCGACGGCGTAGTCGGTGGTACCGCCGCCCGCCGGCGCGACATAGGAGATGAGCCCGGGGTAGCGGAGGCCGCGAGTGTCCACGCCGAAGCGCCGGTGGTAGTAGTCACAGAGGAGCTCGCCGGCCACCTTGGTGACCCCATAGATGGTGTTAGGCCGCTGGATGGTGTCCTGGGGCGTGTGGTCTTTGGGTGTGGTAGGCCCGAAAGCGCCGATGGAGCTGGGGAAGAAAACCGCGCAACGGTTCTCGCGGGCCACTTCCAGGACCCTGTAGAGGCCGCCCATGTTCGCGTCCCAGGCGACGTGCGGCTTCTCCTCGGCGGTGGCCGACAGTAGGGAGGCCAGATGATAGATGGTGCCGACATCGTGCTTGTGCACGACCTCGTCGATCATGCGACGAACGGTGATGTCCACGTATTCGAACGGCCCGTCGGGATCGGTGGATTTTGCGGGCATTCGGATGTCTGAGGCGACGACCTGATCGACGCCGTAGCGCTTCCTGAGTGCGATTACCAGCTCGGAGCCGACCTGACCGAGCGCACCGGTGATGAGGATCTTTCTCAAAACAGCCTCCTCATTAGGGCTTGTCCGGTGTCCCATGTTCCGTGTTCAATACGACATTACGTCAGCAGTTTCCTGTCCTTCGCCGCGCGCTCGAGCTCTTCCTGAAACTCGGGGGCGGTGATCTGGATCAGCGCCTTCGCCCGTTCCCTCAGGTTCTTTCCGAACAGGTTCGCGGCGCCGTGCTCGGTGACCACATAGTGCACGTCGGCCCGGCTGGTGACCACCCCGGCGCCTTCCTTCAGGAAGGGAACGATCCGCGACGTGGTGCCCTTCCTGGCGGTCGAGGGAAGCGCGATGATCGGGCGCCCGCCCTTCGACCTGGCGGCGCCGCGGATGAAATCCACTTGGCCACCGAAGCCGGAATAGATGTAAGGGCCGATGGAGTCGGAGCAGACCTGGCCCGTGAGGTCCACCTCGATGGCCGAGTTGACGGCCACCATGTTCTCGTTCTGGCTGATGATGAAGGGGTCGTTGACGTAGTCTACGGGGTGGGCCTCGATCAGCGGATTATTATCGAGGAAATCGTAGAGTTCCTCGCTCCCCAGGGCGAAGGTGAGTATCACCTTTCCCGGGTGCAGGTTCTTTCTGGTCCCCGTTACCACGCCGCGCTGGATCGCACGCATACCGCCGTCCGAGATCATCTCGGTGTGGACCCCGAGATCCAGGTCTCCCTCCATCGATTCCCAGACCGAATCGGGGATTCCGCCGATCCCCATCTGAACCGTCGAGCCGGGCTCGATGAGTGGAATGACGTGGCCGGCGATGGCCTTCTCCACCTCGGTAGCCGACTTCGCCTCGAGCTCGGGCAGCGTTTCGGTGGACTCGACGATGGCGTCGACTCGGTTCACGTGCATGAACGAGTCGCCGAGCACTCGGGGCATCTTCTCGTTCACCTGTGCGATCACCGTACTGGCCTTCTGGCAGGCGGCGATCGACGCGAGGGTCTCGACCCCCAGGCTCATGAAGCCGTGCTCGTCGGGCGGCGAGCACTGGACCATGGCCACATCGAGAGGGATGATACGCTCGCGGAACAGGCGCGGGATCTGGCCCAGGAAGATCGGCACGTAATCGCCGCGCCCTTCGTTGACGGCCTGGCGGTCGGCCGGGCCGACGAACAGCGAGTTGTGCCGGAAGCTGCCCTCCATGCCCGGCGCCGCAAGCGGGTCTACCCCAACCAGCAGCACGTGGTTGAGCTGGACGTCCTCGAGCTCGTCTGTGCGCTCGGCGAGCGCTCGCACCAGCGTTTGCGGGATCGCCGCGTTCCCGGCATAGTAGACGCAGTCGCCGCTCTTGACCCTCTGAACGGCTTCGGCCGGGCTCTGCAACTTGGATCTATAGTCGTCAAGCCAGTTCATTTCCCGTCACCCCTCGATCAATTGCGCCAACGGCACCGCGGGAATGTTCAGCGTCGCACCGACTTTGTCGTTCACCATCCGGCCTACGTAGAGATAAACGCCCGCCGCCAGGCCGGGGTCATCGCGGAGCGCGGCGCCGAGGCCGTTGCGGAGAATGCTCTTGATGGTTGGCAGTACGGCGTTGGACAGGGCTCGTGACGCGGTTCGGGCGATGTTGGCGGTCATGTTCGGCACGCAGTAGTGAACGACATCGTGGACGACGAACGTGGGATCCGCGATCGTCGTCGGACGGCTCGTCTCAACGCAGCCGCCCTGGTCTATGGAGAGGTCGAGTATGACGCTCCCCGGTTTCATCCCTTTCACCATGTCTTCTGTGACGAGGATCGGTGAGTGGGCGCCGGGGATGAGGACGGCTCCGATCACCACGTCGGCGATCGAGGTGAACCGCTCCAGCTGCGCCATGCCCGCCACCGCCGTGACCACCTGACCGGCAAACTCTCTGGCCAGCGCTCTGAGCCTGGTCAGATCCTCGTCGATCACGATGACGTGAGCGCCGCTGGCTCGGGCCTGGCGCGCCGCGGAACAGCCCACGGAGCCCGCCCCCAGGATGACGACCGTGGGTGGAGCGACGCCCGGCACGTTGCCGAGCAGTATCCCGCGGCCGCCCGCCTCGTTCTGCAGGTACTGAGCTGCGACGTGCACCGCCATCTGCCCGGCCATCTCGCTCATGGGGGCGAGGATGGGATGAGCACCGTGCTGGTCCTGGATGATCTCGTAGCCGATCAGTGTCGACTCCAGCTCCATCAGCCGTTCCACCTGATCGCGGGGCGTGACGGCGAGGTGATGGAAGGCGCAGATGATCAGGCCCGGCTTGAGCAGGTCGAGCTCGTCGGCCGAGAGAAGGCCGACGCGGCAGACGATGTCGGCGCGCTTGTAAGCCTCCTCCTTGTTGAAGACGGTCTGCGCGCCGGCATTCTCGTAGTCGCTGTCGGAGAACCTGGCGGTGAGGCCCGCGCCTTTCTCCACCACCACGGTATGCCCGTAACGGGTGAGCCGGGCGACCGCGTGGGGTGATAGCCCTACCCTGTGCTCCAGGCGGTGGGTTTCCTTGGGTACGCCGATGAACATGGCTTCAGCCTCCGTTGCCGTGCTGACATTTCGAAGGGAACGGTTGAATTATGGAGCGATAGGACCAAGGAGCAGCAGAAAGATAGAGCAGTAGAACAAGAGAATGTCGAAGTGCGCCCCTGAATCTCAGGACCGGCCTTCGACATCATCTTATTGTTCTATTGTTCAAATGCGCTACTGCTCGATGTTCGATAATTCCTCATACGCCTTGCCACCCCAGGCGAACGCTTCCTCGTTGACGGCGAGCAGGGCGCATCGCTCCTTCAGTGCCTGCCGCATGGTGGCCAGGAAGCTCTCTTTCGGAAACAAGTCTGTTGCCGCCTGCATCGCGCCGAGCGCGACGACGTTCTTCACCATCGCCTTGCCGAGGTCGGCCGCGATCCGGGCGCAGGGTACCCCAACCATCTTGATGCTGGGATCCAGCTCAGGCGGGCTGGGAATCACCGCGCTGTCGTAGATGACGATCCCCCCGGGGCGGACTTCCGGGCCGAACTTCTCCAGGCTGGGCGGGTTGAAGGCCACCAGGATGTGCGGCTTGGGAGAGGCCGGGGACATCACTTCCTGGGTGGCGACGTGCACGTCGGCGTAGGACGTTCCGCCGCGCGACTCGGGTCCGTAGCTCGGGATGTGCGTGGAGTCGAACCCTTCGCTGATCGCAGTCTGGGTGGTGAGCATAGCTATCGTCTGCGCACCGTCGCCACCGGCCCCGGCGAATTTTATCGCGATGTCCTTCTCGTCGATGTGCGAGGGGAACACGCTGTCCCCGAATTGCTCCGGCGGCTCGGTCGTCCCGCCGATGACGCTGACCACATCGTCGGCATCGAAGCTCGGCGGGCCGATCTCGAACCACGGCTCCGGGTCCTCGTCCTTCTTGACGCCCAGTGGGAAGACCGGAACCATGCACTCCTTCACCCACTGCTCCGATTCGGTTGTCGTCATCTTGAGATGAATCGGGCACTCGGAGAGCACCTCTACGAACGCCAGGCCCTTGTTCTCCACCTGCAGGCGCAGCGCCTTCTTGATCGCTTTCCGGGCCCGGACGCGCTGCTTATTGTCGAAGAGGGCGCAGCGCTCGACGTAGATGGGACCATCCAGCTGGCCCACCGTTTCGGCCATCCTCAGCGGCTCGCCGGTGATTCGTGTTCGCCCCATCGGCGTCGTGGTCGTCTTCTGCCCCATCAGGGTGGTGGGCGCCATCTGGCCACCGGTCATCCCGTAGATGGCGTTGTTGACGAAGATGAACGTCATGGGCAGGCCCAGTTGGGTGGCATGTATGATCTCCGCCAGGCCGATGGAGGCGAGGTCGCCATCTCCCTGGTAGCTGAGCACGATCGAGTCGGGGTTGGCCACTTTGTGGCCGATGGCCACGGCCGGCGCCCGCCCGTGTGCCGCCTGCGTGTTGCCCACGTCCAGGTAGTAGTACATGAAGACGGCGCAGCCCACCGGTGAAACGGCGATGGTCCGGTCCTGTACGCCCAGTTCGTCGATCGCCTCGGCTATATACTTGTGGATCAGTCCGTGGCCGCAGCCCGGGCAGTAATGCGTGGACTGGCCTTTCAGCCCCTCACCATGGGCGTGTCGCTCGAAGCGCTCGTAGAATACGCTGCTCATGCTACTCCCCCGCCAGTGAGGCGACAAACTCCACGATCTCCTGCTGCTGCGGCAGAACACCTCCGAAGTGTTGCAGGTGGTGAATGGGCGGCAGCGAGCGCGCGTCCGCATAGCTGACCGCCAGGCGCAGCTCGTCCTCGAGCTGGCCGCTCCCCGCCTCGACGACGATCAGCCCTTTGACGCGCTGCATCAGCGGCATCAGGGCATCGATGGGGAAGGGCCAGAGGGTGATGGGCCTGAAGAGGCCGACCCGGATCCCCGCATCGCGCAGCTGCTGCACCGCAGCCTGGGCCATGCGGGCAGGCGTGTTGCAGGCCACGATCACCCAATCGGCGTCATCGCAGTTGAAGAGCTCGGCCCGCTGCTCCTCACGGGTCATACGCCCGTACTTCTCGTTCAGGTGAACGTTGTGGGCCTCGAGGTCGGGCTCGATCAAGAGAATGGAGGTCATCAGGTTGCGTCGGTGCGCCTCGTCGCCGTAGACCGCCCACTCCGGAAGGCCCGGCTGGATCATGTAGTCGGGCAGCTGGACACGCCCCGTCATCTGACCCAGGTAGCCATCGCTGGCCAGGACGACCGGGTTGCGATACTTGAAGGCCAGGTCGAACGCCAGCATGGTCAGATCGAGCATCTCCTGCGGCGTGGTCGGTGCGAGCACGACGGCGTGGGTATTTCCGTGTCCCAGGCCGCGGCAAACCAGCTTGATGTCGCCTTGCTCCGGCGCGATGTTACCGAGGCCCGGCCCACCGCGCATGACGTCGAAGAAGACCCCGGGGATCTCCGCCCCTATCATGTAGGAGATTCCTTCCAGCATCAGGCTGAAGCCGGGCGAAGAAGTGAACGTCATGCAGCGCATACCGGCGCCGCCGCAGCCGTACATCATGTTCACCGTCGCCACCTCGCTGACCGCCTGGACGAAGACGCCGTCCAACTCCGGCAGCAGCCGGGCAAGGAGCTCGGCGCCCTCGGTAGACGGGGTGATGGGATAGCCGAAGAAGTGCCGGCAGCCCGCCAGCACGGCGCCCACGGCGGAGGCATGATTCCCCTTGAGGATCATCGGCTCGAGCTGCGGCAACGGCACCTTCTTGTCAGGGATCGCGACGGGCTCCGGAGCGGTCGTTCGCCGTGGCCCGAGGAAACTGGCTGGATCGACCAGCTCGAAATCGACTTCAGACGGTGTCGGCATCAGCGCGTAGGGCTCCGGGCAAGCGTCCAGGCACAGGCCGCACCCGTTGCAGACCTCGAGGTCGATGACCACCGGTGTGAACCCGGTGGCCGGATTGATCTCGGTCCCCATGTGGATGCAGTCCTTGGGGCAAGCGGTGATACAGCGTCCGCAAGCCTTGCAGAACTCGGGGAACAGGAAGGGTTTCGGTCGTGTCTTTGTCTTTGTGCTTGCCATAGCCCTTTTGGGGAGGTGATCAGAAGTGATTAGTGATTAGTGATTAGTGGTCATCGGTCCGATTCCAACTCCAGTTTCTCGCGCTACTCATCGCTACTTACTACTTACTACTTACTAATCACTCTCCCATCCAGGCAGCGACCGGTGGCCCGACACCACCGGCCGCCCCCGTCCTCGATTGCGGCCTCAGCAAGCTACGGCCAGATACCGCGTTCCAGCGTTATGTCGGCCACGCGGCTGACTGCCAGCACGTAAGCGGCTGTCCGCAAGTCCACCGGCTCGAGCGGCTTGCCGTCCAGCCCCCGCCTCTTGCGGGCACTCTGGAGCGCGGCCAGCGACTCGTTGATCTCCTTCTGCTCGTCGATCACCGCGTCGGTGGACTTCACCATCTTGGCCTTCATCTTCCCGTTGACTTCATCCTCTTCCCACTGCTCGTTCTCGTTGTTCTGTACCCACTCGAAGTAGCTTATCGTCACCCCGCCCGCGTTGGCCAGGATGTCCGGAAGCCGCGGGATGCCACGCTCGAAGAGGATCTTGTCAGCGGCCGGCGTCGTCGGCCCGTTGGCCGCTTCGACGATCACCTTGGTCTGGATCTCAGCGGCGTTGTCAGCGCGGATCACGTTCTCCAGCGCCGCCGGGATGAGGATGTCGCACGGGATCGTCAGCAGGACCTCGTTGCTGACGTCTTTGGCGCCCGCATAGCCTCTCACGGAACCGGTCTTCTTCTTGTGCTCGAGCACCGCCGTTGGGTCCAGGCCGTCCGGGTTGAAGATGCCGCCGCGGGAGTCGCTGACCGCGATGATCTTCGAACCCTGCTCGGCGTAAAGCTGCGCCGCGATGGCGCCCGCGTTGCCGTAACCCTGGACCACGACCGTAGCACCGTTCACGGAGTCGAGCCCCGGGACGACACCGCGGGCGAGGGCCTGCTGCGTGCAGAAGAGGCAGCCTCGGGAGGTGGCCTCGTTGCGACCGAGCGAGCCGCCCAGGTTCACGGGCTTGCCGGTTACGACGCCCAGGTTGTTCTGGCCCTTATGCATCATGTCATAGGTGTCGTAGATCC
>FXBF010000715.1_pt1 | contig 11582 bp, 13 predicted proteins | sample 5335321 | NCBI WGS metagenome assembly FXBF01 (sample SAMEA103928391, study PRJEB20085) | sediment metagenome | isolation source: sediment | reverse complement strand
GTTGGAACTCGTCCTGACGGGCGATGCTGCTATGGATATCAAAGCGATGGTTGGAGCCCGTCCTGACGGGCGATCGCAACGGCAATAGAACCCCTTGTTGGAGCCCGTCCAGACGGGCGATGCTTGTACAAATGATCGGTGCGGAAATCATGAGCGCCGACGAGATCTGGAAAACACTGCAAATCGAGAAGATTCTTATTGAAGCAATCAGTTGGCGCTGCGTATGGATTCGATGAAGCGCTCAAACGCACCATTAAATTCCGATTCGAATTTCGGCGTAAGTGCGTCACAACCACCCGGGACATTGCGCATATAGAGAATAATGCCCTCGCCAGTTCCATCGTCAGTCGTTACGAAAAGCTGCACGGCCTGAACGGCCGGCACGATCTGGACCATCTGGAGCTCGATAAACTCGAACAGGGGATCATCGTCCGCATCGAGTTCTTCCTGGCTGATATCGATACATGCCGTTCGAGCCCGAAAATCCTGGCCAGCTAACTCGTAGACGGGCAGATTCTTGTTCGTCAGCGTGCCCGCCGGCGCGTTAGTTGTTTCGATTTGAACCATCACAAACTGATCGTCAGCGAAATATCCGGCCTTGGACACTTTCAGGTCCTCGGCCAGGAAACTCGGAGTTGAATGTTCCGGACCGCCGATTCTGGCGCCTTTTGGCTTCGGTATGATTACGTCAAACGGGCCGGAAAGAACCATGTTTTCTTCGGCGTCAAAATTGATGTACGCGTGACCCGCGAATGCAGCGGCCGCGACAGTCCAGATCAGGACGGCTGAAGCCGCCATTGTTGTTTTTTTCACGATTTATTCTCTCCCGGTAAGGTACCCGGAGTTTGGCGCGATTCCGTGGCGCGATCAAGTCAGGACTTGTACCAAGCTGACAAAACCACGCAAACTCTAATGGCGTTGTCAAAAGCTCGAGCTAAGAAGGAAGAGGAGCCAGCGATTTGACGGCGTTGATTGATCGTTTACTGAGCTAACTTATGTGACGTCCTGAAAATTCGGCGTTCTGTTCTCGAGGTTCGCCATGACAGCCTCGGTCTGATTCGGTTTTCCCAAAAGACTGATCTGAAGTTCTGCTTCGCGTTGCAGCGCAGCTTCAACGGAGTCGTGCCATGAGGCATTGATCAGTGTCTTGATCGCCTGAATCGCATCGGGTGATTTGCCGGCGATATCTGCTGCCAGTCCCCGCGCAGCTTCAAGCGGATCGTCATGAACAGTCGTAATGAGGCCGATTATCTCGGCTTCGCTGCCGGTAATTATGCGGCCCGAATAGGCGAGTTGCTTGACGCGGTCGGCTGGCATGACGTCGCGAAGGGTGGCCGTTATTGCCATGTCGGGGATGATGCCCCACTTGATTTCCATGATGGAGAGCTTTGCATTGGGCGTGGCGTAGCGAATGTCCGCACCGAGCGCGATTTGCAAGCCCCCGCCGAAGGCAACCCCGCTAATGGCAGCAATTACCGGAACCGGCAATGCGCGCCAAACGTAAGCTGCGCTTTGAAAGAAGTTTGCGGGAGAACCATCGCGGGGCTTGAATGCTTTCTTGTCGAGCCCGTCCAAACCGTCGCCCTGAAAAACCGAAAGGTCGATGCCTGCACAGAAGTTATCACCGGCCCCGCGTAACACGACGGCTCGTACGTCTGCAATTTTGGCCAGCGCATCGCCTGCTTCGATAAGCGCTTCGAACATGGCAAGATCAATGGCATTGTGTTTTTTGGGCCGGTTGAGCGTAACCTCTGCAACATGATTTTCGATTTCGACCGTAACTCTGTTACTCATAGTCTGCTCCCACAGCATCGCCTGAAATTCGGGTCACAGTCTACCAGTGCTTCGCGGCTTATTGGATTCGTCGTATGGATCAGTCTCGTATTCGCAAATTCGACGACGGTCGCGTCCGATTATCCCGAACCGGGTATTTTCGAAGTGCTACAGAGCGAAAGTGAGATACGTGTGCTGGTCTATCGTGGTGGCTTGCTCGGTGGTTTCGGGCACAACCATGTGATATCGACCAGCGATGTCGTCGGCCGCATCGGGGTCGCTGAGGATCCGGCGGCTTCATTTGTCGAGCTGACAATGCCGGTCGAGGGCTTCGAAGTCGACGTCGAGGCTTTACGTCTTGAAGAAGGCGCGTCGTTCGAGAAAGAGGTGTCGGAAAAGAACAAACACGGAACGCGCATCAATATGCTGGGCACAAAACTGTTGGACAGTGCCAGATTTTCGGATATCACAATCCGCTCTCAATCGTGGACCGGCGAATTTCCCGATATCCTGGTGAAGTCAGAAATTACAGTCAGGGATCAGGCCAATACCCTGGAGTTTCCAGCTTCGGTCAGTGCGAATGATGAGCTGATTGTCGTCACAGGGAGCTTCGCATTGACGCATAGACAGCTTGGGCTAAAGCCATTCACAGCTTTTCTCGGTGGTCTTCGGGTGCGCGATGAGATGGAAATCAAGTTTCGGATTGCTGCGAGGCGGGTGACTGACTAACAACGCTCGGCGTTGGGGTGAAGCCTTACTTCATGGGTCACGGGTTTCGAAAACCCTGGACCTCACCTCAGACCACGATTCTGTCTCGACGGCACCCGAATCAAGTTCTGCAACGCGTCGCTCAATCTCATTTAGCCAAACGGTTGCGACACCATCTTCATCACCGATCTCGAGACTCTCCAGCAGCAGGCTAACAAGCTCCGCACGTTCTGCATCGTTGAGGCTCACAGCAATTTCATACAGGTCTTTTGGGGTCGCTGCCATTTGCCAATTTCAGCGCTAACGCCTGATATTCGCGTTAACGCGAAATGCTGCATAACTAACCAGCCAACGTGCACATGCCGTTGTCGATGACAACCGTATCGCGTGCTTTCACGAGGCAGCGAAACGAAACGATATTTCTGTCCTGCCACATCTCGGTTGTTATGGTGTCGCCGGGATAAACGGGCGCCGTGAAGCGAGCGTTGAATCCCGTAATGAGTGTGTAGTCATAGTCGCAAATGGTCTTGAGTATGGCGCGACAGGCGATTCCATATGTGCCGAGACCGTGCAGAATTGGTCTCTCGAATCCCGCTTGCCTCGCCAGCGCAGGATCCGCATGCAGGGGATTGCGATCTCGGCATAATCGAAAGAGCAACGCCTGATCCGGTCGTGTCTCGAGGTCACAACTCATATCGGGATCACGCTTTGGAAGCTTGTGGCCTTGGGGGTCTTTGCCGGATGGGCCGCCAAAACCACCGTCACCGCGTGCAATAACGGTGCTACCTACTGTGCAAACGGCCGTATCATCTTTTGCCATACGGACTTCTGATTCGACGGAGATCAGAGCACCTATGTCTGGCCCTTTGTCATAGACAGCGACGACACGGCTGTCTGTCAATAATCTGCCAGCAACCGGCAGCGGCCGAAACAGATCCAGCTTTTGTTCGCCGAGTACCATCAGGCTGTAGTCCCAGCCACAGCCAGCCAGCAAATCACCAGGCGTCAGGATGCTGGCCATCGTTGGAACGGTCTTGAGCAACCGATTTTCGAAAACGTAGTGAAGCTCTTCCTTGTCCGTCGGATCGCTTCCGAATCCCACGCCCAGCGCATACAACATCGAGTCCCTGTCGTTATAAATGGTGGGCTTGTCGGCCATCCTTGTGCCCATCAGCGCATCATAGTTCAACGGCATGATTTGACTATCCTTGTTATCTTTCCGTCTTTGCGGGAGGTTGAGAAATCGGGGGTTGCATTCTATTGCGGTGGCCTTTTGGCAGCAAGTTGTCGTACGATGACTGAAGATTTGAAACCCCTAGCCAACATTACGCTCAGAGCAGCGCACCCATTAGAGGCCAGAGCCATCGCCTCGATGTCCCGGCTGCATATCGAGTACGGGCTCAACTGGCGCTGGACACCGGCCAAGGTCAGGCACCACATGAAAGACAAAGACACAATGGTGCTGATCGCCAGCAGGGATGGCGTAATCGCGGGTTTTGCGATCATGCGATTCGGTGACGATCAGGCACACCTGTTCCTGCTGGCCGTGCAACCGGAATATCGCCGTACGGGTATTGGTCAATCGATGATGGCATGGTTGGAAAAATCCTGCCGCACAGCTGGCATTCAGCAGGTCCGGTTAGAGGTCCGAGCCTCGAATCACGGCGCTATGCAGTTCTATCGGAATCTTGGTTACCGTTTTCTGGGCAAGGTTGCCGGCTATTATGACCGGCGTGAATCGGCCGCCATTATGGCAAGGTCGCTCAACGAATCAGTACGAGGCCATCCCTAGCCAGAGTCGTACTCTGGTTCACTCGATGTAAGTCGGCGTGTCGATCACCAATTCGCGATCGTTGCGCGGCTGCACCGGTCGGTTATTGTTGTTGAAAATACCGGTAAAGGTAGCGATCTGCCCGGCCGACAGAGCGATAGGCTCAAGGCGAACAAACCATCGTACGCCTTCGCTGCAGGGAGGTGTGGTTAACGAACCCTCGTAGCGGAATGCCCCGCTGCTCTGCGGTACCAGGGCATCGAGATCTACGTCCTGGCCCTCCAGGACCCGACTTTCACCTGGCTCGCGCGGCAGGATGCCCCAAACCGGGTCAAAGGCGGCGTTGTGCTCACCTTGCTCGATCAATACACCAACCACGGCGAGTTCCTCACTCTCGGTCGTATGTACGAAATGCACCTCCATCGGGAAATGTTTACCGTCCATCGTATGCTCACTGGGAGCGTGAAAGTGGTATTGAACCAACGCGAATTTTTTATTACCGACGTCAATAGTGTTTCCCTCGTCGAAGCTGACCTGGATGGTATGGCCGTTGTCGAGCAAACTGACGGTGCTCTCCTGATAGGAGATGTGTACCTTTACTGGTTGAAAATTGCGCCTGACTTCGACCTCTTTATCGTTGGCAACCGCCACGCTCAGATCGATAGGCGACTGTTGCCGCCCCTCATCGCAAAGAGCAAAGTCCGGGCTCAGTGTGCCCCACTTTGTCGGCCCCGCCGCATCGCCATAATCCCAATAAATGGCGTGCTCCGTGTCGGATTCATGACTATCCTCAGCGGCTGGCTCCGCATGATCAGTGGCAGGAGCCGGATCGGCATGCCCGGGTGCACGATCACTGCACGCGACAGTGAGCAAAACGGTGGTCAAAGCCAGGAAAAAATTGCGCATATCTAGTACTCCTCAGGATTATTCTGCTCCCGCGTTCTGCGCATACTTCCAAGCCATATCGACGAGCTGCGGGACTGCCTTTCCGGCACGCTCGGCATGTGCGCTTGCGGCCGTACCGTCGCGAACGCGCCCGGCGATACCTTGCAGGATGGCCGCAATGCGGAAGAAATTGTAGGCCGCATAGAAATCCCGGTTCTGTATGCCGTCGGACCGTCCTGTTCGCTCACAATAGGCGGCGACATATTCTTCCTCGGTCGGGATGCCCAGTGCTTTGAGGTCTTTTCCGAGCAGGCCAGAGGATCCGACGCCGATCTCTGGAATCTGCCAGACCATCAGATGATAGGTGAAATCGCCCAGCGGGTGGCCGATCGTCGAGAGCTCCCAGTCGAGGACAGCAATGACCCTTGGTTCCGTCGGGTGAACGATCAGGTTATCCAGCCGGTAATCGCCATGAACGACGCTGACTGACTCGTCCTCCGGGATACTATCCGGCAGCCATTTGATTAGCTTGTCCATTTCCTCGAGTTTCTCAGTCTCAGACGCATAGTACTGTTTCGACCAGCGTGAAATCTGGCGGGCAAAATAATTGCCGGGTTTGCCGTAGTCGCCCAGGCCGATTATTTCGTGATCGAAATTATGCAGCTCAGCGATCGTCTTGCCGAGATTGTCATAGATCGCAGATCTTTCTTCCGGCTCCATCCCTGGCAGGTCCAGTTCCCAGAAAATCCGGCCCTCGACGAACTCCATGATAAAGAACATCGTGCCAACAATTTCTTCGTCTTTGCAAAGCACATGGGGGCGAGGGACCGGGAAATCGGCCGCGTAAAGTGCACTGATAACTTTGAACTCACGGTCGACGGCGTGAGCGGACTTCAGGAGCTTGCCCGGCGGTTTTCGCCGCATGACGTATTTGCCCGACGGAGACTCGAGCAGGTAGGTCAGATTGGACTGGCCGCCTTTGAACTGGCGGACACTCAGCGGCCCATGGAAGTGCTCGACATGCGACAGCATGTACTCTTCGAGCTGCGCGATATCGAACTGGTGCACTTCACGAACTTCGCGGGTACCGGAATACTGTTCCTGTCGGGTACCCATATTTTTTTCAATCTCTGGGTTCCACGAAGAAGTCGGGCATCAGATCGACCGACGGATCGACCGAATAAATAGTGAGATCGGTAATACCGGCGCTTTCGAGAACCTCATCGTCGATACAGAAGTTGCCGGTGAATTCCCGACTCGGCTTAGTCAGGATGACATGCGCAGCATCAGCCATGATATCGGGTTTGCGTGAGCGGCGGGTGAGTTCGTCGCCACCGAGCAGGTTCTGAACCGCGGCCGTCGCAATTGTCGTTCGCGGCCACAACGCGTTGACGGCAATGCCCTGCTCGCGAAACTCGCCAGCCATTCCAAGGACGCACATGCTCATGCCGAACTTGGCCATCGTGTACGCAACATGGGGCGCGAACCACTTCTCTTCCATGTTCAGCGGTGCCGACAGATTCAGGATATGCGGATTGTCGGACTTCAGCAGATGTGGAATGCAGGTTTTGGACACGAGGAAGGTGCCGCGAGTATTGATCTGGTGCATCAGATCGAATCGTTTCATCGGCGTTTGCAGTGTCGGCGTCAACGAGATCGCGCTCGCGTTATTGACGCAGATATCGATGCCGCCGAATGCCTCGACACCTTTTTCCACTGCCTCGACGACTTGTTCTTCGGATCGTATGTCGCACACCACGGGTAGCGCTTTGCCACCCGCATCTTCTATTTCCTCGGCCGCCGTGTAAATAGTGCCCGGCAGCTTGGGGTGTGCTTCGGTCGTTTTGGCCGCGATGACGATGTTGGCACCGTCCTGTGCGGCCCGCTTTGCAATGGCCAGACCGATGCCACGGCTGCCACCGGAGATAAACATTGTCCGGTCTTTGAGATCGCTCATTTTTTTCTCTACATGCGGAAGATACCGTGAGGAGTTACCGATTCCCGCGGGCGATTCATCGACGCCGAGATTGCCTGGCCAAGTACCCGGCGCGTGTCCACAGGATCTATGATGCCGTCGTCCCAGAGCCTCGCAGTTGCGTAATACGGATGCCCCTGCACTTCATATTGATCGCGGATCCGTTTTTCGAACTCCTCCTGCTCTTTCTCCGGCCATTCCTCGCCTTTCGCGTCGAGGCCATCACGCCTGACCGTCGAGAGGACCAATGATGCCTGCTCGCCACCCATAACGGAAATGCGGGCATTGGGCCACATCCAGAGCAAGCGCGGGCTGTATGCCCGGCCACACATGGCGTAATTGCCGGCACCAAAGGAGCCGCCGATGATGACGGTGAACTTCGGCACCGAGGCCGTGGCGACGGCGTTGACCATCTTGGCGCCGTCTTTTGCTATGCCGCCCTGCTCATACTTCTTGCCGACCATGAAGCCCGTAATGTTTTGCAAAAATACGAGTGGTATGCCGCGGCGATTACAAAGTTGTATGAAGTGCGCACCTTTTTGTGCCGACTCGGAGAAAAGAATGCCGTTGTTGGCGATGATGCCGACTGGGTAGCCGTATATATGTGCGAAGCCGCAGACCAGTGTTTGTCCATAAAGCGCTTTGAAATCCTGAAAATCCGAACCGTCAACGATTCTTGCGATGACCTCGCGCACCTCATAAGGAAATCGATAATCCCGTGACACGATACCGTAGAGTTCTTCCGCAGCATATTCCGGTTCGACAGACTCCCTTAGCTCAACGCCATTTTCTTTGTGCCAGTTCAAATTGGAGATGATCTCGCGAACCATCGAGAGTGCATGTGTATCGTCATCGGCAAGATAATCAGTAACACCCGAGATTCTCGAATGAACATCACCACCGCCCAGGGATTCAGCATCGACGACTTCGCCGGTGGCAGCTTTGACGAGCGGCGGGCCGCCGAGAAAAATCGTGCCTTGATTCTTGACGATGATCGCTTCGTCGCACATTGCCGGGACATAGGCACCGCCGGCCGTGCAGGAACCAAGCACTGCGGCGATCTGTGGGATACCCAGTGCCGATAGTCTTGCCTGATTGAAAAAGATGCGCCCGAAATGCTCACGGTCGGGAAAAACCTCGTCCTGCTTGGGCAGGAACGCACCGCCCGAATCGACGAGGTAAACGCAGGGCAATCCGTTTTGCTCGGCGATCTCCTGTGCGCGCAGGTGTTTCTTGACCGTGAGCGGATAATAGGTACCGCCTTTGACGGTAGCGTCGTTGGCCACAATCATGCAGTCGGTATCGCTGATCTGCCCGATGCCGGCGATAACACCGGCCGATGGCACTTCATTGTCGTAGAGGCCATAGGCCGCGAGCTGCCCTATCTCCAGGAACGGGGCGCCGCGATCGACGAGTGTCCGAACGCGGTCTCTCGGCAGCAGCTTGCCTCGCGACAGGTGTTTGTCACGCGCTCTTTTGCTGCCTCCTTGCGAGATCTTGTCGACAACGTGTTTCAGGTCATCTGCGAGTGCGCGGTTTGCGCCCGCATTTGCAGCGAATTCCTCCGAGCTCGTGTCTATTTTGGTCTTGATCCTTGGCATTGCAATGTCGGGCCCCGGCTTCAGCCAGTGGCATTGTATAACTCACGACCGATCAGCATTCGGCGTATTTCGCTGGTCCCGGCGCCTATTTCGTATAGTTTGGCGTCCCGCAGCAGGCGTCCGGCAGGATACTCATTTATATAGCCGTTACCGCCGAGCGCCTGTATCGCCTCGCCGGCCATCCAGGTCGCCTTCTCTGCCGCAAGAAGAATACAACCTGCGGCATCGAAGCGTGTTGTATGTTCCCGATCGGCAGCCTGCGCGACGGCATAGACATAAGCTCTTGATGAATTCATTGCCGTGTACATGTCGGCGATCTTGCCCTGCATGAGCTGAAACGTACCGATGGCCTGACCGAACTGCTTGCGATCGTGCACGTAAGGCATTACCAGATCAAAACTGGCCCGCATGATGCCGAGCGGACCGGCCGCGAGAACGAGCCGCTCGTAATCCAGCCCGCTCATTAGAATGGTTGCACCTTTGCCGGCCTTGGCAATCAGGTTTTCCTCCGGTACAAGGCAATTCTCGAAAAGGACTTCGCTGGTATCGGAACCACGCATACCGAGCTTGTCGAGCTTCTGCGGCGTCGACAGCCCTTCGGTCCCGCGCTCCACAATGAATGCGCTGATGCCGCGATTGCCGGCATCGGGATCGGTCACTGCATAAACCACGAATATATCGGATTCCGGGCCATTGGTAATCCACATCTTGCTGCCGTTCAGGACATATCCATCGCTTTCCTTGACTGCTGTCATTCGCATGCCAAGCACATCGGAGCCCGCGCCCGCTTCGCTCATCGCCAAAGCGCCGACGTGTTCCCCGGAAATGAGTTTCGGCAAAAACTTCCGTTTCTGCTCGTCGGTACCCCAACGCCGAATCTGATTTACGCAAAGATTGGAATGGGCACCGTACGAAAGCCCGACGGAAGCCGACGCCCTGCTAATCTCCTCCATCGCGATGACGTGCGCCAGATAGCCGAGGCCGGAACCGCCAAGTTCTTCCTCGACGGTCACACCAAGCAGACCCAGCTCGCCCAGTTCCGGCCAGAGATCTCGCGGAAACTTGTTGGACGCATCGATTTCTTGAGCGCGGGGCGCTATGCGATCGGCAGCGAAGTTCTGTACGGTCTCGCGGAGCAGGTCGATGTCTTCCCCGAGACCAAAATCGAAATCAAACATGTCGGGCGTACCCCATGGCAAGAGTCACCGGCACCTCCATCAGTCGATGGCCGGATCGATATTAAGTATTGCGCGAGGCAAGCTGCTGAATGAATACCATTCGGAGGGTAGGAAAGAGATAAATCCTGCGTTTTTCGGGCCTTGACGGCCTGTCTGACTTGGGTGATCGTGACGAGACTGGCGGGAAATCCCAGTCGGTTTTGCGATCACTTGAGGAGCATAGCAAGGCTATTTAAACAAAGGATCGCAAAAGTGGTTTGCTTTCCCGCCGTCGCAGCAGATCAGCCCTAAGTCAGAGAGGCTGCTGGGTCACGAATTGCCGAGGTCGTCGATGAAGATCGAGAACAGCTCGTATTGTGAGGTAATAGCCAGCTTCGAGAACAGATTTCGTTTGTGCACCATCACGGTACCGGGAGCGATGTTGAGAATCCTTGCAATCGATTTAGAGGAGTGGCCGCGTAAAAGAAGCTGACTTATCTGTCGCTCGCGGCTTGTTAACAGCTTTTGCCCAAAGTTATCGAAGCATTTGGTAAGGCGCCGGTGCATGCCGGCATCCCTGTCCGACCGATTCGACTTTGCGGCCCAGCTCGACCAGATTTTCCTGATTGCCGCCTGAACGATCGGTTCTATACGCTCGAGGCGTGTCAGCTCAGTCTTGTTGAACATTCGCTTGCGACGGCCGACGACGAGCACCAGGGTCGTAGTGTCCGAGACATCACTAAGGAAATCCATTTCATCGAGCAGGTGCGTCCGATCGCAGTATTGACGGTAATACTCACTCGATCGAAAACGATCGGGTAACTCATCACGGAACCGGCAAAGCGTTGGCTTGTCCTCCCTGCGCGCCAGCTGATAAAGCGGATCGAGAAGATAGGGTCCCGCCAGATAGCGGCCGAGGTAATGCTTCTCACCTGCCGGCTCGAGCGTGTGATGAAGCACCTCGGGTCCTGCGTCCTTATGGAAGGCGATCAGGCAGGTTCCTTCGTGATCGACGATCGATCCAATCGCATTGATTAACGCATCCGCGGCAGATTGATCATCCGTCGCCGAAATAATCCCGGCGACCGCCGTATGCCAGTCGGGTGATTCGAGTCGATATTGCATGAAAGCCCTAGCCGTCTGAGGCTTCAGCCCGATTGATACAGTGCCGCGACCGAGCCATTGGGGTCTTCGATGACGCAGAACTTTGCGTCACCCATGGCTTTTGGCCCGACAAGGACTTTGCCGCCATTTTCCCGGCAGGCTCCAGCGCTTTTATCAACGTCCGCAACGGTGATGTAGATCAGCCACTGCGGGGGCAAATCGGCATTATCGCCTCTGGCGTGGCAGATGCCTGCGGCAGGATCGCCCGACTCCGGCATGGTCATATTGAAGTCGCTGTAATCTCCCATGTTGACGTCCTCCGGTTTCCATCCGACCACTTTCGCATAGAAATCACGGATCGCCGGCGCGTCCGCGACGGTCAGATCGAACCAGCCTATTTTTCCTATATCGTTGTCTTTCGCCATACGATAACTCCTGTATCAAGGTTGGCATCAGGTCTTGCGATCGCCCGTCAGGACGGGCTCCTACGACAATCTTATTACTCAGAAACGCGTTGTACGAGGACCTTTGTGGTCAGGATGACCTTATGTCGCGGAGCACAAGGATGTGCGAGAGCGACGAGGCCCGATCGATCGCGGCTGAAGCCG
>FXBF010000714.1_pt1 | contig 11590 bp, 4 predicted proteins | sample 5335321 | NCBI WGS metagenome assembly FXBF01 (sample SAMEA103928391, study PRJEB20085) | sediment metagenome | isolation source: sediment | reverse complement strand
CGGCAGGCATGCTCGGGGGCAGGGTCGCAGCACAGGCAGGTGACGAGATCGTCGGGACCGTGACGTCCGGAGGCACCGAATCGATCATCATGGCGATGAAGGCCTATCGAGACCGCGCCGCGATTGCCAGGCCTCAGATGGTCATCCCAGACTCCGCACACGTCGCCTTCGACAAGGCAGCGGCGTACTTCGGCTATGAGCAGGTCCGTGTCCCGGTAGGAGACGACTTTCGCGCCGACGTCAACGCCATGGCCGACGCCATGACGAAACGAACAGTCGTCGTGGCCGGTTCGACGCCGGGATTCCCGCATGGTGTCATCGATCCCATCGCAGAGCTCTCCGATATGGCGCGCGAACGCGGGGTCGGGTTCCATACGGATGCCTGCCTCGGTGGGTTCGTGCTGCCGTGGGCAGAGCGCTTGGGGTATGACATTCCGCCGTTTGATTTCCGGCTCCCGGGTGTGACGTCGATGTCTGCCGATACACACAAGTACGGATACGCGGCTAAGGGAACATCGGTCGTTCTGTACCGAGGCCGGGACCTTCGCAGACACCAGTTCCATGTTGCGACCGAGTGGCCTGGAGGGCTCTACTACTCCCCCACCCTCGCGGGGAGCCGCCCAGGTGGCCTCCTGGCTGCCGCATGGGCAGCGCTTGTGTCGATGGGTGAGAACGGCTACCTGCGGGCCACGGAAGCGATCCTTGCAACCGGTGCCGAGATCAAGGCGGGGATTCAGGACATCGATGGGTTGTTCGTGCTCGGCGATCCGCTGTGGGTGATCGCCTTCGGATCGAATGACGTGAACATCTACGAGGTCATGGCCAGGTTGACCGAACGCGGGTGGAGTCTCAACGGTCTGCACCATCCACCTGCCGTGCACATCGCCGTGACCCTGCGTCACACGAGACCAGGTGTTGCCGAGCGGTTCCTCACCGACCTCACCGACTCAGTCGCACAGGCACGAGCGAGCGGTGGCGAGGCAACGACGGGAGCAGCCCCTATGTACGGAATGGCGGCAACGTTCCCATCACGCACCGCAGTCAAAGAGCTGATCACCCGCTACATCGACAAGATCTACGAGATCGAAGACGAGTAGATCACCCGGAGCATGCCGCTCCCCTCCACCGTAGAGGGGAGTCACTTGAGCGGTCAGGTCTCGGATTTGCCTCTCGCCTTCACTTTGAACACTGCACCACCGGCACCGGCAAAGACGGCTGCGGCGAGCGCGTACAGGAGCCATGGAGGAGACCCGCCTTCCGCAGGAAGTTCTGCAGGAAGGGCTTCAGCGGAGGGGGCCTCAGCGGTGGGGGCCTCATCCTGGCTGGGCGCGGTCTCATCGATTCTCAGGGCTCGTGTTCCCGGCACGCCGGGCAGGAACGATGGAATCCGGGTGGGGTCTGTGGGATCGCTTCCACCGGACATCTCGACAGGGTCGCTGTAGCCGTCACCGTCGGTATCGATCGACTGGGGGTTCGTACCGGCCTGGAACTCCCAGACATTCATGATCCCATCGCCGTCAGCGTCGGTCGACCCATCGGTCCCGTCGGTCGGGTCCAGGCCCGACGAGGTCTCCCAATCGTCATCCATTCCGTCACCGTCGGCATCGGTGATCACCCACACGTTGACGGAATCCGTCGCGTCACCAGCCGACCCGGTGACCGTCAACGTGACCTCGTAACGCCCCGGAACGAACAGGGGAATCAGAACCTCCCGACCCTGACCTATGGGCTCTCCATCCAACATCCATCGATACTCGAAATCGTCTTGTGAACCAAGCGAAGCGGCACTCGCGGAGGCCGGGATCATCCCGGTACGAACGGGAATGTCGGCAAGTGGAGCCACAATGGAGGCTATCGGGGCTGCCGTCCCCATGTCGACTTCCATCTTGAGTGCACTGGCCACCCTCATGCCGTCGGATGCTTGCACACGCACCTGCCAGCCGCTACCGCTGAATGGAAGCTCCCCGAGGTCGACATCCAATCGAGGCTCATCTGAGGATCCGATGGTCCACCAATTGATCCCATCGAGCGTCGCTTCAGCCAGGAAACCGTTGGGGGAAGCTCCAGACCATGTGAGGGTCAAGACTCGATCGGTGACTTCTACCTGAAGGTCGTCAACCGACGGGCCGGTTCCCGAAACCTTGACGGACCCGGCATTATCGGCGAGAGAAAAACCGACCGCTTCGCTACCGACAGGAAGATAGAACTGGACTAACGGGGCTGCACCCTCAGCGTGACTCAGCCCGGGCAACAGCCACCCCTCGACAGTGCCGATCGGCTCACCGTCTACGTCAAGGAGGGTTACCTCGATCGGGTCTCCCAGATCCGTGCCGGAATCGTAGCTCAAATAGCTGGGACCGAGAACGAGTCCATCGTCCGTCACGGACGCAGTGACAACGACACGCTCGGTGCCTTCACCGCTATCGGAGCTTGCACTGTTGTCACCGGCCCCACCAGCGGCAGACGTCCCTCTTCGATCGCCGAACGAACGGTTGAGGAGCAACGCGTCGAACATATGATTCCACGTCGCAACAGACGTCCACTTCGGCGATTCGCCGTACGACAGGTAGTCGTGAACGTGACCGTCAGCCGGTGCGCTAACGACAGCCATCGCCGACGTGTCGAATCCCCACGTCGGCGCGAACGGTGATGCGATCTCGCCATCATCGTTACGCCAGCGGCGGCGAGTACCCTCTTCGTTGTGGCCGTTACCGGAGTGTTGCAGGCCGGTCGTATGGCCAGCCTCCTGAGCGAGAGTCGGCCCGGAAATGCTCGTCCTGAACATGGTCGGCCAATCCCATGCGCAGCCGCCACCGATGGGCGCGTAGCGAGGCGTGAGGAAATAGGAGAACGTCCGCATCTGCGGCGAGGCGATCCTGGTCGGGAACACACGGTTGTTTTCGCAGTACAGCCTGTCGAAGGCTGAATTCAGTCTATCCCACGGTATTCCAGCAACCACTCCCCAGTTACGCGGAGAAGGAATCGGAATGGGCGGCGACGTGTCGCGTGCAGCGAGCTTGACGCCGCCGAAAGCGACGAAGTAGGGGAATTCCGCACGGGCCGGAAGAACCTTCCACCACCAGCCGATACTGTTGCGAGCTTCGGTCTCGGTTGGAGAATCCGACTTCAGATCCCCAACACTTGCACCACCGCACAGGTTGTGGCCATCGTTGATCTGTTCCTGGTTGCATCGCCAAAAGAACTCAACCAGAGTTGGAAACGCCGACACTCTGCCGGTGTCTTGAAAAGAAACTATCTGGGTGAGTGTGTTGAAGAACCCGCTGGTGAGCGGCTGCTCCTCGATATACCCGGGATCCGACGCCGGATTGACCTCCATGCGAAGCGTGACATTGCCGACCGTCCATGTGTATGGAAGAAGGAAGTTCCACGTTCGATCGATAAACGGTCTCGTGTTGAGCTCAGCGGCCGGTCCCGGTTCGCCAACGAAAACATCGATTCTGTCCCCGGTCTCAGGCATCAACGGTGAACCCGGAAGCGTGACACCATCCCTGAATCCGTACAAGCGCGCAGTAACGGAAATCGGCTGAGGACGCCCCGGCGGACCGGTGACAGGGAACGCCTGGACGGCGTAACCCCTCACCACCGTCTTCTTACCCTCAACCAAGCGGAAGTCGTCTCTGATGACGCTCGTCGGCGCCTGAATCTCCAACGGCCCCCGAATCGCCTGAGTCACCTCCATCGCCCACGGAAGAATATCAACCGTACCGGCCACGAAGTCGGCATACTCATCCGGTGGCGGCGCAGGTGGGCCCACTCCCACCAAATCAAGACTCGCTTCGCCGAACAGCCCCGGAGTCCCCACCGTGGCATTGATTGTCACCGGTCCCGGCGGGATCCGAACGTTGTCGACCCAGAACACGGTGGAGAACTCACGACCGTCCTCCGATACAGTGAACGGCGGGTCTTCGATTTGAGCCTCGTACGACATCAACTCTGTCCTGTTCCAATTGGGAAGTGCGATCCGCACTGTGCCCAGGCCGAGACCCGAGGGCCAGGCGATACGTCCCGCTATACGCGTACCGCGAGCAGCATCGACCCGAGTCCCAGGTTCGGGAAATATGAACCTCATGTCTGCCCGTTCGAAACCGCCCTCGGCCGGATATGGATCGTATCCGAAGAAGACGTTGTCTACGTCTAGCTCAACCGGCTCGCCGTCGGTCGCGTATGCCCGAATCTCCACAGTTGAGATGAGCTGCCCTGCTCTTTCGCGGACAAGAAGACAGGCGTTGGCTGGTGAAGCTTCTGGTCCAAGCACGATCTCATCGATATCCATCGGACGCCTCAATCTCTCATCCACACCCTCCGCGATCAACCGGACGATAACGGGCCCTGCGGAGGGCTCTACGAGGCCCACATACATCCCGACGTAGCTGGTCGGATCGGACATGAAAGTCCGCCACGATCCACGGTCGTCTGAAGTTCCGGTGACACGCAATGCAAAGGGCGCACTCAGGGTTCCGTTCTCCGGTTCGACGACGATTCCTGCCATGCTGCGAATTTCTCCTGGGAAGGAGCGAGAAGCCGGTACTCGGGGGCCAGGGCCCGGCCGTTGATCATCGAAGTCCCAAATCGTCGCTCCAGGAGGTTCCCCGCATCGGAGGAGCCACACGTCCGGTATATCGATGAGACCGTCCACAACGCCGATCGTGGTCGACGTGCCGAACATCCCTCCTCCCAGCCCGAACCCGGGATCGACCGGAGGGAGGCCGAACACCGGAAGCGTCGTCGTAGTGGTGGTAGATCCCGGGACGGTGGTTGTGGTCGTCGTCGTAGTCGGAGGCGGCTTCGTCGTCGACGTAGTCGTCGTAGTCGGAGGCGGCTTGGTCGTCGACGTCGACGTCGTCGTCGTAGTCGGAGGCGGCTTGGTCGTCGACGTCGTCGTCGTTGTCGGAGGCGGCTTCGCTTTGACCGTAAAAAAGGCCGTGGCACTCTCCTCAAATTCTCCCTGGCCGCAATAGTTGCACGCAGATACCCGGTTCCCAGACCCTGAAGACGCACCAGCTGGAACCACAAACGTCACCGAGAACGAACCGCTCGTACCAACGGTGCACTTCGTTTGCTGGACCCCATCGAAGAACACCTCACAAGGAGGAAATCCAGAGGTGAAACCTGCACCGTCAACACTGATAACCGTGGAACCGGCGATGCCGGACGTCGGCTTGACAGTAAGAGTCGGTGCCGCGAGCGCCGGATCAGGCGAAATAAACGTCAACCCGAGCAGCGCCAAAAGAACAAACAGAACACGAATCCCGGATTTTCCCATATTGTGGCAACCTACACAGTGCCGGAAGGACTGTCCACTGAGAGCCTCAAGATCAATCGATCACTGCACCAAATCCCGTACCGGTTCCGTCGTGCGATCGAGACCCGCGAGACTACGCGGCGACCCGAGACGCGGTTCCCGGTTTCGAGACTGTGAGGTGTAGCCAACCGCATGGTCAGCCGCTTTGAGATATCTGCGGAACATGGCGTCATCGTTATCGAGCGCCAGTTGGGACATTGCGACCGACGGAGGAGACTCGGAGTACGCAGCTCTTGTTCTTCCGCAGCCGTGGATCGAACAGCACTTTCGATCGGGTCCTTCGTTGCGTATCCCCAAGAGGGATCGGTGACTGGACTCACGCCATTTGTGATATGGCACGATCAGTTCGTTTGAATGAGGAAATCGGCCAGCGGCCGCGGAAACCTCATAGTCGAGTAATAGGACGAGCCGACACACGAGACGGATCGGACGATGAGAAGCAGCCAGACGAACGGTTTGGTACACAAAGATGCATTCGCAACGCCCGCTCGTTCGCGTTGGCCCGGGCTGGAAAGTGATGCGCTCGGTACCATCTAACTCGACCTCGAACGTCCTCAAGGCCGTTGCGAACCGATGACCACTCTCGATCATCGTCGCTTCCTGCAACTCACGGCCCTTGCATCCAGGTGCCGCGCCGTCGGTATGTGTGAGAGTTGTTCCGAGCGCGGTGGTTGGTGCCATTGGCGCGGGTGCGGCCACAGCACGCTACTGCACGACAGTTGGTCGACACAGGATTCGAAGTTGTGACCTGTGAGGCAAGAGATCGGATCGGCGGTCGAGTGCACACCGACATGTCTTTCGACATGCCAATCGATTTTGGCGCGTCGATCGCTGTGTCCCCGCCCGACCATCACCCTCTCGGCATCAACCACCAGGACTACGGAGAGGTTACGCTCTGTCTTTCCAAAACCCATGACGGACCGCATCAAGGGTCCAAGTAGATGGCGAATACCGGCCGCGAGCTGTTTACGCGCCCGGTAGGAGCGTTGCTGTTTGCGGCACTTGAGCGGTCAGGTCTCGGATTTGCCTCTCGCCTTCACTTTGAACACTGCAGCGCCGGCACCGGCACCGGCAAAGACGGCTGCGGCGAGCGCGTACAGGAGCCATGGAGGAGACCCGCCTTCCGCAGGAAGTTCTGCAGGAAGGGCTTCAGCGGAGGGGGCCTCAGCGGTGGGGGCCTCATCCTGGCTGGGCGCGGTCTCATCGATTCTCAGGGCTCGTGTTCCCGGCACGCCGGGCAGGAACGATGGAATCCGGGTGGGGTCTGTGGGATCGCTTCCACCGGACATCTCGACAGGGTCGCTGTAGCCGTCACCGTCGGTATCGATCGACTGGGGGTTCGTACCGGCCTGGAACTCCCAGACATTCATGATCCCATCGCCGTCAGCGTCGGTCGACCCATCGGTCCCGTCGGTCGGGTCCAGGCCCGACGAGGTCTCCCAATCGTCATCCATTCCGTCACCGTCGGCATCGGTGATCACCCACACGTTGACGGAATCCGTCGCGTCACCAGCCGACCCGGTGACCGTCAACGTGACCTCGTAACGCCCCGGAACGAACAGGGGAATCAGAACCTCCCGACCCTGACCTATGGGCTCTCCATCCAACATCCATCGATACTCGAAATCGTCTTGTGAACCAAGCGAAGCGGCACTCGCGGAGGCCGGGATCATCCCGGTACGAACGGGAATGTCGGCAAGTGGAGCCACAATGGAGGCTATCGGGGCTGCCGTCCCCATGTCGACTTCCATCTTGAGTGCACTGGCCACCCTCATGCCGTCGGATGCTTGCACACGCACCTGCCAGCCGCTACCGCTGAATGGAAGCTCCCCGAGGTCGACATCCAATCGAGGCTCATCTGAGGATCCGATGGTCCACCAATTGATCCCATCGAGCGTCGCTTCAGCCAGGAAACCGTTGGGGGAAGCTCCAGACCATGTGAGGGTCAAGACTCGATCGGTGACTTCTACCTGAAGGTCGTCAACCGACGGGCCGGTTCCCGAAACCTTGACGGACCCGGCATTATCGGCGAGAGAAAAACCGACCGCTTCGCTACCGACAGGAAGATAGAACTGGACTAACGGGGCTGCACCCTCAGCGTGACTCAGCCCGGGCAACAGCCACCCCTCGACAGTGCCGATCGGCTCACCGTCTACGTCAAGGAGGGTTACCTCGATCGGGTCTCCCAGATCCGTGCCGGAATCGTAGCTCAAATAGCTGGGACCGAGAACGAGTCCATCGTCCGTCACGGACGCAGTGACAACGACACGCTCGGTGCCTTCACCGCTATCGGAGCTTGCACTGTTGTCACCGGCCCCACCAGCGGCAGACGTCCCTCTTCGATCGCCGAACGAACGGTTGAGGAGCAACGCGTCGAACATATGATTCCACGTCGCAACAGACGTCCACTTCGGCGATTCGCCGTACGACAGGTAGTCGTGAACGTGACCGTCAGCCGGTGCGCTAACGACAGCCATCGCCGACGTGTCGAATCCCCACGTCGGCGCGAACGGTGATGCGATCTCGCCATCATCGTTACGCCAGCGGCGGCGAGTACCCTCTTCGTTGTGGCCGTTACCGGAGTGTTGCAGGCCGGTCGTATGGCCAGCCTCCTGAGCGAGAGTCGGCCCGGAAATGCTCGTCCTGAACATGGTCGGCCAATCCCATGCGCAGCCGCCACCGATGGGCGCGTAGCGAGGCGTGAGGAAATAGGAGAACGTCCGCATCTGCGGCGAGGCGATCCTGGTCGGGAACACACGGTTGTTTTCGCAGTACAGCCTGTCGAAGGCTGAATTCAGTCTATCCCACGGTATTCCAGCAACCACTCCCCAGTTACGCGGAGAAGGAATCGGAATGGGCGGCGACGTGTCGCGTGCAGCGAGCTTGACGCCGCCGAAAGCGACGAAGTAGGGGAATTCCGCACGGGCCGGAAGAACCTTCCACCACCAGCCGATACTGTTGCGAGCTTCGGTCTCGGTTGGAGAATCCGACTTCAGATCCCCAACACTTGCACCACCGCACAGGTTGTGGCCATCGTTGATCTGTTCCTGGTTGCATCGCCAAAAGAACTCAACCAGAGTTGGAAACGCCGACACTCTGCCGGTGTCTTGAAAAGAAACTATCTGGGTGAGTGTGTTGAAGAACCCGCTGGTGAGCGGCTGCTCCTCGATATACCCGGGATCCGACGCCGGATTGACCTCCATGCGAAGCGTGACATTGCCGACCGTCCATGTGTATGGAAGAAGGAAGTTCCACGTTCGATCGATAAACGGTCTCGTGTTGAGCTCAGCGGCCGGTCCCGGTTCGCCAACGAAAACATCGATTCTGTCCCCGGTCTCAGGCATCAACGGTGAACCCGGAAGCGTGACACCATCCCTGAATCCGTACAAGCGCGCAGTAACGGAAATCGGCTGAGGACGCCCCGGCGGACCGGTGACAGGGAACGCCTGGACGGCGTAACCCCTCACCACCGTCTTCTTACCCTCAACCAAGCGGAAGTCGTCTCTGATGACGCTCGTCGGCGCCTGAATCTCCAACGGCCCCCGAATCGCCTGAGTCACCTCCATCGCCCACGGAAGAATATCAACCGTACCGGCCACGAAGTCGGCATACTCATCCGGTGGCGGCGCAGGTGGGCCCACTCCCACCAAATCAAGACTCGCTTCGCCGAACAGCCCCGGAGTCCCCACCGTGGCATTGATTGTCACCGGTCCCGGCGGGATCCGAACGTTGTCGACCCAGAACACGGTGGAGAACTCACGACCGTCCTCCGATACAGTGAACGGCGGGTCTTCGATTTGAGCCTCGTACGACATCAACTCTGTCCTGTTCCAATTGGGAAGTGCGATCCGCACTGTGCCCAGGCCGAGACCCGAGGGCCAGGCGATACGTCCCGCTATACGCGTACCGCGAGCAGCATCGACCCGAGTCCCAGGTTCGGGAAATATGAACCTCATGTCTGCCCGTTCGAAACCGCCCTCGGCCGGATATGGATCGTATCCGAAGAAGACGTTGTCTACGTCTAGCTCAACCGGCTCGCCGTCGGTCGCGTATGCCCGAATCTCCACAGTTGAGATGAGCTGCCCTGCTCTTTCGCGGACAAGAAGACAGGCGTTGGCTGGTGAAGCTTCTGGTCCAAGCACGATCTCATCGATATCCATCGGACGCCTCAATCTCTCATCCACACCCTCCGCGATCAACCGGACGATAACGGGCCCTGCGGAGGGCTCTACGAGGCCCACATACATCCCGACGTAGCTGGTCGGATCGGACATGAAAGTCCGCCACGATCCACGGTCGTCTGAAGTTCCGGTGACACGCAATGCAAAGGGCGCACTCAGGGTTCCGTTCTCCGGTTCGACGACGATTCCTGCCATGCTGCGAATTTCTCCTGGGAAGGAGCGAGAAGCCGGTACTCGGGGGCCAGGGCCCGGCCGTTGATCATCGAAGTCCCAAATCGTCGCTCCAGGAGGTTCCCCGCATCGGAGGAGCCACACGTCCGGTATATCGATGAGACCGTCCACAACGCCGATCGTGGTCGACGTGCCGAACATCCCTCCTCCCAGCCCGAACCCGGGATCGACCGGAGGGAGGCCGAACACCGGAAGCGTCGTCGTAGTGGTGGTAGATCCCGGGACGGTGGTTGTGGTCGTCGTCGTAGTCGGAGGCGGCTTCGTCGTCGACGTAGTCGTCGTAGTCGGAGGCGGCTTGGTCGTCGACGTCGACGTCGTCGTCGTAGTCGGAGGCGGCTTGGTCGTCGACGTCGTCGTCGTTGTCGGAGGCGGCTTCGCTTTGACCGTAAAAAAGGCCGTGGCACTCTCCTCAAATTCTCCCTGGCCGCAATAGTTGCACGCAGATACCCGGTTCCCAGACCCTGAAGACGCACCAGCTGGAACCACAAACGTCACCGAGAACGAACCGCTCGTACCAACGGTGCACTTCGTTTGCTGGACCCCATCGAAGAACACCTCACAAGGAGGAAATCCAGAGGTGAAACCTGCACCGTCAACACTGATAACCGTGGAACCGGCGATGCCGGACGTCGGCTTGACAGTAAGAGTCGGTGCCGCGAGCGCCGGATCAGGCGAAATAAACGTCAACCCGAGCAGCGCCAAAAGAACAAACAGAACACGAATCCCGGATTTTCCCATATTGTGGCAACCTACACAGTGCCGGAAGGACTGTCCACTGAGAGCCTCAAGATCAATCGATCACGCCGACGTCAGACGCGCCCAATCCCTAAGTCGCAACGATAGTTCCAGCGTTTCTCTCTCCTGTGAAACTGAGGGGATTCAAACCTCTGACCCCTTGACGGCCAGACGAGAGCGCGGGGTTCCTGAGACTTGCGGATGTGACGCGAATAGTGCTCTGACCGAGGCTATTGCAGCTCACTCGCTGTCGTCGTTTCGCACCGTTTTTCCTTCTCTCGCGGACTCCCCCGCGGCCTCTTGGCTAGCAATTGGACGACGACGTTGTGCGGCCTGTCCTGCGATTTGACTCCGGAAGCAGGAGATGCATGAATGCCGAAAGTCACTGCACGGATTCGATAGCCGTGGTCGGGTAACCGGTCCCCCAACTAGCGGAGGTGACCAGTCCGCCAGTGAGCATCATCGAACAACTCGATCCGCAACGGCCGAACGCGGCGTGTACCCTCAAGCTAAAGGCGCTTCGACGAAATACCGGTGCCTAGGCACAAGGACGCGAAGACCAGGGATCCACGAAGGGAGTTCCCAATGGTAGAACATCCAAACGTAGCTCGTCATCGTGAAGGACACGATGCATTCAAGACCGGCAATATGGACGTGCTGACACGTCTGCTGGCCGAGGACACCGTCTGGCATCGGTCCGGGAACAGCCCCATGTCGGGAGAGTTTCGTGGCCGGAACGCCGTCTTCGGTCTCTTCGCAAAGCTCGCTGAACTAACCGGCGGAAACGTGCAGCTCGAAGACCACGACTTCCTCGGCAACGATAATCATACGGTTGCGCTGAGCCAGGTCAGGGCGACCCGGGAGGGCAAGTCGCTGGATACGAAGTCAATTGAAGTCTGCCATTGGCATAACGGACAGATCACAGAGGAGTGGCTTTTCTCTGAAGATCAGTCTGCCGAGGATGACTTCTGGTCGTGACCTAGCGATTGCACGTCCGGCCCCCCCTCCGTTCTTGCGGCGGTTCGGCGACCTCGATCGCGCTGGCACGGTACTCAGCACAAGGGCCCAGTGTCGTGCCATAGTTCTTGCTGTGGATATCGATGCCGAGATCGAAGAGCAG
>FXBF010000713.1_pt1 | contig 11631 bp, 8 predicted proteins | sample 5335321 | NCBI WGS metagenome assembly FXBF01 (sample SAMEA103928391, study PRJEB20085) | sediment metagenome | isolation source: sediment | reverse complement strand
GCTTACCGTAGCGCCAGGCCGCGAACTCCGGGCGCCGCGGCCGGCCGATGCGCACCAGGTCCAGCCCCTCACCGAGACGCGCCAGCCCGATGTTGTCGGTCGAGTAGCCCAGGCACGTGCCGCGGAACTGGCGCTCGCACTCCTCGATCGCCTCCCGGCGCTCCTACAGCGGTGACAGGTTCCAGCGCCGGCAGCGCTCGCAGATCGCCCAGAGCCGCCCCTTCTCCTGGTCGAAGGCGATCCGGCGGCCGACGGGGAAGCTCTCGACGACTTCGTAGCGCCGAGATCGCGATTGCAGTAGATGCAGGTCTTGAACATGGCGCTCTTCCGTCGCGGCGCGGGTGGTCCGCGCACGATCATCGCGCCGACCCCTAGACCTAGAGGTCGCAGAACCGCATGGCCTCCTCGGGATAGCGGAGGCCTGCCACCGCGCCCTTGGGTGCCGCGTCGTCGATCCGTGCCAGCTCGTCGTCGCTGAAGGTGATCTCAAAGGCGGCAGCATTCATCTCCAGATTCTTCCGCCTGGTCGTTCCCGGGATCGGTACGATGTCCTCGCCCTGTGCGACCAGCCAGGCGAGGGCGAGCTGTGCGGGTGTGACGCCCTTGGCCGAGGCGATCTCCTTCACCCGATCCAGCAACTCGAGATTCCTGAGAAAGTTCTCACCCTGAAAGCGCGGGCTGTGGCGCCGCCAGTCATCCTCGGGAAGATCGTCAGGGCTCTGGTAACGGCCGGTCAGGAAGCCGCGACCCAGTGGGCTGTAGGCGACGAATCCGATCCCCAGCTCCCGGGTGGTCGCAAGGATCTCGTCCTCAGGGTCGCGGCTCCAAAGCGAGTACTCGGTCTGCAATGCGGTGATGGGATGGACGGCGTGGGCGCGGCGGATCGTGCTGGACGCGGCCTCCGACAACCCCAGGTACCTGACCTTCCCCGCCTCAACCAACTCGGCCATGGCGCCGACGGTATCTTCGATGGGCACTTCCGGATCGACGCGATGCTGGTAATACAGATCGATGTGATCGACGCCGAGCCGCTCGAGTGATGCGTCGCAGGCGCTCGTCACGTATTCTGGCCTGCCGCTGACGCCTAATAGGCTGCCGTCATCGCCGCGCACGATGGCGAACTTGGTGGCGATCACCACGTCATCGCGCCGGTTACTGAGAACCCTACCGACGAGCCGCTCGTTAGTGAACGGACCATACATGTCGGCGGTGTCGAAGAAGCTTATCCCGAGCTCGAGCGCACGGTAGATGGTGGCGACGCTCTCACCCTCGTCCGCCCGGCCGTAGAACTCGCTCATCCCCATGCAGCCGAGGCCGAGCTCGGAGACTACGAGACCCTGTGAGCCGAGTTGGCGCGTCTTCACCGTCTAGTTCGTCCCTGCGCCCATCATAGCGTCGCGCCTCGCCTTGAACTCGGATCCCTCTTTCCAGTTCGGATAAGTCGACTCGTTGGCTATCGTATAGCCGACCAGGAACCAGAGCTGGATATCATCGACAGCGCCGCTCAGGTCCCAATCATCGCTGTACTCATCCGAGGGCTTATGATACTTGTTGGCGGTGTACTCGTCCTTCTTCTTCCGGGTCCACTCCACACCGTGCTCCACATTGTCGTCGCCGGTGTCGGTGTACAACGCCGGGACGCCCTGCTTCGCCAGTGAGAAGTGATCGGAGCGGTAGTAGTAGCCTTTCTCCGCGTCCGGGTCGGGCACTACGACACGGTCCTGCGTCTTGGCGGCTGCAGACATGTAGTCATCCAGATCGGAGGCGCCGTAGCCAACCACGACGATGTCGTGCGTGGGGCCGTAGATATTGAGCCCGTCGATGTTGATGGCAGCTACCGTCTTCTCCAGCGGCAAGACCGGATTCTCGCCGTAGTAGGCGGAACCCAGAAGCCCCTGCTCCTCCGCCGTCACCGCCATAAAGAGGATGGAGCGCTCGGGCGGTGCGTCCAGCGACTTGAACGCCTTGGCCAGCGAGAACAGCGCCGCGACTCCGGTGGCGTTGTCGAGCGCGCCGTTGTAGATCTGGTCGCCCTCGAGATTCGGGTCGCGCCCCAGCTGATCCCAGTGCGCCATGTAGATCACGTACTCGTCGGCGCGCTCGCTGCCGGGGAGCAGGGCCAGGAAGTTGTTGGAGGTGGAATGTTCCACGGTATTCCGCACGGAGATGGACGCGCTCACTCCCAGGGGGACGGACTCGAAGTCAGGCTGCAGCGCCACCGCTTTGAGCTCATCGTAGTCCGCGCCGGCCAGCTCGAAGATCTCACGGGCTGTCTCGAGCGTAATCCAACCTTCGACCGTCACCCGCGACATGTTATTGTCCTCGGCGACCATGTCGAACTGCGGGCCGCTCCAGCTACCCTTCACCACATCCCAGCCATAGGCGGCCGGCTCCGTCTCGTGCACGATAAGCGCCGCGGTCGCGCCCTGCCGGGCCGCTTCCTCGTACTTGTAAGTCCAGCGGCCGTAGTAGGTCATGGCATTGCCGGTGAAAAGCTCGGGATTCTTGGTGGCGAACCCGGGGTCGTTCACCAAGATGATCACCGTCTTGCCCTCGACATCGAGTCCCTCGTAGTCGTTCCAGCCGTATTCGGGTGCCACTATGCCATACCCGACGAAGACCAACTCCGAGTTCGTCATATCCACGCCGTCCACGACCCGCTTCGTCCACGCCATGACCTCGTCGCCGTACTCGTAGCTCAAGGTGGTGGTCCGGCGCCCGTTCCTGCGCGTCACGTTAAGCGTCATGTCGGGGTCGGCGGTGATGGAGACGAGCGGCACTTCCTGGAGCCAGCTGTCGCCGTTGCCGGGCTGCAGGCCGAGCTTTTCGAACTCCGCTTGCAGGTACTTCAGCGTCAGCTTCTCGCCGGGCGTCGAGGGGAGGCGGCCCTCGAATTCGTCGGACGAGAGGACTTGGATGTGCTTCACCAGATCATCGATGTTGATGGTCGAGAGCGCCTTGTCGAGCTGCTGATCCTCGCCCGGCGCACAGGCGCCGGCGGCAAGCAGGCTGAAGACGACAGCCAGAAGCAGCTTCCCCGTCGTGGTTCGGTTCATTGTAACCTCGCTGCGGATTTGAAGTTCAGCTATGCTGCAGTCGTACGCCGTTCCCGGAGCGCTCTGCGCCCCAGGCGGTGCCTGACAGTTCGGGTCTGTTGATTGGGACACCGGGAACGTAGCGGCCGCAGACCGATCCGCAAGTACGAATCGGGCCGCAAGGCGCGAATCCGTCGCTCAACCTCAGGCCAGCGCCAGCGCGAGGGCGAGAACGGTGTTGGTGCTCAGGTTCCAGATCACGTTGGAGCCCAACGCCGGTATCGGTACCGGTTCACGCAGCTGCCCAAGCGCCCAGCGCAGCGGCCCGATCAGCAGAAGGCTGGGCGCGATAGCCAGCAGCGAAAGGCGCGGCAGAAAACCCAGCGCAACACCGGCGATCAACGACGCCGGCACCAGGAGGCCGGCAAGCACGTAGAGTCGGGCGGCGCGCGCGCGCCCGAGCAGCAGCACCAGATTGCGACGCCCACCTGCCCTGTCGGCTTCCTCATCCGGGAACTCGTTCAAGAGCAGCAAGTTGAAGGTCATGAAGAAGGCGGGAAGCGATGCGGCGATGGCCGCCGACTCGTAGCCGCCCGTCTGAACCAGCGTCGTTCCGACAACGGGAAGCGCGCCCAGCCCGAGGCCCGCGAAGAACTCACCCACATAGCCCCGTGCCAGAAAGCCGGAGTACCCAAACACCGCCAGCGCCCCGATGGCCAGAATGGGCAACAATTTCGAGCCGACTACCGTCAAGAAGTAGATGCCCACGACTACTCCGATGGCGCCGCCGACCAGGCCGGTGAGCACCGTCTTCCGGTGGGTCAGCAGCCCGGCCGGAAGCGTGCCGCTGCCACCGCTGAACGGCGTCCGTTCCGTGTTGAGATCGATCCCGCTGCGGTAGTCGCTGGCTTCGTTGAGTGCGTTCACCGCCACGTGAACGCCGAGCATGCCAAGCAGCGCCAGGCCTGCGCGTGCCCAATCGTGCATCCCGAGATAGACCGCCGCACCTGTGCCGACGGCGACCAGCGTGACAGGAAGCAGCAGAAACGGAGCCCGTGCTACGGCAGCGTAGGCGGCAACGCTCATCGGTACCTCCATGTCGTCGAGCGGGCGATGTTGCGCAATACATGTGCGACAGTGCGTCGCAGGAGTGGAATTGACTGCAGCTTAGATCACGAGGGCGAAAAAGCAAGACCTGGGTGATCGGCACCCTAGCTGGAAGGTCGCAGGAGACCCAACCGCGCTGCAGTCTTTAACGACTTTCTCGTCCTATTGTCGCCGCAGACGCTCCAGCATCTCGACTGCGTTTGTGTTGTCTGGGTTCAGCTCGAGAGACCGCTCATAGTTCGCGATGGCGCGCTCGATGTCGCCGTTGATCATATAGGCTTCGCCGAGGCTATCGTAGGTGTTGAATGCGTCGGGATAGGCCCACACGTTCAGCCCGAAGATCTCGATCGCATCGTGAGCTCGCCCGGCCTGCAGCAGCTGGTAACCGACGTTGTTGAGCTGAAACTCGCGGAAGTCGTATAGATAGGGAGCCGTACGTCGCAGGAAGTAGTAGCGCTCGACCGCGGCGTCGATCCCCTCCGTTAGGATGACCCCAAGCACAATACCAGCAACGGAGCGCCGGCAGGGCTCTTCGGCCGTAGCCCCAGCCACCCAACGACCCCACGCGCACAACAGCGGGCCGTTGACCATGAAGCCGGTCGAGCTGTTCGTCAGCACCACAACCCCGTCTCCGGTTTCCGGCACGATTCGGAAGGCGGCCATCCAGCCTTCGTTGGCCCCGCCGTGACCCACGAAGGTCACACCTTGCGACGAGCTGATGGAGTAGCCTAGCCCGTAGTCCGGCGATGCCGGAGCCGGGCTCTCCATCAAGGCGATAGTCTGCGGCTTCAGCAGGGTCGGGCTAGTGCTGTAACTCGGGAGCCCCGCGACCGCGAAACGCGCAAGGTCCTCCAGCGAGACCTGTAGTCCGGCCGCCGCCAGAGCCGTGAAGCGCGGGCCGCCGATGGGTTCTCCCAGCGCGTTGTACGGTGTGGCGGCGAGGCGATCGATCGCGGGGGTCCAACCGTAATCGCTCGAGGCCATGCCCAGAGGCCGCAGGACCCGTGACCGCATGTAGTCAGCGAATCTCTCCCCCGTCACCTCTTCCACAATCAACTGCAGAATCGTGTACCCGCCGCCCGAATAGCTCCACTGGGTTCCGGGCTGCATTGTCACACGCACATCGCCCGGGCCGTTGGTGGCGCCCGACAGCGATTCCTCAATCGTCGGTAACTTCTCACCAGGCTCGAATCCAGGATAGCCGTGGAGCGACAGGCCCGCGGTATGGCTCAGCAACCTGCGGATCGTCACACCGCTGTTGTCGAACTCGGAGGGCGGCAGCTGCCAGCGGCTAAGATATCGTTCCGCCGGTGCATCGAGCTCGAGCTTCCCTTCCTCGACCAGCTTCATCGCACCCCAGGCCGCCACCGTCTTGGAGATCGATCCGATGTTGTACACGGTCTGCGGTGTCGCCCGCCGTCCAGCTTCCTCGTCGGCGTACCCGAACCCGCCCGTCCAGGCGATTTGCCCGTCGCGGATCAGAGCTACGGCCGCGCTCGCTGTCATGGACTCTTCTAGCAGCGAAGGCACCAGAGTGTCTACGACTTGCAGAAACCCATCCAGGCCAGGATCGCCGGCTCGGCTTTCATCCGTCTGAGCTTGGATGGGCGAAACAGCACACAGCAGCGCTAGCGCCATCGGAATGAGAGTCCGTCGTGACTTCACCATCTTTCTCATGCGCAGCCTCCGAGTATCCTGCGGGCTGGCCATAAAGGACCGCCGCCCCCCAAATTGCACGGTTACAGCCATGCTGCAAAGGAGGCGGAATGATCCAGAGGCCCGATCCTTCGGAATACTTCGAATACTACGGCCGCTACATCACTCAGGTTCCAGAAGGTGACATACTGGCTATCCTGACCGAGGAACTGCAGCGCACGCTCGACCTGCTAGGCAGCGTTCCCCCCGATCGAGGCGACTTCAGCTACGCCCCAGGCAAATGGAGCATCAAGGAGGTCATCGGCCACCTAATCGATGCCGAAAGGCTGTTCGCCTACCGCGCACTGAGCTTCGCACGGCGCGATCCGGCACACCTTCCTTCGATGGAGCAGGACGATTGGGCCGGCGTCTCAAACGCAGCCGAGAGGACGCTGGAAGCTCTTGCCAACGAGCTCGAGGCCGTGCGACGGTCGAGCATTCTGCTCTTCGGGGGCTTCGATGACGAGATGGTGGCGCTACGAGGCGTGGCGAGCGGCTACGAGTTCAGTGTGCGGAGCATTCCCTACATCATCGCGGGCCACGAGATCCATCACCGGGGCGTGCTCGAGGAGCGCTACCTCGGTTAACGACAGACTGCCTCTTAACGCAGCAGCTCCGTCTTGACCTGCCGCGCCTGCCAGAGGTGCCGCCGCTGGTGCCCGGCCAGGCCGGCCAACCACTGGCCGAGACTGAGACGCACCAGGCGGGTGACGGGGGATGTGACTTTGATGCGGGCCAGATGGAGACCGTCGGCGCTGCGGACAACGTCGCCGAACTCGTCCTGTAGGGCAGTGAACTCCTCAACCGCCTGCGGGATTTTCCAATCTTCTCGCCGCGGTGGGACGTAGATTCCGGGAGCCTTGAACCTCCGCCGCGGAGGCACCGTACCCATGGATCTCGCGAACCACTTCTCGAAGAAGCCGTAGCGAAAGGGTCCGTCCGCCGTCCGACCCTGCCCGCGCCCTCTGACGATCGCGGTATCCATGCGCGGGATCACCCTGCGCCCCACCACGACCAGGTGACCGACGCACTCGGCGATGGACCAGCGGGTCGGGTGCGGTCGCCGGTTGAACTGAGCATCGTCGAGACCAGCCACCAGCTCGACGATCTCGTGCCTGGCCGATTGGAACTCGTTTAGCCGTTCTTCAAGTTCTGGGATCACGTGGTATCTTTCCTGATGGTTGTTCTTTGCGGTGCTGCCGAATCCACTCCTCGATCTCCTCGGGGATGAGCAGTCGGTCGGCGATGGCCGCGATCTGTTCTGCTTCGCGCCACGCCTCCCAAACGTCCTCGAGGGGAGTGAGGTTCCAGCGCATGCACTTGTCCACGACCAGCGGGCGCTTTCAGCCGCGCTCCGAGTAGTCGGCGCGTAGCTTGCGCCGCATCAGTTTGTTCGACGCGGTGCGTGGGAGCGATCCGACTATCACCAGGTCGTGGATCTTGAAGAGCGGGTTGATGCGCTTCGCGATCAGCGCGCCGAGCTCTTTCTTCAACTGTTCGGGGTCGATCTCGTTCTCAGTGACGATATAGACGACGAGCCGGTCGGCACCTTCTCCTTCCGCCTGCACGGCGACGGCGGCGCTCTCGTAGACCGCATCATGATCGTCGAGCGCGCTTTCCAGCTCGCGGGAGCTGACCTTGATGCCGCTCAGATTCATCGTGTCGTCAGCGCGGCCCTGGGCTTTGTAGAATCCACCGTGCAGCCGCATCACCTGATCACCGTGGCGGCGCAGCACTTCTCCGTGCGGGCCGGTCGGGCAACCGTCGTAGTAGACGGCGTCGTGATCCTTGTTGAGCAAGCTCTCCGAGAGCCCGATCGACGGGGGTATGAGGAACAACTCGCCGTTTCCGCCCTCCTCGATCGGGTTGCCCGCTTCGTCGAGAATCGCGAAGTCGAGGCCGAGTGCGGGGGTGGTGAACGTCGCCGGAGATGCGGGTTGGACCACCGTGCCCGTGATGTAGCTGCCGCCGATCTCAGTACCGCCACAGTACTCGATCACCGGTGCCCGGTATCCCGCGCGACTCATCAGCCACAGGTAATCCTCCCGATTGGAAGGCTCGCCGGTCGAGCTGAAGACGCGCACGCGGTCCCACATCCCATCGGGGATGGCGTCCGCGGAACGCCAGGCCCGCACCAGCGAGGGAACCGTGCCGAGCACCGTGGCTCCGGCGTCTCGGATGAAGCGGGTGAAGCCATCGCCGCTGGGCACGCCCTCGTAGAGCGCCATCGTCGCGTCATTGATCAGCGTGGCGTAGATCAACCATGGCCCCATCATCCAGCCGATGTTGGTCGGCCAGGCGACGACATCATCCGGCTGGATATCCTGATGAAAGCAGCCGTCCATGGCGCACTTGATGGGCGTGATGTGCGTCCAGGGGATCGCTTTCGGGTCGGCGGTGGTACCCGAAGAAAAGAGAATGTTGGTCACCGCGTAAGGATCCGCCCGGGAAGACTCGAACAATTCGTCTGCGCTGAGAAAATCGTCCCACAGCACGTCGCCGTCCCGCAGCTCGATATCCGCGCCAGCCGCAGGAATCACGATGGCGTGTGGAGCGCCCGCCTGCCGGACTTTATCATAGAGATCGATGGTCCTGCCGGCTCTGACGAAGCTCGTGACGGTGAGGAGGCTGCGCCCACCGCCGATCTCCATCCGCCGTTGGACTTCGGTCGGAGAGAAGCTGTCCGCGATGGAGATGACACGGCAGCCGGCCTGCACGATGCCCAGGTAGGCGGCCACGCATTCCAGGGTCATCGGCATGTAGAGCGCGATGGCGTCGCTTTCCTCGAACCCGTTCTCCCGCAAACCATTCGCGACACGATTCACCAGGCGTTCCAGCTCGGCGTAGCTGACTGAATCGAGTTCGTCGCTGCCCTCTCTACCCGATACCACCGCCGTCTTCCCCGGGCTCGCGGTGAAGCAGCTGTCGACGCAGTTCATCAAAGCGCCGGCCAGCCAGTGGGGGTGCTTGACGTCCGTCGAGCCGATGATCGATGCCGGCCGCTCCCCGAACACGATACCGATCCGTTCGATGGCCCTGCGCCAGAACTCCGCACGCTCCCTGACCGACCAGGCGTGCAACTCCTCGTAGCTGTCCAGCCCCAGGTCTTTGATGAATCTTCCGAGGTTCGAGCGGTCGACCTGCTCCTCATCCGGTCGCCAGGCCGGCGGCGGCCCATCCCGCTCCTTTCGTCCCTTGTAGATCTCCTGGAAACAGGCCAGGTGGTCCTTGAAAGGACGGCCAGGTTCCGAGCGTATCTCGGAAACGAACTTCCACCAGAGTCCCTCCTGTTCTGCAGGGTCCGTTGGGCGAGGACTGAGATGTTCGCGCATTGGTGCTTTCTTGCGTCGTCTGTTGCGGTCCGTGCGAGCTCGATGGGCCCCCGTGGACAAACCGTCCGGCGTGTCTACAAGGTTCCGGTCGCCTCGCCGCGGCGCAAGTTGCCCCTGGCTCCCGCGAGTCGCATCTTGTTCACGGTAGCGTCCGCTTCTCCAACTGTCGGAACACGTCAACCTCGTTGCCTCAGGCGGACATATGTCGCGTCTCAAGAACCTCATCCAGGAAATCCATCGGCGCTCGCTGTGGCAGGTGCTCGCCATCTACATCGGCGTATCCTGGTTCGTGCTGCAGGCCGTTGAGGTTCTGACCAGCAGCTACGGCCTGCCACCATGGTTCCCCGCCCTGGCGGCTGCGCTTCTGCTGATGGGTCTGCCTTTCGTACTGGCCACCGCGTTCGTGCAAGAGGGCGGGCCGATCGGCAACCGCGCCGACCCGACCCTGATTCCGGAGGCCGGCGATCCGACTCTGTTCCCCGAGGCCGGCGGATCCGGCGTCGAGGCTAGCTCGAAGCCCGCCGCCCCAAAGGCCGAAGGGCTGCACCGGCTGTTCAACTGGCGGAACGCGGTCATCATCGGCGGCACCGTATTCGCCATTTGGGGTGTGATTTCCGCAGCCTGGCTCTTCACCGGATTCAAGGGGCTGGTGGTCAAGGCCGAAGCGGCGGATTTCTTCGGCGAGGCGGACCGGGTGGTCGTCGCGGAGTTCGACAATCAGACCGACCAGCCGGCGCTGGGCCTCGCGATCAGGCAGGCCGTCGTCACCGATCTCGACCAGTCGGAGTACGTTCACGTCGTGGCCGGTGACGAGCTGGAGCAGGTGCTCGAGCGGATGCGGTTGCCGGACACGACGATGGTCGATGAAGACATCGCGCTGGAGGTCGCGCGACGCGAGGGCTATCCGGCTTTCGTTGCGGGAGAAGTGACCCCGCTGGGCTCCGGCTACCAGATTACCGCCCGGATCGTCGAGTCGAGCACGGGAGAGGTCGCGGTCCGGGTGCGTGAAACGGCGGCCAATAACGACGAGGTGGTCGCTACGGTGGAGCAGTTGTCGCGGCTGCTGCGGCGGCACTTGGGCGAGTCGCTCACCAGCCTGCAACGGAGCAAGCCGTTACCGCAAGTCACGACGGCATCGCTCGAGGCCTTGGAACTCTACTCCGAAGGGCGCGCCCTTCTACGACGCGGTGACGCGGCATCGGCCATCCCGTTGATGCGGCGAGCGGTAGCGGTGGACACGGCGTTCGCGTCGGCCTACCGCGGGCTCAGCGTGGCTTACGGCAACATAGGGAACCCGTCGGACGGCCAGGTCAACGCAGACAAGGCCTATCGTCATGGCGAACGCCTTGTGGACGAGGAGCGTTACCTGACGGGTGCCATGTACCACTCCTACCGAAGGCAACTGGATTCAGTCGTCTACTATTACGAGCTGGTGATAGATCGCGATCCGGATCACTTCGTAGCCGTGAACAACCTGGGCGCTATCTACGAGGGGATGGGTCGTTACGAAGACGCCCTGGCCCTCTACCGGCGTAGCGTCGAGCTCGACCCTACCACTTCGACGGGCTACGTGAACGTCGCCAGCGCCGCCAGCACACTTGGACTGGGCGATGAGGCTGATTCGGCTGTCGCGGCCATGCACAGACGGTTCCCAGGTAGCTTCCAGACAGGGTTCATCGACTATGCGACGGCTCTGCGGTTGGGGGACGACGAGAGAGCGGAATCCTCGGCTCGGGCGGTGGCGGAGATGGGCTCCGCGAGCTACAGCAATTGGGGTCACTGGATGCTCGCTGGCCTGGTGGCCACACGCGGCAAGGCTGGCAAGGCGGTGGCGCACGCAGATTCGTCCCTGGAGAAGGCCATCGAAGCCGGCACGACGATATCCACATACCTCGGTCTGCAAACTATCGAGCACACGGCATTGGCGGCGGGCATGCCCGAGGCCATTCGGCCCTTCCTGGATCGGGTCCTCGAGCAAGCGGCCGAGGATCCCTCCCCGGTCTGGCGCCACGTGGGGCTGGGATACGTCGCCCAAGGATACGCGTTGCTCGGCGAACTGGACGACGCGCAGGACGTGCTAGCGCGAATGGACTCGATCGTCGACGCCGGCGACTTTCGCCCCTACGGAATCGGTGAGCGCACCCGCGCTCTAATCGCACTCATGCAGGACCGCCCCGAAGAGGCTCTCGAATACCTGAATCGAGCACGCGCTTATAACTTCGGAGTGTTATTCCGTGGTGCCCGACTTCTCCTGGGTGATACCTATGCAGCCCTCGGTCGGCTGGCAGAGGCGGCGGCTCAGTACGACTCTCTGTCCAGCACCTACTTGCTCGACTTCAGAGACACCGCCAGCTACGGCTCCCTGAAGCCGCTGGCGCACGAACGGGCAGCCTCCGCCTACCTGGCCCTCGGCGACACGACCGCGGCCGTTAAACACCTCGCTGCCTTCACCGAGTTGTGGC
>FXBF010000712.1_pt1 | contig 11633 bp, 4 predicted proteins | sample 5335321 | NCBI WGS metagenome assembly FXBF01 (sample SAMEA103928391, study PRJEB20085) | sediment metagenome | isolation source: sediment | reverse complement strand
GGCGGTGACCGCCGCTCCGGCGCCGGCACCGCTGCGCGGAGCTTTCCCCAGTTGGCAGCATTCGATGAAGTGCCTGCACTCGACGAAAAGTGGTTCGGTCTCGTCGATCGTCGGAATCAGGATGTCCCCGTGGCGATGGGAATACTCGAACTCGCCTGGCGAGTCATGGTCCCGTCGTTTCTCGATCCCCCTGTCAAAGATCTGGATCTTCTCGCCGGCTGACACATTGTTGTACACAAGCATCTTACGATCGCCTACGAAGGTCATCTGCCTCACCTTCTGCGGATCGAGCCACGAGACGATGATGTGCGCCGCGAGGTGGTCGCCGAAGTCGAGCGTGAGGTTGGCAACGTCCAGGACGGAGTGATTGACCCGCGCCCTGGCCGTGGCCTGAACCGCTCGAGGGAAGCGCTCGAGCACGTGAAGCAAGATGGACAGGTCGTGCGGAGCAAGATCCCACAGGACGTTGATATCAGTACGGAAAAGTCCGAGATTCAGTCGGAGTGACCTGATATATGTCAGATCTCCGAGTTCACCCTCGTGGATGACGTCTCGGATGTAGTCCACCGCCTCCGCGTACTGGAAGGTGTGACCCACCATCAGAACGCGGTCGTTTGCGGCAGCGAGACGGGCGAGCTGTGTCGCCTCGGCGAGGCTTGTTGTGAAGGGCTTTTCTACAAGGACATGTTTTCCAGCCTCGAGTGCCTGACGAGCCTGCTCGAAGTGCATCCGTGCCGGTGTGGCGAGGACGACGGCGTCGATATCCGGGTTCGCGATGATCTCTCGAGAATCCGTAACGACGCTGACACTTGGGTACATGTTGGCCACATGTTGTCTGCGGGCCGGATCCGGGTCGGCCGCCATGGCCATACTGGCTCCAACGTGTTCCAGCGAGAGGAAATTCCTGATGTGGTTCGGCCCCCAATATCCGCAACCGAGTACCCCAATCCGAACAACGTCACCCTGACCCATGTCCACACTCCCGATGCCCGTTTCCATCACTTCCCACCGAACTGGAGAATCGCCGGCACGGTCCTGAGCACGAGTGCCATGTCCCTGCTGATGCTCCACCGCTCGATGTAGTCGACATCGAGCGCCACCATCTCCTCGAAGGTCAAATGGCTTCGGCCCGATACCTGCCACGCCCCTGTGATACCGGGTGGCACGGCCAGGCGTCGTTTGTGCTGCTCCGTGTACCGCTCAACTTCGTACGGCAGTGCAGGGCGAGGCCCGACGACGCTCATGTCACCACGGAGAACATTCCAGATCTGGGGGAGCTCATCGAGGCTCGCGGCCCGCAAGAACCTTCCAACGGGCGTGATCCGCGGATCCTCCGTCATCTTGTGGAGGTCCGGCGACGAGTCGCCGTTTCCGTTCCCGTATCCGCTTCCGTTGGTCGATGAACCGGTCCGTCCGTATATCCATTGACGTGTGTATTCGCTGTGGATGTCTGTAGAGCTGCCGGTTCTCATCGACCGAAACTTCAACATCGTGAATGTTTGACCATTGAGCCCGACACGGGTCTGCCTGAACAGGACGGGTCCACGAGACGAGAGACGCACGGCGAGCGCGACGACGAGGAACACAGGTGTGAGTAAGACGAGTGCGATCGATGCGAACACCACATCGAAGACTCGCTTCTGCGTCCGGTTGAACCCGATGAGGCGCGTACCGTGCGAGGCGACCAAAGGAACTCCGCCGAAGTTGTCCACAGACACGCGGTCCATTCGCAGGCCGTACATGTTCGGGACGGCCCGCCACGTCACCTTGAGTCTCATGCACTCGCCAATGGCGTCCAAGACTCGATCGGGGTCATTCGGGAGACAGATCATCACTTCGTCGATATCCAGCTCATCGATGACGTCACCGAGTGCGGATACCTTTCCAATCACGTCTTGCTGGGAGTCATTGCCGACCGAGTCGTTGGAATCGTCGAGGAAGCCGACGATCTTGTAGTACGCGGGCTGCCGGGTCAGCGTCTTGGCGAGCTGTATGCCCGACGCTGTGCGGCCGACGATGAGGACGCTCTTGGTCGCGGTTCCGGTCTGCCACACGCTCCTTACATAATGGTCGTAGGCGAAGCGCATTCCGGTCACGACGACAACTGCCACCGGTAGGAAGAGCAAGACGGTCGCCCGAGAGTAGGACTCTTCTCGGTAGAAGAAGCTTGCCGTCAGCGCGATCACCGTCGAAGAGCTCAGAGCCCCCAAGAGGATCGGCGATGGGGCGACACGAACGGGATCGCTATACGACCCGGAGAAATACAGCACGAAGACTGTCACAATAGCGATGCCGACGGCAGGGAATAGGTAGATCGACCATGGAGCGGGTGTGGGTTCGTGAATCCACCCACTGCTATGACGAATCCATACTGCGAACAGTACGGCGGCGAAGACGGCGATACCGTCGACGAAAGCTCGTTGAATGCGCTCGAGCAGGAGGTTATGCGAATACACTTCCAGCCTCAGTTCCGTCCTCAGAGGATGGATGGGTTCCCACAGCGTTGAGTTCGGCGTAGCAGGGAGCAGCATCGAATCTGCTGAAGCAGTTATCAACGCCCATTTGCCCGTTGCTCGCACAGCATACCATTGCAGGGAACACCTGCTACCTCCGCCCCTCGCTTGCCACTGCCCATGGTGACTTGCTGCCCGTGTGGCCCTAAGCCCGGAACCACATCGGATAGTTATCCCCAAATCCGTGAGGCTGTAACGGTACTCCTACGCGGAGTGGTCGGCAAGAGCAATTTCGCGTTTATCACCGTGACTAGTCAGAAGAGTGACAATTCGATTTTGCCTCTTTGGCAGGCCAGAGGCCTCAACATCGCTGCTCGGTCCGGCCATCCGCTCGACGTGGATCTGATGCCCGCCTTCGCGGCGAAGGCTCGTACGATTCACGCCCATTCGAGGTCGGGGACCGAGGACAACTGTCGAGCGCCGCGCTCACGGGTGCGCTCAGCGTGGTGTCCGAAAATCGGTCACCGTTTCATACGCTGCCAGGAGGTTTTCCTCCTGGCGTTCCCAGGAAAGGTCGGAGTAGACGCGTTCTCGACCAATCTTCCCCATGTATCGGCGCCGGGTCGGGTCACCCATGAGCTCTTCGATCTTGCGGGCCATGTCCATTTCATCATTCGCCTGTCCATACACGGCGGCGTCTCCGGCGCTGACTCGATGCTCAGGGAGGTCGAATGCGACGATCGGTTTTCCCAAGACCATGTACTCCATCATCTTGATCATCGTGCACAAGTCATTGTATGCATTCGAAGGATCGGGATCCACGCAGATATCGACGGTGGAGAGCATCCGATACAGATCCTCTTTGTTCGAGATCCATCCGGTGAACCAGACTTTGTCTGTGATACCCAGCTCCTTGGCCAGGTTCTCCAGGTCGGGGATCGAATCTCCCTTGCCTATCAGCACGCAGTACACGTCTTCGTTGCCGAGGTCATTGATGAGGTGATACATCGCTCGTAGCAAATAGTCGACACCGTCCTGTGGCCCCATGATTCCGACGTAGCCCAGGATTGTTTTGGCCTTGCTTCGGAGAGTGGGATCAGGATCCATTTCGCGCATGCTGTTGGTTTCGGGGCCGTTGCGAACGATGGTGACGGCTGATTTCGGTACGCGACCCCGGCCGATGGCGATTGCCCGATACGATTCGTTTGTGGCAATGACGTGGTCTGCCGTTCGGAAGGTGAGTCGCTCGAGTAGCGCGAGGATGTTGCGAACCGAAGGCCGGGCGCCGGTTCCGTATCGAGCGTCATACATCTCTGGCGACACATCGTGATGATCGAACACGAACTTCTTCCCGAACATCTTGTAGAACCCGCCGATGAGGAACAGAGTCTCGGGTGGGTTGTGAGCGTGAACCACATCGACGCCCTCGCGTATCCACACGATCAACGACAGGAAGAGCATGACCATGGTCGAATAGCCGAATTCCCACACATATCCGGCGAACCCGCCAGTATTCCGAGCAGCTCGAAACCGGTACAAGCGGACACCGTCAACCACGGCACGCATCGTGTCCGACGACTCCCTTTTCGGGCAGACTACCGTCACCCGGTATCCCGCTCGGTGCAGCGTTTGGGCTTCTTGCTTGACACGGCTGTCCTGCGAGTACGGGTTGTTCTCGAGCAGCATCATGACTCGCTTGCCCGCGGAGGACCTCATAGCCGCATCCTATTGACAGGGGTTCTTTGTCGGTTCCGACCAGGTACTGGTCTCCGCGGATCGACCCCGGCGATCGCAGTTTGCGCGCTGATGATTTCGATGGATGTTTCGCCGCAAACCGGTATCACGGCACCTGGTATACGGGTGTCACCCAGTAGTTTGCGCCTTGACCGCTCGAGGATGGGAACACCGCGCCGGCGTTGTAGCTGTACACGGCGTTGCCACCCGATGTCGACGTTGCCGGTGCTGTCAGGGGGCCGCTGGTGTAGTCGGCATTGAAGTAGCCCGAGTTGTACGAGTAGCCGCCGTTGGGAGCGAGATACGACACCACATAGGTTTGACCGGCAAGGATCCGAACCGGAGCCGAGAACGTGGCCTCCTGCCACCCGGCAGACGACTCTCCACCAAACGTCACCTGAGCCAACAGAGTCCCGGCACTGTCCCACAACGACCCCACATGGATCCCCGTATTCGCCACCGACTTGTAGAACCGCACACCGGTGACATCCAGATCCTGATTCGCTGAGAACTTCACCCCGATCTCGATCGACGACCCGTCACCCGAATCGACCGTCCCCGGAACGACTGTGTCGTCCCACAACCCGGCAACCGACCCGTCCGGCAACGCGGTGGTGAATGAGAACTGGAGCGGACTTGGGGGAGCGTTCCCGGCCAGGTCACTAGCAGACACGTCCGCCGTGTAGGTTGAGCTGGCGGCCAACGGTGCCGCCGGAGTAAACGTCACCGTGTTCGACGCCGCGTCATACGACACCGAACCCGCCACCGCAGCACCACCACCATCGCGAAGAACCAAACTCGCCGTGGCAGATTGCACCGGCTCATCGAACGTGGCGCTCACCGTAGAACCCACCACAACACTCGACGCCCCATTAGCCGGTGACGTAGCAGCCAACGCCGGCGGTGTGATATCGGGCGGTACCACGTAGACGGGGGTGACCCAGTAGTTGGTGGAGTTGTAGCTGGATGTCGGGAACGTCGTGGTGGCGCTGTACCTGTACACGCCGTTGCCTCCGGAGGGTCCCGACGCTGGCGCGGTCAACGGCCCAGCACTATACGCGGCACCGAAATAGCCGCCAGTCACCGAGTAGCCGCCGTTGGGAGCGAGATACGACACCACATAGGTTTGACCGGCAAGGATCCGAACCGGAGCCGAGAACGTGGCCTCCTGCCACCCGGCAGACGACTCTCCACCAAACGTCACCTGAGCCAACAGAGTCCCGGCACTGTCCCACAACGACCCCACATGGATCCCCGTATTCGCCACCGACTTGTAGAACCGCACACCGGTGACATCCAGATCCTGATTCGCTGAGAACTTCACCCCGATCTCGATCGACGACCCGTCACCCGAATCGACCGTCCCCGGAACGACTGTGTCGTCCCACAACCCGGCAACCGACCCGTCCGGCAACGCGGTGGTGAATGAGAACTGGAGCGGACTTGGAGTGGCGTTCCCAATTACATCGGTCGCAGACACCGCCACGGTGTACTGCGTGGCGTTCGCCAACGAAGTATCCGGAGTAAACGTCGCAGTCGTCGTCGGATCGTCATATACAACTACGCCAGTCACGGGGCCGCCACCAGCATCGGTCACGGACACCACCAGACTCGCTGGATCTATAGGCTCGTCGAACGTGGCGCTCACGACGGAATTGGCAGCAACACTCGACGCCCCGGCAACCGGTGACGTAGCAGCCAACGCCGGAGGCGAGATATCGGGCGGTACCGCATACACAGGAGTCACCCAGTAGTTGGCCTTGTTATAGCTAGAGGTCGGGAACGTAGACGTCACGCCATATGCGTAGACACCGTTGCCACCTGAGGCACCGGACGCTAGTGCCGTCAACGGCCCGGAACTATATGCAGAATTGAGGTAGCCAGCGTCCGCCGAGTAGCGACCGTTGGGAGCAAGATACGACACGGTATAGGTTTGACCCGCAAGGATCCGAACCGGCACAGCGAACGCAACCTCTTGCCACCCAGTCGTCGATTCAGTACCGAACGTGGCTTGAGCCAACAACGAGCCGGAACTATCCCACAACGACCCGACATGAGTCCCCGTATTCGCCACCGACTTGTAGAACCGCACACCGGTGACATCTAGATCCTTGCTCGCTGTGAACTTCACCCCAGTCTCAATCGAGAAAATATCACCCGAATCAACCGTGCCAGGGACAACCGAGTCATCCCACAAAGCTGCAACCGACCCACCCGCTAACGCAGTCGTGAACGAGAACTGAAGAGGTGCGGCCAATGGGTTGCCCGCGACGTCTGATACGGAAAGGGAAACGGAGTACGTGGTTGCGACTGCCAGGGGTGCCGCAGGGCTGAACGTCACCGTGTTCGTTGGCCCGTCGTAGGACACCGAACCCGTAACCGGGACAGCAGCGGCGTCGGTGACGCTGAACGCAACAGTCGCTGGATCAAGCGGTTCGTCGAAAGCTACCGCAACAGGCGAGCCGACGTTGACGCTCGACGAACCTGCGATCGGTGACGTCGAGACCGCTGCGGGCGGTCTCGTATCAGGCGGCTGCGTGTCGCTGAAGAGGGCATCCACCCAGTAGTTAGAGGCCCCGAATGTGGACGTCGGGAACTGTGAACTCGAACTGACGGCATAGATACCGTTCGGGTTACCCGATACATCCTGCAAAGCACGCAGTGGAGGACTCACCGTCGGCGCAAGGGCAAACCAGTTGGTATCACCCGAATAGCCACCATTCGGGGCGAAGTACGACGCGACGTAGGTCGTATTGGCTATGATCGGAACGGGTTCGGCAAAGATGAGTTCCTGCCACCCGGTGGCGGTTTCGTTGGCGAACGTTCCTGTGGCGAGAAGCGTGCCCGTGTTATCCCACAGCGACCCTGCATGAGTACCCGAGTTGGTCGGTCCCTTGAAGAACCGAACACCGGTGATCCATCCGGCAACGTCTGACTGGAATCTGACGCCAAGCTCGATCGGCGTCGTGCTCGAGAAGGACTGAACTTCGGGAATCGAAGCGTCGCCAAAAATCTGGCATGGACAACTGACCTCGACACCGACTGTGGTCGCCGATCCGAGGTTGCTGCTGTCGTCGACTGCCCTCGCCATGACCTGCTGGGTGCCGAGCGTGTTCACCGACGACGTGTACGTCCACGTGTCTCGACCGTCAGCACGGCGCCATGTCGCGCCACCATCCATGGAAACTTCTACGCCGGCGACGACTCCGCCCCCGGCATCAGAGGCAGTGCCCGCTACCGTGATCACGTCACCATGTGTAAACGTCTGACCGACGATGGGCGACGAGATCGCGGTCGTTGGCGGCGTTACATCAGTCGAGGCTGTTGCTATAGAGATGCCCGACTGAAGCGTCGCTGGTTGCACACCCATGTCGGCGAACACGTTGACCGTTGCCTGCTGCATTGCAGCGTTGGTCGGAGCGGCAGTGCCGTCGTGATAGACGTCGAGCCCCCACGACCATTGTACGGTTCCCGCGCCAAAGACAAGAGCGCCGCTGGCGGCGCGGTGCATCATCAGGTAGTGGGTGGCTTCCGCTACTGCCACGGTTTTACCGTAATCCATGAGCCGCTGGTCGACGATCTCTGTCGTTTCAGACATGCGGAAGGCACCAGGCGGCCGGAAACCGTTGTCTATGTCCTCATCCCACTCATAACCGAGCGTGCCGAACGGGAACACGGCCTCGCCACCTGCTCCGAGCGTGGCCACGCTCGTGTTCCGCCAGAAACGCAGGTTTCCATACTTCGCGGGAACCTTCATCGAATAGGTGCAACAGTTGACAGTGAAGAGAGTTCCCGTCAACGCGTTCTCAGGTCGCCCCCCATCGGATGGAGGACTGAAGCGGGGGTCCCGCCACGTTCCCGTCCACTCTGGACTCGGATCGGTCTTGGCTGCGTCAAGCGTTTCCTTGTACACGACCAACGTCCGATAGCTGGTGTTGCTCCCGTCGACGGAGGGTTCCCAGCGCGTCTTCCAGTACACCTCGTTGCCACTGAAGAACGCCAGGTTCACTCCCGCATCGCGCGCCGCTTCGACGTTGGTCCGCTGTTGCCCTGACCAGTACTCGTCGTGACCGACTGACATGAAAACGTTGTGGTTCAGCAGTAGGTTCGGATTCATACGATCCGTATCGACACCCGATATGTAGGACACGTCGTACCCGTTGCGTTCCAGCCAGCGCAGCATCGCGTACTCGCTCCCAAAGAAGCTATCTCGACCATCTGGCGTTCCGCCGCGTGTCGAGATCGGACGGTTGTAACTCACTTTGGTTGCTCTGCCGTTCGGACCGAAGTAGGTCGATGTGCCGCCGTAGTCGTTGTATGCCTGCCAGGTTGGGTCGGACGTCTGGAAGAGGAGATCGGAGGTACTCGTAGAATCGCGAACGACGAATATGATGTGGCTGCTGCCATTGTCGTCACTACGAGTCGGAGCCGCGATGTAGACGCCCGACACCGCATCCGCCGGGACATTCCACGACGCCGACACTTGCCAGTTCCCGCAATCGATCAGATTCGTTTCGGACTGGGTGATACAAGCCGGTTGATTCCGCGGCAGCGTCGCCGACGGATCGATCGTTGCCACAAGTCGGGCACCATTGCCGCCATACCAGCCCATGCGGTAAATCTCGATCCTGTATGAGCTTGCGGTCGTGTCGATCTTGAAATCGATCGTGCCACCAACCTCGACACTCATGTCAGTGGCGAACCCCTGAATCGACGGATCGCCGTTGTTGTTGATGTCCCAGATGCTCGGAGGGGTTCCCGGCTTTGAGTTCTCGCATACGATGGGGTTCGAGCCCGGACCGCATAGATCTGCCGCTACCGCCGGAGCGACGAGCGCCTGCGGTGCGAACGGCAGAGTTGCTCCAACTAGAGCAGTTACGAGGGCGAGCTTAGTCGACCACGAAGCCTTCCCAATTTTCCCTTTTGCCAACCTTTGCCCCTTAACCGCCCGCCACGAGCAACGCTGTTCGTGGGAATCTTGCGAACTCCCGAAGTGCACGCGACACGCCTGTGCACGCGCCCTGCGTTCGTACACGCGCACTCCGTTGACAAATCTACTCTTGTCTGGGAAGTTGGGCAACAAGATTCTTTGCAACGTCCGGACCAGGGAGGTGTCGATCTCGTGAGGATCCTTGTATATCCGCACGATCTCAACATTGGCGGCAGCCAGATCAACGCGGTCGACCTCGCTGCTCTTCATGCTGAGGACGGACACGACGTCGCTGTGTACGGCGTCGAGGGCCCGCTGGTCGACTACATCGAAGGTAAGGGGCTTCCGTTTCTGGCTGCCAGAGAATTGCGCTATAGACCTGCTCCATCCCGCGTAGCCCAACTCGCGTCTATCGCTCGCGCACGTCAGATCGACGTCATCCACGGCTATGAATGGCCACCGTGCCTCGACGCCTACTTCGGAGCACATCTGCTGTTCGGTGTGCCGTTGGTCTGCACAGTGCTCTCGATGCAGGTCTCGCCGCTCGTACCGCCGTCGATTCCGCTCGTCATGGGTACCGAACAGCTTGGCGCAGAGGCGAGGCTGAGTCGGGGAGACGTCCGGGTGCTCGAACCGCCAATCGACGTCGACGCCGACCATCCCGACATAGATGGGAAGGCCTTTCGCGTACACCACGCGGTGGCCGACGACGAACTGTTGATCGTCACCGTCTCGAGACTGTCGATCGAGCTGAAGCTCGATGCCCTCGTTGACGTGATCGACGCGACGGAACGACTCGCGGCGACGCATCCGGTCCGGCTCGTCATCGTCGGCGACGGCGCAGCGCGCTTGCACCTCGAGTCCCGAGCGGCCGGCGTCAACGAGCGGGTCGGGAGGCCCACGGTTTCGCTGGCAGGCAGTATGTCCGATCCGCGGCCAGCGTATGCCGCCGCCGACGTTGTCGTGGGGATGGGGAGCTCCGCACTGCGGGCAATGGCGATCGGAAACCCACTGATCGTTCAAGGCGCGGGCGGCTTCTCGCTCACGTTCTCCCCAGAGACCTATGACACATTCCTCTGGCAGGGATTCTGGGGCGAAGGCGACGGTACTTCCGGATCGGAGAGACTGGCTGGCCAGCTCGAAGTGCTCATCACCGATTCGCAACGTCGCACCGCACTGGCCGAGTATGGCAGAACGACCGTGGTCGACCGCTTCGGCTTGCGTCGCGCAGCCAACATCATGGAACAGATCTACGCAGATGTCGCAGCAAGGGGTGGGCACCGGCCGGCCGCCGGCGAGGCTGCCTCAGCGGCAGCGCGAGCAGCGCTCCTCGAGCTCAAGCAGCATCATCCCAGCGAAAAACGGGCGAGGGCTTCCGTCGATCAAGCCCGTCTCGACTCCGCCGCGCGGGGGCACGAACAGGGACCCCGGTAGAAGCGTCCTCAGGTGGTACCAGCCTCTGATTCCTGGTTCGCTCGTCGTAACGGTCGGGCGGGCACACCTGCCCACGCCTCGCCGGGCGGGACGTTGTCGACGACCACCGCTCCCATGCCGATCATGGCTCCCGAACCGATCACCGTCGATTCGCGGACCGACGCTCCGGAACCGAAGTAGGCGCCGTGCCCCACCGTGACACCACCGCCGAGCCGTGCGCCGGCCCCGAGGATGGCGAAGTCCCCGACGTCGTCGTCGTGGGTCAAAACGACGTTGGGCATCATGGCGACGTGTCGCCCGATGGTGACACCTTGTGTCACCACGCAACCGGCGAGAATGACCGTTCCGCGACCGACCTGTACCTGCGTCCCGATCGAAGCGGTCGGGTGGATCAGCGTGACGTACCGGTCCGGGTCGAGGCCCAGACGTTCGACGATGATGGCCTTGGTGTCGTATCGACGCGGGTTGCCCACCGTCACGACGACACCCAACTCGTGGCGTTCTCTTGCGACGTCGACGGGCCCGAGAACGGGGAGTCCGGCCACCGAGCGACCCTGGAGCTCGGGTGAGTCGTCGGCAAAACCCGCTGCCGTGAACGTGCCCTCCGCCTCGAGAGCTGCGAGCAGCGACGCAGTCTCACGCCCGAAGCCGCCGGCACCGACGATGAGGACCGGCACCGGAGCGGACGATCTGTTCACCGAACGGCACCCGACCGGACGATCGCTGCGACCTTCTCGACGTCGGCACTCGTCATCTGGTGGTACATCGGGAGGATGATGGAGCGATCGGTGACGAGGTCCGTGTTCGGCAGCGGCTGCGTCGGGTGGCCGGCGTATGCGGGCTCGCGATGGATCGCCATCACGCCCCGGCGGCTGGAGATGCCTTCGGCCGCGAGCGCGGCCATGAGTTTGTTGCGTTCCGTTGCGTAGCCGTCGGTGAGGATGACGCTGTAGGACTGGTAGTTGGTCGTCCCGTACGGCGGGTCGCTCGGCAGCGTCAGACCGGGGACTCCGTCGAACGCGTCGGCGTACTCGGCGGCGAGGTCGCGCCTTCTGATGATCATCTCGTCGAGTTTCGACAGT
>FXBF010000711.1_pt1 | contig 11638 bp, 12 predicted proteins | sample 5335321 | NCBI WGS metagenome assembly FXBF01 (sample SAMEA103928391, study PRJEB20085) | sediment metagenome | isolation source: sediment | reverse complement strand
GTATATACGATATTGTATATACAAGTAATATACAGATTCGATCTGAAAAGACAAAACCATGGCCACGAACACGGAAACGATACCCATCAGCATCAGGGCTTCTGCCCGCGAGCTCGACGTCATCGACCGCGCTGCAAGATTGCGTGGCAAGACCCGTACCAGCTACATGATGGATGCCAGCTTCAAGGAAGCCCAGGAGGACCTCTACGACCAGCCCGTTCTTCCGGTTGACGAGAAAACTTATCAGGCCTTCCTGGCCGCTCTGGATGCCCCGGTAGCCGAAAACCCCAGGCTGCGTGAACTTCTGGCCACACCGGCACCGTGGCAGAAGTAGACGCAACGACAGCGGATAAGCAGCAGTATCGCGCTCCGGAGCTTCTGACATCCGATCACGACATCTTTGACTTCGACTGCGGGCAAGCCGGTCTCGATGAGTGGCTCGTCCGCCGCGCTCTGCGAAATCAGCAATCGGGAGCCACCCGTACCTATGTTGTCTGCCAGGGCATGAAAGTGATTGCCTATTACTCCCTGTGCACGAGCTCCATCACCCACCTGAAGGCCTCCGGCAAGCTCAGGCGCAATATGCCCGACCCCATTCCGGTCATGCTCCTGGGGCGCCTGGCTGTTGATTCCCGTCATCACCAGCAGGGCATTGGCAAAGGCCTTCTCAAAGACGCCGTCCTGCGCACCCTGCAGGCTGCCGATATCGCCGGCATCCGCGCCATCAAGGTTACCGCCTTGAATGTAAGAGCGAGGGACTTCTACAAGCGCTTCGGTTTCCGCACCTCTCCCATCGATGATGACCTTCTGTTCATTACTCTCGAGGAAGCCAGATACAGCCTGGTCGCCACAACCTGATATCGCGTCTTGCGATCAAGCAATCTACCCGGGCGAACCGAAGCGAGCACTTTTCCTGTGCCTGTCTCTGGCATACCATCCTGGAGGCGGGGAGTGGCCGGATGAGGGGGTAGGTGTCATGAGCTCGACGTCTTTGGAGCTTCTGCAGGCGATGCCGATTTTCGGCGCCATCAGCGACGACACGTTGGCGTTTCTGCTCGAGCGCGCCGAAGACGTCAGCGTCAAAAAGGACGACTTTTTCTTTCGCGAGAACGATGAGGGCGCGTCGATGTTCGTTCTCGAGCAAGGCCGGGTGGCGGTTCTCAAGAGCTGGGTAGGGCAGACCAAGGACCTGGCGTATCTCAACAAAGGCGATTGCTTCGGCGAGATGGCGCTGATCGAGATGGGCGCGCGCAGCGCGTCGATTCAGGCCACCGAAGACTGCACGGCTATCGAGCTGTCCATCGACAGTTTGCACGAGCTGTACCAGCACGATCTGGAGCAATTCGCGATCATTCAGATGAACATGAGCCGCGAAGTCTGCCGGCGTCTGCGCAAGGCCGACGACCTGCTGTTTCAGGTGCAGATGCAGACCAGCACCGAGGATCCCAGCTACCGCTTCTATTCGGGTTAGTCGCTCAGAAAAACCTGTTTCGAACCCCCGATCGGTTCTGCCTCAGGAGCTGGTGTCGAACGCGAAACGGCACGACGATCCGGCATGAACTGAGCACTGGATCATGCCTGCCTCACCGAAATCCGGCTACACTTTTTAGTTACTCTGTAAAGGTCTGACGCGATGAAGGTTGTGATACTCGCCGGCGGTTACGGCACCCGGCTCTCCGAGGAGACGGTGGTGCTACCCAAACCGATGATCGAGATCGGCGGGCGTCCGCTGCTGTGGCATCTGATGAAGTCGTTCTCGGTGCATGGCTTCAACGAGTTCGTGGTTGCGCTGGGCTACAAGGGCGACGTCATCAAGCGCTATTTCCTGCAGTATCCGGACATCGCTTCCGACCTGAGAATAGAGCTGGGGTCGGGCACAATGGAGAGGCAGGGGAGCGTTCGCGAGGATTGGCGTATCGAGCTCGTGAACACCGGTCGGGACACGATGACGGGTGGGCGTTTGCGAAGGCTGCGCGACCGCCTCGGTGGCACCTTCTTCTTCACGTACGGCGATGGCTTGTCCACCATCGACCTGCCGAAGCTCTTGGAATTCCACCGCTCCCACGGAAAGCTCGCCACCGTCACCGCGGTGCAGCCTCCCTCGAAGTTCGGCGTGCTGCAGCTCGAGGGAAACGAGGTGACCAAGTTCAACGAGAAGCCTGCCGACGCGAACACCTATATCAACGGCGGCTTCTTCGTCCTCGAGCCCGAGGCGATCGACTACGTCGAGGGTGATGAAACGTCGTGGGAACGTGAGCCCTGCGAGGCGCTGGCCGGGGACGGGCAGCTATGCGCCTACGTGCACGATGAATACTGGCAGTGCGTCGATACGTTGCACGAGCTGCGAGTGCTGCGAAACGCCTGGGACAGGGGAGAGGCTCCTTGGAAGACCTGGAACTGAGTCCCTCGTTCTGGAAGGATAGACGGGTACTCATCACCGGCCACACCGGCTTCAAGGGTGGCTGGCTCTCGATCTGGCTGCAGCGACTCGGCGCCACCGTCGCCGGATACGCACTTCCCGTTTCAACCGAGCCGAACTTGTTCGATGCCGCGCGCGTCGCCAAGACCATGACTTCCGTCACCGGAGACGTGCGCGACCTCGAACAGCTGAGCGGCTTGGTCTCCGAGTATCGCCCCGAGGTGATCTTTCATATGGCGGCGCAGTCGCTCGTGCGCCGCTCTTATGCCGACCCGGTGGAGACCTACGGCTCCAACGTCATGGGCACGGTTCACGTTCTCGAGGCGGCACGACGCTGCCGGGACGTTCGAGTCGTCATGAACGTGACGAGCGACAAGTGCTACGAGAATCGAGAGTGGCCTTGGGGATATCGCGAGAACGAGCCGATGGGGGGGCACGATCCCTATTCGAGCAGCAAGGGGTGTGCGGAGCTGATCACGTCGGCCTACCGGCGCTCCTACTTCTCGCCCGAGTCCGCGACCGGGCGACCCGCGTCACTCGCGCTAGCCAGCGCGCGGGCCGGCAACGTCATCGGTGGCGGAGACTGGGCGGAAGATCGACTCGTGCCGGACGTCGTGCGCGCCTTCGTGTCCGGTGAGGCCGCCGTGATTCGCAATCCGGTCTCGGTTCGCCCCTGGCAGCACGTGCTCGAACCCTTGCGGGGATACCTGAAGCTGGCCGAGCGCCTCTACCACGAAGGTCCGGGTTTCGCGGAGGCGTGGAATTTCGGACCGTCGGACGACGACGCCAGGCCGGTCGGATGGCTGGTGGACCGACTGTGCACTCTTTGGGGTTCGCCCGCACGCTGGGAGCACGATGCCGCGGGAGGGCAGCCGCACGAGGCCTACTTTCTGAAGCTCGACTGCAGCAAGGCGAGCGCGAAGCTCGGATGGCGGCCGAGTTTGGGCCTCGAGGAGGCTCTCGGCTGGACGGTTGATTGGTACAAGTGCTTCGAAGGCGGGGGCGACGTGCGCGCGCTGACGGAGGAGCAGATTGCGCGATTCGAATCGGGGAAGAGATCCGTCTGATGGCGGCCGAGTGTCGATTCTGCGCAACTCCGCTCGAGCACAGCTTCGTCGATCTCGGCATGTCGCCGCTATCGAATGCCTTTCTCGAGGCGGACGAACTCGACCGGATGGAGCGCTTTTATCCGCTGCGCGCCTACGTCTGCGGGGAATGCTTTCTCGTTCAGCTCGAGGAGTTCGAGTCGCCCGACGAGATCTTCAGGGACTACGTCTATTTCTCGTCTTACTCCGACAGCTGGCTCGCGCACGCCCGCGAGTTCGCTGCAGGGGCAACGGATCGATTCGGGCTCGACGCGCGTTCGTTGGTGGTCGAGATAGCGAGCAACGACGGATACCTCCTCCAGTACTTCAATGAGCGGGACATTCCCGTGCTCGGCATAGAGCCTGCGCGCAATGTGGCGCAGGTCGCCATCGATGCCGGTATCGATACGGTGACGGAGTTCTTCGGGGTCGCGCTCGCGCGACGACTCCGCGCGGAGCGGCAGGGCTGCGATCTGCTCATCGGCAACAACGTGCTCGCCCACGTGCCGGATCTGAACGATTTCGTAGCCGGTCTCGAGCTCCTGCTGGCCGATGACGGCGCTCTCAGCATGGAGTTTCCTCATCTGCTCCAACTCGTGGAGCATACGCAGTTCGATACCATCTATCACGAGCACTTCTCTTATTTCTCATTGCTCGCCGCCCAGCGGATCTTCCGCCATCACGGCTTGGAGATCTTCGACGTCGAGGAGCTTCCCTCCCACGGCGGGTCGCTTCGGATCTACGCGCAGCATCCGGATGGAGGTTACCCGCACAGTGACTCGGTCGAGCGTCTCCTTGCCAGGGAGCGAGACGCCGGTCTCGACCGACTGGAGATCTATCGGTATTTCTCCGAGCGGGTCCACGGGGTAAAGCGGGACTTGATCGAGTTTCTTATCGAGGCTCGCCGCGCCGGAAAGCGGGTGGCCGGATATGGCGCGCCGGCGAAGGGGAACACTCTGCTGAACTTCTGTGGCGTAGGCACGGATTTCATCGAGTACACCGTGGACCGCAGCCCACACAAGCAGGGTCGATTCCTGCCCGGCACTCACATCCCCGTTCACTCGCCCGAGCGTATCGCGCAGACCAAACCCGACTACGTGCTGATCTTGCCGTGGAACCTGCAAGACGAGATCGTGGAGCAGATGATCCACATTCGAAGCTGGGGCGGTCGCTTCGTCGTGCCGATACCGCGGCTCGCCGTGCTTCCATGAAGTTTCTCGCCACGGGGATCGAGGGGGCACATTTGATCGAGCTCGAGCCGCACGTGGACGAGCGCGGGTTCTTAGCCCGGAGCTGGTCGCGCGAAGAGTTTCGGTCTCGGGGACTGAACACCCACCTGTCTGAGTGCAGCCTGTCCTTCAACCGTCTCCGCGGCACCCTTCGCGGGATGCACTATCAGGTCGCTCCTCACGAGGAGGCCAAGCTCGCGATGTGCGTCCGGGGCCTCGTCTACGATGTCATCGTCGATCTGCGAAAGGACTCGGACACGCATCTCGAATGGTTCGCGACCGAGCTCTCGCTCGAGAATGGCCGGCTTGTCTACGTCCCCGAGGGGGTGGCGCACGGCTTTCTCACCCTCGAGGACGACAGCTACGTCCACTATCAGATTGCGGGAAGCTACGCGCCCGAGGCGACACGCGGCGCCCGCTGGAACGATCCGCTGCTGGACATCGAGTGGCCGGAAACACCGACGGTGATATCGGAGCGCGATCGCGGCTTCGAGGACTACCGACCTTGACTCGCGTCTTGCTGACGGTCGCGCGGTCGGCGCTCACCGCGTTGCAGCGCCAGGCTCGTCCTCGAACCACGCACGCAGCGCCTGATAGGCACACCACACGAACAGGTCCGCGACCAGGACGACGACGCGAAAACCACCTATGAGGGCGGCGAGCCCCATGAAGCCGATGCTTCCCTTCAATAGCTCGCTGGCAACGAGCTCGAACACCCCGAGGCCTTGTGGGGCGAAAACCGACAGGAACCCGACGCCCCAGGAAAAAAGGTAGATACCGCCCATCTCGACCTGGGAATAGCCTCCGGTGGAGGACGGAAAGGCGTTCAGGTAGAGGAGAAAGGCGATGGCCGCCCCCACCCAGAAGATTGCGACAACGCCGATCGCCGACGCGTAAGCCGACAACGAAAAATGATCGGGTCGCCGCAGGATGCGCGCGTTGAGCACGATCCAGATGATGGGAAGGGCGAGCACGCCACCGAGACTCGACAGGGCCGCGATAACGCCCAGCGTATCCGGGCCGCGCGTGACGAACACCACCGCGCCGCCGATGGCAAGTGTCACGGCGGCGGCCAATCCGTTCTCGAGCAGCACGAAGGCAGCCAGGTGCCGCGGCCTCACGCCTCGCTGGTGGTAGTCCATGACCCGACCCACCGTATGCCAGATCCCGCCCGGCGCGTATCGCGCCGGCAGACGTGCGGCATGGGTCGAGAACGCCTGCCACCAGGTCACGTGCGAGCCGCAGGCGCCGAGCACGAACACCGCGAGCACTGGCGAGAGGAGATGGAGCAGGCCCCACACAATCGCGGCCAGCCCGAGGAGCGGCAACGACGCTTCGCCGACGACGGCGATGAGAACGTCTCTGGCCTGCCAGGCAAAGTAAGCGAGAAAGGCCAACGCCACCGGGGTGAACAGCGCCTTGGCCCAACCGAGCACGGTTCGGGCCAGTGCGGGCCGACCCAATCCATCTCGCCGTGGGGGATTCACCTACATTCACTCCACCGCGGGTCGTTCAGCGCCGCCCCGCCACGTATCGCACGGGTAGCGAAGGCAAGAGTCCGAACAGCAGGCAAAGCCGTTCCGTCCACGAGATGCGCGCGCTCCATACGGCGCGGATCAATCCGAGGGGAAGCCGCAGCAACGGAAACCATCGATCGAGCCAACTGTTCGCGAGGCCGTAGTCCTTACCGGTGTAACGTTGCATCCGCTCACGATGGCTCTCTTGCGCCCGAATCTCGCGCCGGTGCCACCACGCTTGCGGCACGTGCACGAAGTCTCCCATCAGCGCCAGCTCCGACAACAGCACGAGATCGGCGCCGGCAAAGCTCTGCGGCCCCCGCGTACGACGAAGATATTCCAATCGCATGACGCCCAACACCGGATGCATGTTTCCCCAGAAAACGGTGAAGAAGCGCGCTATTGGATCCATTCCCCGCGTGTCGGAGTAGCCCGCCACTCGCTCGCATCGTTGTCCGGTTTCGTCTATCCAGTACGAGGTGGCAAAAGCAATCGCCGCGCTCTCGTTCGATTCCAGCTTCGCGACGCTTTCGGAGATCAGATTCTCGGACCACTCGTCGTGCCCGGCCGCCCAGATGAAATACTTGCCCGTCGCCATTGCCTGAACGCGCCGAAAGTTGGCGGCGGGGCCAAAATTGTGATCGGCGCGCGAGTACGTGACTCGCTCATTCGCACGCGCGACGCGCGAAGCGATCTCTCCCGTTCCGTCCGTGGAGGCGTTGTCCGAGATCAGGATCCGAATGTTCTCGTAGTCCTGATTCAGCAATGTTTCGAGGGCGCGCTCGAGGAAGCGGTCTTCGTTGTAGACGGGCATCCCGATCGTAACGCGCGGCTGCTGATCCACCGGTTGGCTGGGGCTCATGGTCCCGTCACGAGCTCAATGCTTGGCGACCTTTCTATCCTGCGCGCTGCGCTCACCGGAGTAACCCCGGCGATCATAGTTCTGCCGTTTCAGCATATAGAGAATCTTCTCTTGATTCGATCGAATTCTGTCGAGCATGTCTGCCATCAGCCCCACGATCCAGATGATGATCCCCAGAGAGTTCAGATAAATGCCCCCCAGGGCAACGGATTTGTACGGAGTGAACGATCCGAAGCTATAAAAGTGCCACAAGACGAAAGCATCGAGGAGCAGTCCAAGCACGAAGAACGCCGCGCCCAATAATCCGAAGAAGCGGATGGGTTGATGGTCTCTGAAGGTTCGAAAGATGGTGCCGCTGATGCGCCAGCCGTACTGCAGCAGGTTGGCCGCGACGCGCGACTTTCTTCCCGGGAAGTATTTGACGTTTACGGGTACCGAAGCGATGCGTATCCCTTTGGTGGCGAGGTCCAGGAAGGATTCCTGCGTGTAGGTGAATCGCCCGATCAAATTGAGCTGCAGCAGAGCCGTTCGCGAATAAGCCCTGAATCCACAGGAGACGTCATTGAAGTTTTCCTTTGCGATGAGACTGATAAGTCGACTCACTCGTTTGTTGCCCCAATATTTGATGGCGGGCATGTTCTCCGGCTTCCGCATGTGTCCGTCTTCGGTAGTGAATCGATCCGCAGTCACGAAATCGGCCTCGTCTCGGAGAATCGGCTGAATAAGCTTGGGGATTTCCAGGGGCGAAAACTGCCCGTCCGCATCGATGTTGACGGTAACGTCGACGCCGAGCTCGAGCGCCTTGCGCAGTCCGGACTGGAAGGCCGAGCCGACCCCCTGATTTCGCGCGTGTCTTACCACGTGTGCGCCGGCCTGGCGGGCAACCTCTGCCGTGCCATCGGTCGAACCGTCGTCGATCACCACGACATCGATGGAGCTGATGGCGCTTATGGCTTCCGGAATGGACCGGATCACGGAAGCGACGGAATCCTCCTCGTTGAATGCCGGAATGATTACTGCCAGCTTCATGGACGATAACCCTTGCCCGTGAACTCCAGTGGAATCGCCGGTGCGACTCCGTGACCGTAGGGTAAACGTAGCAGATTTTCTTGCCGGCAGTCCTCGCGTTCGTGCTCAGGCGGCAGTGGGAAAGCGGATCGGGGGTCTGGTCGATCTCCTCGAGCGACGCGCCCGCTCAGATTCTCAGCACTCGATGACGCTGACCGGGATCTCCAGCACATTGACGGCAAGCCCACCGCGCGCCGTTTCCTTGTACTTGGTTTTCATGTCCGCGCCGGTGTCGCGCATGGTCTTGATGACCTTGTCCAGGGACACGAAGTGCTCGCCGTCACCGTGCATGGCCATGCGCGCGGCGTTGATGGCCTTTACCGAGGCGATGGCGTTGCGCTCGATGCACGGCACCTGCACCAGGCCGCCTATCGGGTCGCAGGTGAGACCGAGATTGTGCTCCATGGCGATCTCGGCGGCGTTCTCCACCTGGGCCGGCGTGCATGCGAAGACTTCGGCGAGTCCGGCCGCCGCCATCGAGCAGGCGGAGCCGACCTCGCCCTGACAGCCCACCTCGGCGCCGCTGATGGAGGCGTTTTCTTTGTACAGAATGCCGATGGCGCCGGCCGTCAGCAGAAAGCGCACGACACCGTCGTCGTTGGCATCCGGGCGGTGCTTGCGGTAGAAGTGCAGGACCGCCGGGATGATGCCGGCGGCACCGTTGGTCGGCGCCGTTACCACCCGGCCGCCGGCGGCGTTTTCTTCGTTCACCGCGAGCGCGTAGAGATTGACCCAGTCCATCACATGCAGGGGATCGTCGCGGGCCTCCGGCGCCTGGTTCGATAGCCGCCGGTAAAGGCTTGCGGCGCGGCGTCTGACCTGCATGCCTCCGGGAAGAATGCCGTCGTGGGCGCAGCCATTGCTGACGCACGCCTGCATGGCGGACCAGATCGCCAGCAGGCGCTCACGAATGTCGGATTCCGATCGCCAGACCTTTTCGTTCTCCAGCATCAGCGCGCTGATGGAGAGGTGGTGCTCGGTGCAAAGACGCAGCAGCTCGGCGCCGCTCGTGAACGGGTAGGGCTGCGGCGTCGTGTCGGGGCCGATCCAGTTGCCATCGGCTGCGCTCTCGTCGACCACGAACCCGCCGCCCACCGAGTAGTAGACCGCGGTTGTCAGTACCTCGCCGCCGTCGGCCATGGCCGTGAAGCGCATGCCGTTGGGGTGGAAGGGCAGGGCCTTGCGGCGATGCATGACCAGGTGGCGTTTTTCGTTGAAGGTGATCGGGTGCTCGCCGAGGACTTTCAGGAAGCCGCCGCGGCGAATGCCGTCGAGCCGCGCGGCCACGCTGTCGGTGTCGACACCCTCCGGCGTATGGCCCTCGAGCCCCAGCATCACGGCCTTGTCGCTGCCGTGACCCTTGCCGGTCGCCCCCAGAGAGCCGTACAGCTCGGTCTTGATAGCGCAGGTGCGCGCCAGCAGATGCCGCGCGCGCAGAAGGCTTGCGAAGCGGTACGCCGCCTTCATGGGTCCCACGGTATGCGAGCTGGAGGGCCCGATGCCGATGCTGAAAAGCTCGAATACGCTGATGGCCATAGTCCGACTACTCCGGCGCAAGATGGTAGGTCCGCCGCGCCGCCACCGGGTTCCCTGGATGCGACGGCAAGCTGCGCATTTACGACCTATGCTACGCTCGGGCCGAATTTCCATGAATGTGCTGTTCATAACCGCCGATCAGTGGCGCGGCGATTGCTTGTCCGCGTGTGCGCATGCCTGCCTGCGCACGCCGAACCTGGACGCGCTGGCCGCCGATGGCGTGCTTTTTCGCCGCCATTATGCCCAGGCGACACCGTGCGCTCCGGCGCGCGCGAGCCTCTACACCGGCATGTACCTGCACAATCACCGCGTGGTCATCAACGGCACGCCGCTGGATGCGCGCCATAGCAACGTGGCCCTGGAGGTGCGAAAGGCGGGCTATCACCCGGCGTTGCTGGGATACACCGACACCGGCGCCGATCCGCGCCGGCATCCGCCGGGGGATCCGGCGTTGCGCAGCTACGGCGGGGTGCTGCCGGGGATGATGCCGGTCATCTGGTCCGAGCAGCACTGGCTTGCCTGGTTCGCCGATCTGAAGGCCAAGGGTTACCAGATACCGGCCAAGTTCCTGGAGATATTCCGGCCGCGGGAAGAGATTGTCGACGCGCGGGCCGGCGCACAGGGGCGCGGCCTGACGTTTCCGCCGGCGCGCTTCGCGGCCGAGGACAGCCAGCAGGCATTTCTTACCGGCGAGGCCATCAAGTACCTGTCCATGCGCGGCCGCAAGCCCTGGTTTCTGCATATCTCCTATCTGGCGCCGCATCCGCCCTTCGTCGCGCCGGCTCCCTATCACGACATGTACGCAAGCGCCGATGTGCCGCGGCCGGTACGCGCCGCAAGCGTCGAGACGGAGGCCGCACAGCATCCTTTTCTCGCCCACTATCTGCACAACCAGCGTGGCTGGGGAATTCATTACGACCACGACTCCAGGAACAATCTCGCCCTCAGCGACGAAGACATACTGCAGGCGCGCGCCACCTACTACGGCATGGCCAGCGAAGTGGACGCTCAGATCGGGCGGCTCCTCGACCACCTGCGCGCATCGGGTAGCTACGACGACACGCTGGTGGTGTTCACCTCGGACCACGGCGAGCAGCTCGGCGATCACTGGCAATTCGCCAAGTACACCTACTTCGACCAGTCCTTTCACATTCCGCTGATCGTGCGCGATCCGCGCCCGCCGGCGGATGCGACGCGCGGCCGGCAGGTGGATGCGTTCACCGAGAACGTGGACATCATGCCCACCATCCTCGACTGCCTGGGCCTGGACGTTCCCGCCCAGTGCGACGGTGAATCGCTGCTGCCCTTCTGCCACGACCTGCAACCGGGTCGATGGCGCGACGCCGCCCACTGGGAGTTCGACTTCCGGGATTTCATCGCCGACGGCGAGGATCGCTTCCTCGGTCTCGCGCCGGACCAGTGCAACATGAGCGTCATGCGCGACGAGCGCTACAAGCACGTGCACTTCGCCGGGCTGCCGCCGCTGTTGTTCGATCTCCAGGAGGACCCGCAAGAGTTCCGCGATCTGGCCGGCGATGCCGGCCACCGGTCTCTGCTGCTGGAGTACACGCGCAGGATGCTGAGCTGGCGCATGACGCACGACGAACGGGTGCTCGCCAACACGCACCTGACAGCGGACGGCGTACGGATCACCAAGCCGCCGCGGTATTGATCGCGACCACGCAGGTTGGGCGTAGGTTGGGCTGAGCGAAGCGAAGCCCAACATGCCAAGCCCGTGAAGGTTGGGCTTCGCTGCGCTCAGCCCAACCTTCTACGTATGTCCGTGGCTTCACCCCCGGCGCTCGATGTAGGTGACGATGCGCTGCAATGCCTCGGTCAGTCGCCGATGGGACTGGGCGAAGCACATGCGGAATTGCTCGTCGTTGCCGGGCCCGAAGGTGTAGCCCGGGGCTACGCCTACG
>FXBF010000710.1_pt1 | contig 11645 bp, 13 predicted proteins | sample 5335321 | NCBI WGS metagenome assembly FXBF01 (sample SAMEA103928391, study PRJEB20085) | sediment metagenome | isolation source: sediment | reverse complement strand
CTAGATAGATGTGTGAATCGGAAGAAGTCGATCTGTGATTAGGCGTTGCGCGATTTCTTTTTTTAGCCCAAATTGCTGTTCATTTCCGGGATAATGCCGTTACCTTGGGAAATCTATTGGAGCGGTACGCATGACCACAGCGTCGGCACGTCACATATTGGTAGATACGGAAGAGCAATGTCAGGAACTCAAGAATCAGATTGAAGAAGGGGCTGAATTTGCGGATTTGGCCAAGCAGCATTCGTCTTGCCCGTCCGGGCAAAATGGCGGTGACTTGGGACAGTTCGGTCCGGGCATGATGGTCAAAGAGTTTGACGAGGTAGTATTCAGTGCTGACGTCGATACCGTACAGGGGCCGGTGAAGACCCAGTTCGGTTTTCATCTCCTGGAGGTTACCGAACGCAGCGACTAGCAATTTTCTGTGTTTTTCGATCGGGCCTGAAGGTCTTCCTACGACGCAGCTTGTTCGTCAAACGACGTCCCTGGATTCGAGGCCTTCGTGGTCCAGGTCGTGATGTTTGATCGGTAGCTCGCGTATCCGAATACCAGTGGCGTCGTAGATTGCATTTGTAAGGGCCGGGGCGATTGCGGGAGTACCCGGCTCGCCTGCGCCACCGATTGATTCGCCACTGTTGATAATGTAGGTCTCGATTTTCGGCGATTCGTTCATCCTCAGCATCTGGTAATCGTGGAAGTTGCTTTGTGCGACTGAGCCACGATGGATGGATATCTCACCGTACAGGGCGGCAGTCAGTCCGTAAATAATGCCGCTTTCCATTTGTGCTCTCATGCCGTCCGGGTGGAAGGCGTAGCCTGCGTCGACGGCACAGACCACTCGATGTGCACGCGGCTTGCCGTCTTTGATTTCGACGTCGAGGACTTGCGCCACGACGGTTCCGAATGATCTATGTATCGCGATGCCTCTGCCCCAATTTTCCGGGAGCGATTCGCCCCAACCGGCTTTTTCGGCTGCGAGATCGAGAACGGCCTGGTATTTCGGTGCCTTAGCCAGCAGGTCATGACGGAACGTATAGGGGTCTTTGCCGGCCGCAATAGCGAGTTCGTCGATGAATGACTCGGTGAAAAAGCCGTGCAAGGAGTGATCTACGCTTCGCCAGAAGCCCCAGGGCACGTGCGTTTTGCTCTCGGCGAAATGAATGAGCTGGTTGTCGATGCCATAGGGAATGTGCGGTGCTTCAGCCGGGTCATGCTTTTCAACGTACTGATTGGTCCAGGCCGTTGGGTTGCCAGCCTCATCCAGGCCGGCTTTGAAGCGACTGATGTTTGCGTCGCGGTAGTGGTCGTGTCGCATGTCCTCTTCACGAGACCAGATCAGCTTGACGGGATAGGGTACCTGCGATGCTATTTTGGCTGCCTGGATCGTGTAGTCGGGGAAAACTCGTCGTCCGAAGCCACCACCGAGTAGTTGGTTGTGAAGGGTTACGTTGGCGATATCCATGTCGATTGCATCGGCAACTTCCTTGGCAAATCCTAACGGGTTCTGGGTACCTGTCCAGAGCTCGCATTCCCCGTCGTGCACCCACGCAGTGCAGTTCATCGGCTCCATCGTTGCGTGTGCAAGATACGGAACACGGTATTCGGCTTCGACAACTTTGCTCGAAGTACTTAGTGCAGCTTCAGCATCGCCCGTTTCGAAATCAATTTGTTGGTCACCGTTCTCGATTGCGTGATCCATGGCGGCGGTGAACTGATCGTATATATCACTCTGTTCGACATCGCCGCTGCCGCCCGACTCGTAATTGATCTTGATCTTGTCGATCGCCTGCCTGGCTTGCCAGTAGCCATCGGCGACAATAGCAACGGCATCGTCCAGATCGATGACTTTTCTAATGCCGGGCATGTCCTGTACGGATGCCGAGTCTGCTGATTTGACGGTGTCACCGAATATGGGTGCGGCTTTGACGGCCGCATATTTCATGCCGGGCAACACCGCGTCGATGCCGAACCTGGCTGTACCGTCGACTTTTGCAGGAATATCGAATCGTTGTACGTCTGTACCCATGATCGAGAATTCTTTTTTGGATTTGAGCGTCGGTATAGGTGGCACCGAGAGTTCTGCAGCCTGGACTGCGAAGCTTGCGTAGGGCGCTGAACGATCGCTTGGTGCATGACGGATATAGCTGTTCTTCGTTTTCAGCTCTCCGACGGGAACCTGCCAGGCGTCTGCGGCTGCCTGCTTCAGGATGGATCTTGTCGCTGCGCCGGCAACCCGCATGGCGATCATGCCGGTTGTTCTGACAGCGGTGCTACCACCCGTGAGTTGCAAGCCCATGAATTGAGTTGCCTTGAGGAAAAAGCCGTCGACGGTATCCACCAGGAAGGATGGAAAATCCTTTTCGCCGAGCGCATATCCCCGCGCCAGTGCATAGTTGGCATATTCCTCGTGAGCAGGTGCCTCGAGCATCTTCACAGCTGACCAGTCGGCATCCAATTCGTCTGCGAGCATCATTGCCAGCGTCGTTTGTGTGCCCTGACCCATATCGGCATGGGGAACGATGGCGGTAATCGTGTTATCCGGGGCAATCTTCACCCAGATGTTCAATACTGTTTCCTCGTCGCCTGCGACTAAGCCGGCAACCTTGGATCGGCGGTCACCAGGACGTATGGCAATGCCGATGGCGAGCGTTCCACCGGCAAATACAGCAGTAGTGATAAATGCGCGTCTGCTCCACTTACCCATTTGACTGCTCCTTGGAAACAAGCGTTTCTGCGAGCATTGCAGCGGCACGGTTGATGCCGCGACGAATGCGCGGATAAGTGCCACAGCGACAGATGTTACCGCTCATCGCGCGATCGATGTCTTCGTCGTTCGGTGACTGGTTCTCTGAGAGCAGTGCAACGGCCGACATGATCTGACCTGACTGACAGTAGCCGCATTGTGGAACCTGCTCGTCAATCCAGGCCTGTTGAATGGCGTGCAGGCCGGCATCAGTGCTGCCGATGCCCTCGATCGTCGTGACGTTTTGATTCGCGGCGGCCTGTACGGGCGTTACGCAGGATCGAATCGGCATGCCATTCAGGTGAACCGTGCAGGCGCCGCACTGGGCGATACCGCAACCGAATTTCGTGCCGGTCAAACCGATCTTTTCCCTGATCACCCACAGCAGCGGTGTGGATGGATCTACATCGATGTCATGGCGCTCGCCATTGATCGTGAGTGTAATCATGATGCGTCGCTCGTAGGTCTCTGCGAATCTGGGGAATGGAACAAATCACAATACCCCAAGGGCTGTGGCTCAGCAAGACTGGTAGCCGACTCATTCACAGCCCGCAATATGCGCCGAAATCCGGCTAGAATGTGCCGCTTGCGGTCAGAAAGAACCGGGCTTTTGCTTAGAAAAACATCAAGAAATCTACGGGGCGTGGCAACGTTCGCAGCTTGTACGGTAAATACCGTATTCTGGTTCGTCCCCATATTCCTGTTTGCCATTATCAAGTTGCTCTTTCCCATCGCGTCATTCCGCCGCGTCTTGACCAGGTGGATCATGACGGCCGGCGAATACTGGGTGGGCGGGAATGCCGTCATCTTTGGATTGAGAAACTCAGATCGCCTGGACGTTCGCGGCGTCGGGGGCTTAAGTCGGCAAGACTGGTATCTCGTGATCTCCAATCACCAGACGTGGGTTGACATCCTCGTGCTTCAGGTTGTCATGAATCGGCGAATCCCGTTTCTCAAGTTCTTCATCAAGCAGCAACTCATCTGGTTTCCGTTTCTCGGCATCGCGTGGTGGGCGATGGATATGCCGTTCATGAAGCGATATTCGAAATCGTATCTGGCAAAGCATCCGGAAAAGAAGGGCCAGGACTTCGAGGCCACTCGGGCCGCCTGCAGCAAGTTCCGGAACACTCCGACAACTGTTTTCAATTTCGTCGAAGGCACTCGGTTTACGCTGGAAAAGAAAGTCCGGCGAAATTCCCGGTTCGAACATTTGCTGCCGCCGCGAGCCGGTGGAATTGCGTTAGCACTTACATCGATGGGCAGCATGTTCGACTGCGTTCTGGACGTCACTCTGGTGTATCCGAAGGGCGTGGTGCAGTTTTGGGCTTTGTGTTGCGGCGAGTTTGACGGTGTGATTGTCGACATCGGCAGACGCCCGGTCGAAAGATGGATGATCGACGGTAACTACGAAACTGATCGGGAGTATCGCAGTCGCTTTCACAAGTGGCTCACGCAGGTCTGGCAGGAGAAGGATGAGCGGATTGAGGAGCTGTTGGCCAAGCGATGATTTGTGTGCGAAATGACGGACTGTTGTGATCACTTCGCGTACCATATGACTTCATGCTCAGCCAACGGGAAAGACAATGTCGCGTAGCCGGAATTACGACACGGTAGCTTTCGATGTCAGGGAGAACGCAACGATGCTGTTCTTCGCCAAAACAACAGCGACCGGCGACATCGGCGAGTACCTGCTGCTAATGCGTGCCGAGGGAGAAGGGTACGACGAGGCAGTCTACATCGAGGTCAACGAACAACAATTCGCTGGCCACGACATGATTTCCGAAGCAAGGCTGACCGGAAACATGCTGACCCTCGAGCTGCGCGAGCCCGCCACGGAACTAGATGGTGCGAGCGAGATCGTCCTCATCTATGACGAGACGCCTGAAAACAAGGCCAATGTCGAAGCGGGTGTCATCCGAGTTCTGGGCACCACGTTGGCGGGCGGTCACGCCTGAGGATTCAGGCAAATGCTCGAATTGCGACCAAACTGCGAAAACTGCGATTGCGATCTACCGCCTGATTCCAGCGACGCGATGATTTGCACGTTCGAATGTACTTTTTGCCGGAGGTGCGTCGACGAGGTGTTTCGGGCCGTCTGCCCGAACTGTAGCGGTAACCTGGAGCAGAGACCGGTCAGGCCTGCTGCACTACTGGAGCAACATCCTTCATCTACCAAACGCATCACGTGAGCTTGAGTCGATCATGACGACCTGGAGTGTTTACTTGCTCCGCTGCGCGGATGGCAGTCTCTACACCGGCATCGCGACAGACGTATCGAGGAGACTCGCCGAACATGCGGATGGCGGGAAAGGCGCCAGATATCTGCGCGGCCGCGGGCCGCTCGAGCTCATTTTTCATCAGAAAATCGGCGATCGAAGCCTCGCTACGAAAATCGAACTCCGGGTCAAGCGATTCCCGAAAGCACACAAGGAAGACCTTGGCCGGCTGCCGCGGCGCATTGAAGAGCTAGTGAAGCAGATCACCCTGCAAAGCAGTTGATGCGGCCGCGTCGATCAGTAGATAACCGCCGGTTCGCCGAAAGTCGGCCGTAAGATCTCGATTTCTTCCTCACCCGCTGCGGCCAGCGCATTCAGCCATCGAACGGACTCGACTACGTTATCGATCGAGGTGGGGAAAAGCTCTATTTGCCCAAATGGCTGGGTGAAGTCGTCATGATGAATGACATAGACTCGCGTCGCGCCGGTCATTTCGACAATCTGCTTCCAATAGTCGCTCGTGTATTTTCGGCCCTGACTCGTTAAGCCCGCGATACTCATCATCACCACGTCTGCCTGAGTCTCTGCCAATGCGCCTTCAATAAAGCCGGCGCTCCCCTGAACCAGAGTGGTGCCTAACGGGTGAGAGATCAGTACGGACCAGCTCCCTCCCTCACGCCATTGCGTAATTTTGGCTGGTTGTTTCAACGGCTCGGACATGAACCCGGCGAGCAGATGACTATCGCCAAAGCCGTTCGGCACGTGCCTGGAAGTAATAAAAGATATCGTAAACTTGCCGAACTCCAGCGTGTCGCCGTTGGTGACAAGAATGACCTGGTCCTCCGGAACGCCGGCGCCACGCGCAATGTTGGCGGTCGACTCTGTGCCGACGACGGAGGCACTGGACCGGTTAGCGATAGCACCGACGTCCATTGCATGATTGTAGTGCGAGTGCAAAGGTATAACGGCCGCAAGGCGCCTCATCCGAAACTCATCCAGTGCATAGTTGATATTGGCTGCGTCTGAAACTACTGTTCGCCAAAAAATTACGTCGAAAATGTTCGGTCTGGAGAAGAAGCCATCTATCAGGATCTGCGTCTCGTCATCGTCGAAAAGTAAGGTCGTGACACCGAGCCAGGTGACTTTTACACCGTCGGCGCCGGTCTGTGTTAACTCGGATGTTCGCAGTTTCAGCGCATCGATGGACGGGCGGTCCTGCCAGAGCCAGATACTCCCAAGTATGATCACGACCGCCGCAACCACAAGCCCGATCCCTGCTCTCTTTAGCCAGAATAACACCTTCTCCATTCGCTCACCTTACCATTAACCTATGCCGGACCAGGACAGCAAAAGACATCTGCTATGGTTGTCAGTCTGAAGATTGCAAAGCGAGAGAGACAATCGATGAACATGAATCACGTGACATTACCGGCTCTGAATATCGCAGAATCTGTTTTGTTCTACCGCAAGCTGGGTTTGCTACAAATAGTGGACTCGGAGCATTACACGCGATTCGAGTGCCCGGACGGTGATGCTACTTTTTCGATACGTCTGGCAGATGAATCAGAGGTAGGCGGCGGTGCCGCTATTTATTTCGAGCATGAAGAGTTGGATGCACTCTGTGAGCGATTGAAAAGTGAGGGCCTCGAGTTTTCGCAAATGGCGCAGGACGAAAGCTGGCTGTGGCGCGAGGCCTGGATCGATGATCCTTGCGGAAACCAGATCTGCCTATATTGAGCCGGCGAAAATCGAAAGACTCCACCTTGGCGGCTCAAAGATTGAATCGCCCGTCAGGACGGGCTACAACAGGTGCCCATAGAATCGTAGGAGCCCGTCCTGACGGGCGATTACTAGGAAAAGCTTAGCTGGGCGCGCAGGTCTTTACGCGTCTCTTCGTCAGTCAGAGCTGCGGCTTTGACGGTCATCCAAACCGCATCCCAGTCCTTGATTTTGCAAGGACCGAAAACGAACTTGGCAATGTAGCTGTCCAGGTCACGAACATGAATGACACTCTTCTCGAGCGGTGATGTAAATTGGACGTTGCCAGTAAATACGACCAGGTTGGCAACAGGCACTTTCGGCACCACTTTTTGTAACGCCTTCGTCCTGCCCTCGTTTTGAATCATTGGGTTCAGGAACTTGCGCCGCTGAACGCCCTCAACGTTCGTCCATTGCGGCTCATCCGGCCCACCGAATACTATGCCGTTGTAGTGCTTGGTTTGTATGCAAATAATTCCGCCGGACGTCAGGATCGCATGGTCTATTTTCGTTAGTCCACCGTAGGCGCCGGGCAAAATGAAGTCTTCGAGGACGTCGCGACTCCTTTGCTTCAGCGTTCGTCGGATGCGGCGCTTGCCGATTGCCGCGGTAATGAGGTTTCCGATGCGGGTGGCGGACGCGCGAATGACGAGCGTCAGCAGCAGGGCGCAGGCAATCGCTATAACTAGCATGGCCGGGCCGACGTTTGTCAAGCCGGTCACTACTTCAGTCGAGGAATCTGCGGCCGCCTGAATTGCGTCAGTCGGTTCGGCGTCGGCTGCAATCGCCGGTGCAGCTAGGAACCAGCCAGGTAAAGCGGACAGAACAGGATGCAGACGAGAAATCATGAATCGAGATTAGGACCATTTGATACAGGAAGCATCGTAGTGGGTCACGTTTTGGAAATCTAGCTAATGGTTCTTGAGCCCGAAGAATTCACCACTACGGAGTGCAGCCCTGCGCTCTCGCTTAGTCTTTGACCACCTGAGGGATTATCCCCCGGACAGCACGTCCAAATGCCGCGGAACCCGCGGATGGGCGAGAACGGCGTGCTCAGAAATACGTAAAATTATTCCGTTCACTCGGAAAATCCTTCGGCGAATCAAATCCTTAAGCGATCTCACGTAGTAACTGATGAATCCTTCTCGCTTGCGGAAAGTGTGAACTGGCGTGGTCTTGCTACTACGAAGGGGCTGGGTAGGCCAGATAATAGCCGTCGACCCGGGCTAGCTTGATTGGTGTCCCGTATGTCGTCAGCATATTCTCCTCCGTCAGGACTTCGTCCTTAGGGCCGTCGGCAACAATCGACCCCTCACGCAGAAGCACGATGCGCTCGATATCAGGCGGTATCTCGTTGAGCAGATGGGTTGCGAGCACGATGTTCTTTCCTTTGCTGACAAAATCCCGAATACGAGCGAGGTAATCGAAGCTGGCGGTGAGGTCGAGGCCGGCTGTCGGCTCGTCGAGAATCAGGGTGTCGGGATTGTGCACGAGCGCGCGGCCAAGCAGGCAACGCCGTTGCTGTCCGGTCGACATATTGCCGAGTGGCGTATTGGCCAAAGACTCGACGCCGAGGTCACGCATGACCTGCTGCGCGGCATATTTCTGCGCTTCGCTTATTCGTCCGGCGAGTATTCCGTGAATGCCGACACTCGAGAGAAAGCCTGATAGCACGACGTCGAGTCCGGATATCGTATTCCGGTACCGGGTTTGAAGATCGTGTGATACAACGCCGATGTGCGAACGAAGCTGCCAAACGTTCCACCTCGATTGTCCAAGAATACGAACCCATGAGCCGTCTTTGAATACCGGGTAGATTTCCCGGTTGACGACTTTGAGCAAGGTCGTCTTGCCCGAGCCATTGGGTCCCAAGATTGCTACCTGCTCATGTTGCTCGATCGTCAGGCTGAAATTATCGAAGACGCGCGTACTGCCGCGATAGATTGTCGCGTTGCGAATATCTATGAGGGGTGCATCACTCAATGATCAGTACGCCCGGTACTGCGCATCAATTATCCTGCGTTAGTCGCCTTGGTGCCCAGGTCCTGAACTCCTCGTAAGCGGGCTTCGCGTTTTCGGGTTCGTACTCCTTGAGCCGTTCCGCGAGCCATTGGAACCACTCAAACGCGTCTGGGGCATCGAGCTCCTCGCGTAAACTCATCGTCCAACTTTCGAGTTTGCGCCATAGAACCATCACACTCGTTCCTACGAGATTGCTAACGACGAGGAATGGCACAATGCGTCGGAAGGTCATAACGCCGATATTTTCCATCGTCGTGCTAATCAGCATTGCAGCATCCTCGATTTTTGTTTTCTTGTTTCTGATGTCTTCAGCGCTCATGCCGTCCGGCAAATGCAGAATGATCTTATACGCCTCCGTAAACTTGGGGCTTGCAAAAAAACGAAACAGTTCGATTGCAGCGAGCTCACGTCGTTGTTGCCGTATCTGTCGCATTTGAAGTACGGCGAAATACAAACCACCGATAACGATGAGCACGCCAAGAATTTCCGCCACGTTGGCGAACATCGATAATTCAGTCATGTTGATGTGATCCTCCTGATTTGAGCAAGCGATACTACGCGCAATTGCGTATGGCGTCAGACCTGCCGCGTTTTCCATTTGCCGCGGCGGAAAACCAGAACGCCCAGAACTGTCAGGGCGGACTCCGCTATGACAATAGAAAGAAAGACGCCATTCGGTCCGAAATCCATTGCTGCTGCCAGCCAGTAAGCGAGCGGGATCTGCAGTATCCAGAAGCAGATGAAATTCAGCACAGAGGGCGTGTAAGTATCGCCAGCGCCGTTCATTGCCTGAATCATGATCATCCCGACCGCGTACATGGGATAACCGACACCCAGAATCCGGAGACAGCTCGTCCCGAAACGCACGACTTCCGGTTCGGTGGAAAACAAACCGACAATCTGTGGGGCAAATGCGACGGATAACAGACCCAGAATGCTCATAAAGATCGCGTTGTAGCGAGATGCGCGCCATACCGATTTTTCGGCGCGGTCCGGCCGCCCGGCGCCGAGATTCTGGCCTACTAACGTTGCGCTGGCGTTACCGAGACCCCAGGCGGGTAGAAACGCGAACTCGATGAGGCGAAGCGCAATTGTATAGGCTGCAATTGGCGCGCTGCCGTACAGGGCGACGATTCGCATGATCACGATCCAGCTTGCAGTGGCTATCAGAAACTGGCCAATCCCGCCGATCGATATTTTGATCATGCGAGCGATGATTTTTGGAACGATGGCGCACTGGCTCAGTTCCAGCTTTAAGCGGCCGTTCCTGCCAAACAGGGCGTAAAAGAGGTAAGCGACGCCGATACCGCGACCGATAGTCGTGGCAACGGCTGCGCCGGTTACGCCGAGTTCGGGAAACGGGCCAAGCCCGAATATCAGGCAGGGATCGAGCACGATGTTGATCGCGTTTGCGAGCGTCAGGGATCGCAATGCAATCGGTGCATCCCCGGCGCCCCGAAAGGCGGCATTGAGCAGAAACAGGTACAGAATACTGGCGGAGCCGCCGAGCAGCATTGCGGCAAATCCCCTGCCCTCGGCAATAACCGCCGCGTTGGCACCGATCAGGCCAAGCAAATCGGCCGCATAACTCACGCCTGTGTAGCCGATTACGATCGCCAGTGCGGCGCCGATCCAGATGGCTTGCCCGGTAACTACAGCGGCGGCCTCGGGATCTTTCTCACCGATGCGGCGGGATACCATCGCCGTTACGCCCATGCCGAGCCCGATAGCCACCGCATAAAGTACCGTTATCAGGGCTTCTGTCAATCCAACTGCAGCAATCGCGTTTGTGCCGAGCCGTGACACGAAAGCGATATCGACGACAGCGAAGATCGCCTCCATCGCCATCTCGAGCATCATCGGTATGGCCAGCAAGCCCAGCGCGCGGCCGATCGGACCGACTGTAAAGTCGATCTCGTTATCACTGAGGGCCTCTCTGATAAACGCCCGGGCGCGCGCCCAGAAGTTCTGGTGTTGCGTGTTGTTCAAGTAATTGTTCGGGAAATGGTTTTTCCGTAATGCTGTTCCCAGTCAGCGATCAGCTCTCTATTATCATGCTGCCACGGGTGAAAGTCTTTCCTGTAGAAACCTAAGTATGCAAAGAACACGCGGCGGAGTATGCCCGGCTTTATGAAAAGATACTTCAAGCCACCAAGCCACTCCCGGAGAGTCCAGAGCTTGCCGTCATGCTTCAACATGATGCACAGGTTGCGAAAGGTATCTTTGAAAAAGAAATACGTATTCAACAAGAGCGCCTGACGTCGCCCCCTGACTGTTCCCCCCACAGCGACATAGACATCGAAGGCAACCGCTTTGTGCTCTGTTTCCTCGATACCGTGCCATAGCCATAACGCCGCCACACGCGGACTGGCGCCTGCGAGAGCATCCTTATGCGTCAGCATGTCATTCGCCATGATTGCAGTCAGGTGTTCATTGGCGACGGTGCCGGCGAGCCGGCGGCTGGCCGATAATTCCCGGTGCGCCCAGGCCATCCTCCCGCGAAGCGGCCGTTCGAGGCGGTCGAGGTCATATCCTCTCCGCGTGCACAGCATCTCGTTGTACTTCTGATGTTCCTGTCGGTGGATTGCCTCTTGCCCCTGAAAGGATGCGATTTCATCTACGAGCTTTGGGTCATCGATCTGGTTCCGATAGTGACGAACGCTATCGATAAAGAACTTTTCGCCCAACGGAAATAACAAGGACATGGCATTGAAGTAGGCGGTCTTGAACGCGCTACCATCGTGCCAGTCGCGCGCAAGCGCCTCCGCAAGCTCGAATTCCGGCCGGCGCGGTCTGAATTCCAGCAGATCGGGGCTTTTGCTCTGTTTGCTCGTCATCGCATACTCTCAGAACCTGTCTCAATAATCCTCATGAGCCGCGTTTCTGACGCACTGGCTCGGATACGCGGC
>FXBF010000709.1_pt1 | contig 11647 bp, 10 predicted proteins | sample 5335321 | NCBI WGS metagenome assembly FXBF01 (sample SAMEA103928391, study PRJEB20085) | sediment metagenome | isolation source: sediment | reverse complement strand
AATATCGAACAGGCGCAAGCATTAGCCGCCGGCAATCTTATTCTGATTGGTGACGGTATTCATAACCTGCTTGATGGGGTGCTGATTGCCGCGGCCTTTCTCATCGATATCCATCTGGGTATTGTGACCAGTGTCGCCGTGACCGCCCACGAGATTCCGCAGGAGGTGGGCGATTTCGCCATTTTGTTGCAGAGCGGTTTCAGCCGGGCGAAGGCGTTGCTGTATAACGTGCTCACAAGTCTAACAACGGTGATCGGTGGCGTGGTCGCCTATTTTTCACTCTCCATTGTGGAAGGCATGGTGCCTTATATATTGGCTGTCGCCGCCTCGAGCTTTATCTATATTGCGGTCGCTGATCTGATACCGGGATTGCATAAGCGTCCCGAGTTCAGCGCCACGGCGCAACAGGTGGCGCTGATCATTCTCGGCGTGGTGGTGATTTACGTGACCCAGTCCACGCTGCATTGACAGGATACGGCTCATGAAACAGTGGTTCATGTTAACAGTGGCGGGAAAATACCGGTTAAGATTTACAAGCTGACATAACCCTCGCGCTTTAAACGCTCTATCTCGGCCGGTCCAAAAGGCACAAATTCGATAAAACCGGGAATGTCTTCATCCTTGATATTACGCGCGCGCATCGTTGTCTCGCACATCTTGATTTCGATCACGCCATCGGCATCCAATCGGGCGGCCTGGTCTACCAGCTTTTTGTATTGGGCATAATTTTTCTTGGCGAAGATCTCTACTTCCGGTCCGTGCAGAACCAGCGCGATGCCGCTGGAGTTGTCGGATAGGCGCGTGGTTTTTGCCAGCTGCTCCGCGCGTGTCAACAATGCGCTGATTTCCTTCGGCGTGTGCAAAGTGATGTTGAACATATAACGCCCGCCCTTGGCGGGTTTGGAAGAGGGCATCATGATGGACGGCGGTTCCAAAGCTACCGGGCGCGGCGGCGAGGTGTTAGTGTAGTAATACAAGCCGCTCGCCAGCGCGACGATCAGCATCAAGGAACCCAGGACGAGATTGCGCATGGCGCCAGAGATTCTCCAGGATTTATTGTTTTAAGACGCCAGTATAACGGAAATTATTTCCATGTGTATCATAGAGCTGTAATCGCTAATTTCCCTTTGCCGGGAAGCCGTGAGGATGCAAGATCTTCTGCGTCAATATGGGTTGTGGATCATTGTGGCGGTCGCTGCGCTGGCGTTATTGTCCGGCCTCGCTGCGTATTTTTTACACCTTAATCGTAAGCTCAAGGCCTCCGATCAAAAGCTAAAGCTCATGACCTTGCAGCTCGAAAAGTCGAGCGCGAAGTTGCAACGGCTTTCCACCGTTGATGGGCTGACCCGGATCTCAAACCGCCGTCTGTTCGATGAAACGCTCGCCAGGGAGTGGGCGCGCGCCGTGCGTAGCGAGACGTCAATCGCCGTGATCATGGTCGATATCGATCATTTCAAGGCCCACAATGACAAGTACGGGCACCAGGCCGGCGACGAATGCCTTAAGCAGGTGGCGGCGATGCTGGATAAGATTTTGCACCGCGCCACCGATCTTGTGGCACGCTATGGCGGCGAGGAATTCGCCGTGATCCTGCCGGACGTGAAACTGAAGGGCGCCTCAGCGGTCGCGGAGAGGATGCGCGTGGCGGTAGAGAGTCTTAAGTTGCCTTATTGTCATTCCGTGACCGGCCATGACGTCACCATCAGCCTCGGTGTGGCCGCCGTCGTTCCCGCCAAGGATTCAACGTCGCATGGGTTGGTCGCGGCGGCGGATCAGGCGCTTTACCGCGCCAAGGCGGTCGGCCGCAACCAAGTCATCGAGGCATAGCAGAAATATTCAGGATATTAATTTTCTTGGCGAACTTGGCGGTTTTTCTGATGCAATATCTAGAGAAGCTCTGATTAATTCCTGAACCGTCATTCCGGCGAAGGAGGCTGTGTGAAAACTTGTAAATGAACATGCTTAGCGTCATGCCGGCGGAAGCCGGCATCCAGATCTCTTTGATTTTATTGATGTCTATTTTCTGGACTCCGGCCTCCGCCGGAGTGACGATGACTTTTCACACAGCCTCGAAGGCCGGAATCCATAAAGATCAAAGACCTGGATGCCGGATCAAGTCCGGCATGACGAATTGATCAGAGCTTCCCTAGGCTAATCCGTTATGCGCAGCGACAGGTCTATCGCTGTGACATTTTTGGTCAAGTCGCCGATGGAAATATAGTCCACGCCGGTTTCGGCGACGGCGCGGATGTTGTCGAGCGTGATATTGCCGGAGGCCTCAAGCTTGATCTTCCCGCCGCACTCGGCGACCGCCGTTTTAAGGTCTGCTGGATCGAAATTATCCAGCAACAAATGGTCCGCGCCGCCGCCGAGCGCCTCGCGCAACTGATCCAGATTCTCGACCTCGATTTCAACGGGAATATTCGCTGCTGCCCGCGCCTTCGCGCTGCGAATTGCCGCCGCAATGGAGCCCGCGGCTAGTATGTGATTTTCCTTGATCAAGATGCCGTCAAAAAGCCCCACGCGATGATTTTGTCCGCCACTGCACCTGACGGCGTATTTCTGGGCGGTACGTAATCCCGGCAAGGTCTTGCGCGTGTCGAGGATGGCTGCCGGCGTGCCGCGCACGGCTTTAACATAGGCACGCGTGCGTGTTGCGGTGCCCGAGAGGGTCTGCAAGAGATTCAGCGCCGTGCGCTCGCCGGTCAGCACTCCGCGCGCTAAACCCTGCATGCGGCACAGGACGTGCCCCGCCCGTATCGAGTCGCCGTCCCGCACCTGCCAAGCAATGCGGATGCCGTTGTCAACTTGGCGGAAAACTTCGTCGAACCAGGCCTGGCCGCAGAGTACGGCCTCGTCGCGGGAGACGACCTCGGCCGTGACCCGCCTGTCCACCGGGATGAGATTTGCCGTAAGATCACCCGGCCCGATATCTTCTGCGAGCGCCCGTCGTACCGTTTCTTCGATATCTCCAGGCAGGGTTGCTCGCTCAATTGTCATTTTGTCCTTCGTTGCGGGCGCGAGAAATAATCATCATGCATCTTTTTCATGAGACCTGCGAGCAACACCAGGCTTAATAGGTTCGGCAGGGCCATGAGGAGATTGGTGATGTCGGCGATGTTCCACACCAGATTCAACGGCACTGCGGCGCCGACAATAATAAGCAATGTGTACACGACGCGATAGGGCATGACGGCGCCTTCACCGAACAGGAATTTCGCCGAACGATCGCCGTAATACGACCAGGCGATCACGGTGGAAAAAGCGAACAACACGAGACTGAATCCCACGACCCAGGCACCGTAGTCGCCCAATCCCTTACTGAAGGCGTGTGCGGTGAGCGCCGCGCTTTCCAGCCCCGGCGCGGGATTAAGATAGGAGCCGGTGGCGATGATTACCAAGCCCGTCATGGTGCTGATCACCAAGGTATCGACGAAGGGTTCCATCATCGCCACCAGGCCTTCGCGCACCGGTTCATTGGTGCGCGCGGCCGCATGGGCGATGGGCGACGATCCGAGTCCGGCCTCGTTGGAAAACAACCCGCGCGCCACCCCCCAGCGGATCGCCTCGCCGACCGCGGCGCCTCCCACGGCCCAGGGGTTGAGGGCGTAATTAAAGATTGTGGCCAGGGCGCCCGGTATCGCGTCGTAATATTTGACCAGCACGAACAGCGCCGCGGCGATATACAGCACGGCCATAAATGGGGCCAGGGCGCCCGCCACCTTGGCGATGCGTTTGATGCCGCCGATAATGACAAGCCCGACCAGAATCGCCATCACCAAACCGATTACCCATCCATACTTTTCAACGGTCGGGAAGATATAGCCTATCCCTTTCACCACGGAATTGGCCTGAACCATGTTGCCGATGCCGAAGGAGGCGATCATGGCAAAGGCGGCGAAGGTCATCGCCAGCTTGCGCATCTTAAGTCCGTGCAACAGGGTATACATCGGGCCGCCCGATACCTGACCGCTGGGATCGATCTGGCGAAATTTAAGCGCAAGCGAGCACTCGGTGAATTTGGTGGCCATGCCCACGGCCGCCGTGACCCATATCCAGAACAAGGCGCCGGGCCCGCCCAGTGTAATGGCCGTCGCGACCCCGGCGATGTTCCCCGTGCCGATGGTGGCGGAGAGCGCGGTGGAGAGCGCCTGAAAATGGGAGACCTCACCGGCGTGCTTCGGATTGCTGTATTTTCCCTGCACCAGGTGCACCGCATGACGGAAGCCGCGTATCTGCACGAAGCTCATGCGCCACGTCAGATAAAGCCCCACACCGACGAGCAGAGCGAGAGTGAGGTAGTTCCCCCAGAGGAGGTTGGAAATTTTGCCGGTCCAGGTCGTGAGGAGAGAAATCAGATCTTCCATTTAGGGTTCAATCGTAGCTTATATGTTTTTTATAACGCGAATAGAACCACTTCATGATAAACGGCGGGATAAGAGTAGTGAGGGCGATCACAATGACCACGGCCGCGTATACCTCGTGGTTAAAAATGCCGGCTACCCGTCCCAGTTCCGCAAAAATCAACCCTACCTCGCCGCGCGGCACCATTGCGAGCCCGATGATTATGCGTGTGTAGTTATTTTCTTTAATCAGGAAACCAGCCAGCACTTTGCCCACCATGGCAAGCACGAACAACGTTAATGAAAATGTCCAGATAAACGGGGATCCCCAATCAATGGCGCGAAAGTTGAGTGACAACCCCACCATCACAAAAAAGATCGGCGTGAACAGGTGGATGATGGGCCTCATACGGTCTTCAATGCGATGGGAAAACTCCGGGTCGGCGCGTATGGCGATACCCATGGGGAAGAAGAATCGCCGTGACAGCGCAAGCCCCGCCGCGAACCCCCCGAGCAGTTCCGGCGCGCCGACGACACGCGCGAGCCAGGCGAAGAACAACACCAGTGATACTACGGTGGTAGGGATGAGCCCTGGAATCTGGCTCGCCTTCTCGAAACGCCTGATGAGTTCGGCCATGCCCTTGGCGGCTAAAGGCGCAAGGACCATGAACAGCGCGATGAAGAGCGTGATTTTTCCTGTGCTCGTCAGGTTGATACCGCCGCCGCTTTTGGAAAATTCATACAGAAAGGCGAGGAGCACCACGCCTATGACATCATCCAGCACCGCGGCGCCGAGCACGATCTGGGCTTCGTGACTTTGACTTCGCCTCAGGTCGGTGAGTACCCGGACGGTGATACCAATGCTGGTGGCGGTGAGCGTGCCGCCGATAAAGAGCGCCACTAGTAGGCTCTGTTCGAAGAAAAAATAACTGGCGATGAAACCCAGGGCCATCGGCAATACCACGCCGCCGATGGCCACAATGATCGGCTTCAGGCCTGTCTTCACCAGGCGCATGATGTCGGTCTCGAGCCCTACCTCGAACAACAATAAAATAATTCCGATCTCGGCCAGCAGTCTGATCATCTCGGTCGGTTCCACCCATCCGAGCAGACTCGGTCCCAGCAACACGCCGGCAAGCAACTCGCCGATAACCGGGGGCGTGTGCATACGCGCCGCGAGCTCGCCGAGAATACGCGCGGAAAGTAATATGATCAGAAGAATCAGGAAAAACGTATGAACTTCCATGGCGTGTATTAGTTCATTGGTTTTATGTTGTTAATTCCCGCGAGTGTATCCAAATTCAAATATAACCGCGACCCGTGAAAAACGAGATGTTTGTGTATTTTCTGAAAGTCACGCAAGAGCCTCTGCGCTGAGCAATCTTTATTGTTGATCTCACCGTGGTCCGATGTACTACGCCGTGTGCTGAACATGCAGCAAAAGGTCAGCCCCAACGCGCATCGCTTCTCTGAATAAATTGCAATGAAGCCGTCGCCCGACGCGGCATCAGGGCTTTTCAAGAGAGTGTGCGCGTATGTTCGCCGCTTGTTGGCTGAGGGAGCATGATAATTAGAATAACATAAGGTTCAAATATATTGACATGTATAGCCATTGCGTTATGCTTTGGTGCTGCAAAGAGTGTATTACCCATGATCTATTCTTTTCGTGTATCGATCTAAGAACGCATGAATGCTGAGTTTGCGAAGGGCCTACCCCAGATGTGGTCAGGGTTTACCCGCTTTTTCTCCGCCCTCGGCGACCCGACCCGTCAGCAGATCATGCTGGTATTTGAGCCGAATGAAGAGATTTGCGTCAACGATATCGCCCGCTTGTTTAAGTTGAGTCGCCCCGCCATTTCCCACCACCTTAAAGTATTGCGTGATGCCCAGTTGCTCCTCTGTGAAAAACGCGGCAAGAAAGTTTATTATCGGGTGAATTATGCTTATTGCAGGAAGGTTTTACAGACGGTGTATCAGTTCGTCAGCGCCAAGATTGACAAGATACAGCAAACTTCATCGGACCCAGATACGCACCATGTTGCCGGCGGACGCGCTGGGATCTAATTACATTTTCCATCAGCATGCACCGCGCGGTCGCGCGCGAGGGATAGTGGCGATCTGTGTCCAGGCCTTCGCCTGATTCTTCTCCTTCGCAAGACACGGCGCTCGCAACCCGGCGCGAGATATTCGCCTGGGCGATGTATGATTTCGCCAACTCCGGTTATACAACCGTTGTGTTAACGGCGGTGTTTAGCGTCTATTTTGTCGGCGTGGTGGCGGGCGGCGATAGCGCCCCGGACCGTGGTTCGGCGACGCTGTTGTGGACCCTGGCCCTGGGGATCACCAATTTTCTTGTGCTCATAAGCGCACCCGTGCTCGGCGCGATGGCGGATCATCGGGCGCATAAAAAACGCTATCTGGCCATCACCACGACCGGGTGCGTCATCTTCACAGCCATGCTGGGGTTCGTCGGTCAGGGCGACGTGGCGCTGGGCATGCTCCTCGTGATTCTCGCTAGCCTGATGTTTGCCACCGGTGAGAACCTGATCGCGGCGTTTCTGCCGGAAATCGCCGCGCAGAAGGACATGGGCAGGATTTCGGGATACGGTTGGGCGCTGGGGTATTTCGGCGGGCTGTTGGTGCTTGGATTATCTCTGGCCTATATCAGCTGGGCGGAACAGCAGGGGCACGCGGCCACGCAGTTTGTTCCGGTGACCATGTGGATCACCGCCGCCGCTTTTGCCCTGGCGGCATTACCGACGTTTTTGTGGTTGCCAGAACGCGCTGTGCCCCAACCGCTTCTGCCGCGAGAGAACTATTTGCGGATAGGTTTTAGACGCGTACGTGACACACTTTCGCACGCGCGCCATTTTCGCGATCTGTTCCGTTTTCTGTTGACCCTCGCGGTGTACTATAGCGGGATTTACACCGTCATCGTGCTGGCGGCGGTGTATGCCCAGCAGGTGATGGGTTTCAGCACACAGGAAACGATTGGTATGATCCTGGTGGTGAATGTGACTGCGGCCGTCGGTGCGCTCGCCTTCGGGTTGCTGCAGGACCGCCTAGGTTCGGTGATGACGCTTGCCCTTACCCTGCTGATCTGGATCGCTGCCCTGGTGCTCGCTTTCTTCACGGAGACCCGCGGCGGTTTCTGGCTCGTGGCCAATCTGATCGGTGTGGCACTCGGTTCCAGCCAGTCGGCCGGCCGGGCGTTGATCGGGCAATTCTCGCCGCCTGCGCGTTCCGCCGAATTTTTCGGTTTGTGGGGATTGGCCGGCAAGCTTGCGGCTATTGTCGGACCAATCAGTTATGGCGTGATTACCTATCTTTCCTATGGCAATCACCGTCTCGCCCTGCTGGGGACCGCCTCGTTTTTCATCGTCGGGCTTATTCTGCTTGCCACCGTCAATGAGCGCCGCGGCCGCGCGGCGGCCCATGCTCCGGAGTGAATGCCACCACCATCGTTATGGATGCCATACTGATTGTTGTTTTGACTACGGCGGCGTTTATCGCCGTTACGTGGTTTTTTTGGCGATGGTTGATTCGCCAGGCAGAGGCCGCCCAGGTGGCGGATTGGGGCGGCAAGTGGCTGAATCGCCTGGATGGCCTCAACCGTTTGTTCTGCAGGAAGTTCCACCGTCTGCGCGCCGACATGATTCCGCTGCCGCGTCATGGCGCCGCGATTGTGGTCGCCAATCACCTCTCGGGGCTCGATCCTTTGTTAATGGCAGCCGTCAGCCCCCGGCCCTTGCGGTTTATGATCGCCCGCGAAGAATTCGAACGCTGGTGGCTCAGGTGGCTTTTTAAAACTGTAGGGTGTATTTCAGTGGGACGTGAAACCAACTCACATGTGGCATTGGGCGCGGCGCAAAGGGCGCTTTCCAAAGGCGAAGTGGTGGCCCTGTTTCCCCATGGACGCATCCACCTGGATCACGAACCGCCGATTCGGCTCAAGCGCGGCGTCTTTTACCTAGCCCAATCCACCGGCGCGCCGATTTTTCCTCTCCGCATCGAGGGCATCAAAGGTGTGCGCCGCACGGTTGCAGCGGTATTCATGCGAAGCCAGGCCCGTATCAAGTCTTTTCCACCCCTATACCACGAGGGCAAAGACGTGGATACGTTGCTCAACGAGCTTTCCCGGTTTCTCGCCGGAAAATAACCGCGGCGACTCCTTGTTGGGAAGAGGTAAAGATTGGCCCCGTACCCAGTGAAGGATGTCTGTGACAGTTTGGTTTACGGTGTCCGCATGGCTTCCGGGAGACTGGAATGATTAAAAAGTTAGCCAGGGCCGCCGGCCGTAGACTGGCGCATTATCTCAACCAGCCTATCCATCGGTACGAACCTTTCGCCATCAGCGACCCCGCCAAACTTGCCGCCGTATTGCAGCCGGGCGATGTGCTGCTGGTGGAAGGCGACCGGCATGTCAGTACGGTAATAAAATATTTAACTCAGTCCACCTGGTCTCACGCAGCCATCTATGTCGGCGATGTCTTGGACAAGGGAGGTGATTCGGTTAATGCGCCGGTTCTCATTGAAGCGGACCTGGTGGAAGGCGTTATCGCCGTGCCGCTTAGCAAATACGCCGAACTTAATACACGCATCTGCCGCCCGGTGGGATTGACGTCCGAGGATCTCAAGCAGGTCATTGATTATGCGGTGGGACGCCTGGGACACGCCTATGATCTTAGGAATATCATCGATCTTGCGCGTTATCTGCTTCCCACCCCTCCTGTGCCGGTTTTCTGGCGCCGCCGCATGCTGGCGTTCGGCAGCGGCGATCCCACACGCGCCATCTGTTCGACGCTTATCGCCCAGGCGTTCCAATCCGTGCATTATCCTATCTTGCCGCATATCGTGCAGAAGCAGAAAGATCCGGACAAGAAGTTTGGGTACACAGTGAAGGAGATTTTGCATATCCGCCACTACAGCCTGTTTGCGCCGCGGGATTTTGACATCTCACCGTATTTCCGCGTGATCAAGCCCACGATCGAGCATCATTTTAATTACAAGGAACTCGCGTGGGAGGATAATATAAAGATGTCTTAAGAAGCGTTGGGGCTGACATACCCGGGTTGGCTTTGGACTTGAAATCATAATCTTATCCCCCATTAAATTACCCATACGAATGCTGAGGGAGGGCCGTCCGCTATGCGCATGGACAAATTGACGACCAAATTTCAGTTGGCCCTGGCCGAGGCCCAGAGCCTCGCGCTCGGGCGCGATCATCAGTTCATCGAGCCGGTGCACTTGATGGCGGCGTTGCTGGACCAGGAAGGCGGAACCACCCGTCATCTGCTCACCAAATGCGACGTCAACGTCAATGCTTTGCGCACCAAGCTGAGCCAGGCCCTGGACCGTCTCCCTTCGGTCGAGGGTGTGGGCGGCGACGTCCACGTCTCCAATGATCTGGGCAGGCTTCTGAACCTGACCGATAAATATGCTCAGAAGCGCGGCGATCAATATATCTCCAGTGAACTCTTTGTGTTGGCGGCGCTCGACGATCGGGGCGAGCTCGGTAGGCTGTTGAAAGAGGCAGGCGTGTCCAAAGACGGTATCGAGGGCGCGATCGAGGATCTGCGTGGGGGGCAGAAGGTGGGCGACCCGAACGCCGAGGACACGCGCCAGGCGCTCCAGAAGTACACGATCGATCTGACCGAGCGCGCGGAGCAAGGCAAGCTTGACCCCGTGATCGGGCGTGACGACGAGATCCGGCGCGTGATCCAGATCCTGCAGCGGCGCACCAAGAATAATCCCGTGTTGATCGGCGAACCGGGCGTGGGCAAGACCGCCATCGTCGAGGGGCTGGCCAGCCGCATCATCAACGCCGAAGTACCGGAGGGACTGAAGCACAAACGGGTTCTCTCACTCGACATGGGTGCATTGATCGCCGGCGCCAAGTTTCGCGGCGAGTTTGAGGAACGCCTCAAGGCCGTGTTGAATGATCTCGCCAAACAGCAGGGACAGATCATCTTGTTTATTGATGAACTGCACAACGTGGTCGGCGCGGGCAAGGCCGAAGGCGCGATGGATGCTGGCAACATGCTGAAGCCCGCGCTCGCGCGCGGCGAGCTCCGTTGCGTCGGCGCCACGACGCTAGATGAGTACCGCAAGCACATAGAAAAGGACGGCGCCCTCGAGCGCCGCTTTCAGAAGGTATTGGTGAACGAACCCACGGTGGAGGACACCATCGCCATCCTGCGTGGACTGAAAGAAAAATACGAAGTCCACCACGGTGTGGACATAACCGATCCCGCCATCATTGCGGCGGCCACGCTTTCGCACCGCTACATCACCGACCGCCAGTTGCCTGACAAGGCCATCGACCTGGTAGATGAGGCCGCTTCGCGCATCCGTATGGAAATCGACTCCAAACCGGAGGCCATGGATAAACTCGACCGGCGCTTGATTCAACTCAAGATCGAACGCGAGGCCCTCAAGAAGGAATCGGATGAGGCGTCGAAGAAACGGTTGCAGGCGCTCGAAAACGAGATCAAGAAACTGGAGAAGGAGTATGCCGATCTGGACGACGTCTGGAAGGCGGAGAAGGCGCAGGTAACAGGCGTCCAACACATCAAGGAAGAACTGGACCGCGCACGCATGGAGATCGAAACGGCGCGTCGTGCCGGCGACCTCACGCGCATGTCCGAGTTGCAATACGGGCGTATCCCTGAACTGGAAAAGCAACTCGCCACCGCCAGCGCGGTGGAAGACAAGGAGCGCAAGCTCCTGCGCAACGCCGTGACCGAGAACGAGGTGGCGGAGGTCGTGTCGCGCTGGACCGGTATCCCCGTGTCCAGAATGATGGAAGGCGAGTGCGAAAAACTTCTGCGCATGGAACAAGCGCTGCACGAACGCGTCGTCGGCCAGGACGAGGCCGTCAATGCCGTGGCCAATGCCATCCGGCGCTCGCGCGCAGGACTTTCCGACCCGCGCCGCCCCTATGGCTCGTTTCTGTTTCTCGGGCCGACGGGAGTTGGCAAGACCGAGTTGACCAAGGCGCTCGCGGCGTTTCTGTTCGACACCGATGAGGCCATGGTGCGCCTCGACATGTCCGAGTTTATGGAAAAGCATTCGGTGGCCCGTCTCATCGGCGCACCGCCGGGCTATGTCGGTTATGAAGAGGGCGGCTACCTCACCGAAGCGGTGCGACGCAAGCCCTATTCGGTGATTCTGTTGGACGAGGTGGAGAAGGCGCATCCCGATGTTTTCAACGTGTTGTTGCAGGTGCTGGACGACGGCCGGCTCACCGACGGCCAGGGGCGCACGGTGGATTTCCGCAACACCGTGATCGTCATGACCTCCAA
>FXBF010000708.1_pt1 | contig 11662 bp, 8 predicted proteins | sample 5335321 | NCBI WGS metagenome assembly FXBF01 (sample SAMEA103928391, study PRJEB20085) | sediment metagenome | isolation source: sediment | reverse complement strand
TGTCGCAGCGCGGCGGCAGCGTCGAGGCTACCGTTCGGATCGGCCCGGGGAGCACTGCGTTCATCTCACCACGAGAAGCCGAGATCGTGGTCGGCCTCGAGCCGGTGGAAGCGGAGCGGGCAATCCCCAAGATGTCACCCGATGCCACCGTGTTGGTCAATCGAACCCTGATCGTTCCCACCGGTCTGACACTGAGCGGCGCCGTCCACCCCGCGCTCCCCTCGATCGTCTCACACATCGAGGAGGTCGCAGGCAGTGTGCTCGTTGTGGACGGCACCGCGCTTGCTCAGCAGGCCGGTAACGCGCGACTGCTCAACATCGTCATGGTGGGCGTGCTTGCCGGGATCGACCTGCTGCCAATGCCGGCAAGCTCCCTGGTCGCGGCCGTGGAGCGCTTCCAATCATCGATCGGTCCCGCCCCATCCGGACGCGCTTTCGGACTCGGTGAAGAGTTGGGACGAGAGCTGGCCGCCGCGAGTTGACTCACTGATGCCTCGGGTCCAACCCCGCGACTACCCTGACCGAACCGAACGGAGCGCACCCGGGCAGATCAAAGCGAATCTGAAGGACAGTCTGGAAGCAGTGTGACGATGACCTACAAACTCGGAGTTGACGTTGGGGGCACCTTCACCGACTTCTTCTTGTGGGCGTCCGATGGCACGGTGGCGACCTACAAGACGCTCTCCACCCCCGGTGACCCGTCGGTCGGTGTCCTCGACGGAATGCGGCGGATTGCCGACGACCGGAACATCGACGTCGGTACATTCGCCGGCCGGGTCACGACCATCGTCCACGGCACCACCGTCACCACCAACGCGACCTTGACCCGCCGCGGCGCAACGACGGCACTGCTGACCACCGACGGCGTCCGCGATGCGCTCGAGATGCGCCGCGGCGTGCGCGAGGAGCAATACGACAACCGATTTGAGAACGTCGTTCCCCTCGTACCTCGTCACCTGCGTGCCCCGGTTGTGGGAAGACTCGACTATCGGGGCGTCGAGCTGGAGCCCCTGCACCTCGACGACGTTCACGCTGCGGTGCGGCGGTTCGCTGCCGAGGATGTCGAGGCAGTCGCCATCTGCTTCATGAACTCGTTCGCCAACCGCGCCCACGAACAGGCCGCTGCCGACATCGTCCAGGCCGAGCTCCCCGGCGTGTTCCTCAGCGTGTCCTCCGAGGTGTTGCCGACCATCCGTTTCTACAACCGGGTCTCAACGACCGTGCTCAACTCCTACATCGGCCCGATCCTGCGCGACTATCTCGAGAGTCTGACCCACAAGCTATCCAATGTGGGCTTCGCTGGTGTGTTGCTGGTCATGCAATCCAACGGGGGGGTCGCCCTACCCGAAGTCGCGGCACGGCGTCCGGCGGCAACGTTGCTCTCCGGCCCCGCCGGTGGACCGGAAGCTGCCGTAGCCCACACCAGGGCCCACGGCGACGACGACTGCATCGTCGTGGACATGGGCGGTACCAGCTTCGATGCCTCCCTGGTTCGCAACGGCGAAGCGGCGATGTACCAGGAGAGCGAGATCGACCGCCTGCGAATTGCGCTGCCGATGCTCGCCATCACGACCATCGGCGCCGGTGGCGGCAGCATCGGCTGGATCGACGAGGGCGGCCTGTTGCGAATGGGCCCCCAGTCCGCGGGCGCCGATCCCGGTCCGGCTTGCTATGGACAGGGAGGTGAGCAACCGACCTGCACCGACGCCAACGTGGTCCTCGGCTATCTCGACCCCGACTTCTTCGCCGGAGGTACGATGCCGCTGCGCGAAGAAGAGGCCAGGAAGGCAATATTGCGCCATGTTGCCGAGCCCTTCGGCCTCAGTGTGGAGGAGGCAGCGGCCGGGATGTATCGCGTCATCAACACCAACATGGCCCACGGGGTCCGCGAGATCACGGTCGAACGCGGCCTGGACCCCCGCGACTTCCCGATCGTAGTCGCCGGAGGAGCGGGATCACTTCATGCCTGCATGATCGCTCGCGAGCTCGAGGTCCCGAGTCTGGTGGTGCCCGCGACTGCTTCGGTCCTGTGCGCAGTCGGCATGTTGCTGAGCGACCTCCAACATGACTTCGTGCGCTCCTACGTGTGCCGATTCGGCGAGCTCGACGCGGACCGTCTGCGGGAACTGGTAGCCGCGATGGAGGATGAGGGAGACGCTCAGCTTCGGATGGAAGGGATCGCTCCCGGGAGAGTCGAGCATCGGATCGATCTCGATCTGCGCTACGTCAAGCAGTACCACGAGGTGACGGTGCCCGTCGCCACCGTCGCCGTCGCCGACGGCGACTTCGCCGTGATCGCCGCCGCTTTCCACCGTGAGCATGACCGCCTCTACGGCTACAACCTGGCCGAAGCCGGCACCGAGCTCGAGCTCATCAACGTTCGGGTGCGGGCAATCGGCCGGACCGACAAACCCGACCTCCCGACCCTGCCGCCGGGGGGCATGGATCCGAGCCCGGCCCGGAAAGGTCTCCGTGCCGCGTACATCCCCGAGACCGGCACCTTTGCCGATGTCGGCGTCTACGACGGGCACCGGCTCCAACCGGGTAACGTCATCGAGGGACCGGCCTTGATCGAACGGGTCGACACGACGATCTTCGTCACCGCTTCCTTCGTGGCCCGGGTCGACGAACATGGCAGCTGCCTCCTCGACGTGCAGGACGGGTGATTCATGGCCAACGAGATCGACAAGGTGCTGGTGTCCATCATCGGACGTGCGCTCAAGGCGTTCACCGACGAGATGAGCATCAGCATGGAGAAGACCACCCGCTCACCGATCCTGTGCGAGGCCAAGGACTTCGTCACCGGCCTCTACGATGCCGAGGGACGCATGCTTGAGCAGACTGAAAACCTGCCCATTCTCAGCTTCTCGCTGAGCCCGGTGTGTGCCCACATCGCCGAGAAGTTCGCCGGCAACATCTATCCGGGTGACGTCTTCCTCCACAACGACGTGTTCTCACTCGGAAACCAGAACAACGATGTGGCTGCGTTCAAGCCGATCTTCATCGGTGACACGCTCGTCGGCTGGGCGGCCACCAAGGGACATCAGGCCGACATCGGCGGGAACGTGCGCGGTGGCTACAACCCCAACGCCACCGAGGTGTGGCAGGAGGGGTTGCGCATCCCCGCGGTCAAGGTGTACGAACGCGGCGAGTTCCGCCGCGACGTTTGGGACCTGATCTTCGCCAACGTCCGCCTCGATATCGTGCAAGAGGACATGCGCGCCGAGATCGGGGCTTGCACCGTCGGGGAGCGGCGCCTGGTGGCTCTGATCGAGAAGTACGGGATCGACCGCTTCGAAGCTCACAAGGAATACCTCTTCGAGGCGACCCGCAAGATGATGGAAGCCGAGATTCGCACCATACCCAACGGCGTCTACGAGGGCGACGGCCGGGTGCACTTCGACGGGAAGAACGTCGGCTCCAAGTACACCATCCGAGTCACGATCACTGTCGAGGACGACCACATCACGTTCGACTACTCGGATACGGACCCGCAGACCAATGCCTTCGTGAACGGGATCTATGCCTCCAGCGCCTCGGCGACGCTGTTGACCTTCCTGCAGATGGTCAACCCCGACATCCCCCACAACCACGGAATGGTCCAGCCGATAGACATCATCATCCCTGAGGGCACCATTCTCAACGCCGCCTACCCGGCCGCGACGACGTTCGGGAACCACCTGTGCCCTCCCAACGCCGATGCCATCATGCGCGCCCTGGCCCCGGTCATCCCCACCCGGGTAACCGCCGGTTGGAACAATCTGCTGTGCTCGCTGTCCACCGGGGACGATCCCCGCAAGGAGGACACGTATGTCGACATCATGTTCATGGGCCTCAAGGGCGGTTCCGGAGCCATGTGCGACACCGACGGCTACGACCATATCGGGATGATCGATGCCTCGGGCGGCTTGCTCGACCAGGACTATGAGATGTTCGAGCAGCAAACGCCGCACCTCCTCATCAAGCACGAGTTCTCCACCGACTCGGCGGGAGCGGGCCGGCACCGCGGCGGGCTGGGCGTCGAAACGCGATATCGCGTTGGTTCCGACGACGTGCAGATGGTGACTTTCGGCGACGGCGACGAGGAGCCGGCCTTCGGCCTCGCAGGGGGGACCGACGGGACCTTGAACAAGATCGAGTTGCATTATCCCGATGGCCGGGTCTACCAGACGACCAGCAAGGACCTCATCGAAGCGGTACCCAAAGGCACGTTGTATGTACAGCAAGCCGGAGGCGGCGGCGGATACGGTGATCCCCACGAGCGCCCCGCCGCCAAGGTCCTCGAGGAGGTCCGTAACGGCATCGTCTCGCGCGCCGCGGCTCGCGACGTCTACGGCGTAGCAGTCACCGACGACTTGGAGCTAGACGAGAGCGCGACCGCCGGGCTCCGGGGCGGCAACTGAGCCATGGACTTTGCGCTGAACGAGGAGCAAGAGGCGGTTCGCCGGCTCTTTCGAGAGTTTTCCGACAACGAGATCGGGCCGCTGGCAAGCGACCTCGATCGCAACCCGCGCTTCCCCTCCGAGCTGTTCCGCGCGGTGGGAGATCTGGGATTCTTCAGCATGCGCTACCCGGAGCCACTCGGCGGAGGGGCCGACACCCTGTCCTATCTACTGGCGGTCGAGGAGCTGGCACACGGCTCCCTGGCGGTGGCGGCCGCCTGCAGCATGCAATCGCTCATGGGCACCTTCTTCGTCCACCGTTTCGCCGAGGGTGATCTGCGCCGGCGGCTGGTGGAACCGGCACTGCGAGGTGAGATCATCGGGACGATCTGCATGACCGAGCCCGACGCCGGCAGCGACCTCCTTGCGATGACGACCAGCGCCGAGGAGGGCGACGGCGCCTGGCTCATCTCCGGGCAGAAGACCTGGATCACGTCGGCCCCGGTGGCCGACATGTTCACCGTATTCGCCAGGACCGGGGACCGAGAGCTCAGCATCTTCCTGGTCGAAAAGGGTGCCCCGGGCCTCACGGTGGGGCGTACTATCGACAAGATGGGCGTCAAGGCCTCACTGACCTCGGAGGTCTTCTTCGATAAGACCCCGGCAACCGCCATGTTGGGCCACCGGGGGGAGGGCATCACCAGCCTGCGCGAGATCCTTGTCGAGATTCGCCTGATGACGGCCGCCCTGGCCCTCGGGGTGGCTGCCGCGGCTTTTGAAGATGCGCTCGCCTACTCCCAGGAACGGGTCCAGTTCGGCCGGGCCATCAGCGAGTTCCAGTCGATCCAGATCCACCTGGCCGAAATGCGCACCAAACTGGAGGCGGCTCGCCATTTGACCTACTGGGCGGCGTGGCGCGCCGAGCGCGGCCTGGAGAACACCGACCAGGCTGCGATGGCCAAGCTGTTCGCCTCCGAGGTCGCACTCGAAGTCTGCGACCGAGCGGCACGGGTCATGGCCAGCTATGGCTACGCCAGCGAGTTTGCCGTCGAACGCTACCTCCGTGATGTCCGGTTCACCCTCATCGGCGGGGGGACGTCCGAGATCCTTCGCCTCAATATCGCCCGCGGGCTGACCAGATGAGCACTCCTCCGATCAGGGCGCTGATCGCCAAGCCGGGCCTGGACGGCCACGATGTTGGGGCCAAGATCATTTGCCGTGCCCTGATGGATGCCGGCATGGAGGTGATCTACACCGGGCTGCGCCGCTCCCCCGCCGCTATCGCCGCCGTGGCCGCCGAAGAGGACCCTGACGTCATCGGCCTCTCCGTGCTCTCGGGCGCCCATCTGCCGCTGACCGCCAAGGTGATCGAGGAACTCGACAAACGCGGCGTCGACGACGTGTTGCTGATCGTCGGCGGGAACATTCCCGCCGACGACCGCGACGCCATGCATGAGCTCGGCGTCAAGGGGGTCTTTCCCACCGGGACCCCCCTCAACAACGTCGTGGAGTTCATCAAGCGGGAGGTGCCGCGATGAGCAGCAGGGAACCGGATCGAGTCGTCTGGGAATCGGGGCTGGAGATCAAGGCGGTATACGGTCCAGCGGAGCTGGAGAGCTCCGGCGGTGACGCCGGGATCGGGCTTCCGGGCGAGTACCCCTTCACTCGCGGCATTCATCCTCTCATGTATCGCTCCCGCCCTTTCACGATGCGGCAATACTCTGGCTTCGGGACTGCCGCGGAGACCCACGAGCGGTTCCTCTTCTTGATCGAGCAGGGCAACACCGGCCTCAACGTCGCTTTCGACCTGCCGACCCAGTGCGGGCTCGACTCGGATGACCCGATGGCCGACGGTGAAGTCGGACGGGTGGGCATGGCGGTCGATTCGCTGGCCGACATGGAGGAGGCCTTCGCCGACATCCCCCTGAACGAGATCACAGTGTCGCTGACCATCAACGGCGCCGCGGTGCCCATCCTGGCCATGTACTTCGCCATGGCCCGCAAACGCGGCTACGACCTGTCGACATTGCGCGGCAACGCCCAGAACGACATCTTGAAGGAGTTCGTCGGGCGCGGCACGTGGATCTTCCCGGTGGAGGCGTCCGTCAAGCTCGTCGGTGACACCATCGAGTACTGCGCCGACAACGCCCCCCGATACAGCCCCGTCAGCGTGTGCGGCTACCACATCCGCGAGTCCGGGGCGAGCCCGGTACAGGAGATGGCATATGGCCTCGCCATCGCCAGGGCATACCTGGATCATGCGCTCGAGCGCGGCCTCGATGCCAACCGCGTCGCCCGCGGCCTCACTTTCAATTTCGACGTGTTCGGCAACCTGTGGGAGCAGATCTGCAAGTTCCGCGCCGGCCGCCGACTGTGGGCCAAGACCCTCAAGGAGCAGTACGGCGTGACCGACCCCAAGGCGATGCAAATGCGCATGATCGCCGGGGGTGGCGGTGGCGGCCTGACCATCGAGCAACCCGAGAACAACATCATGCGAGGCGCGTACTACGCGCTGGCCAGCGCTCTATCCGGCACCCAGACGATGGCGCTCTGCAGCTACGACGAGGCCTACACCATCCCCACCGAGCACGCCGCCAAGCTCTCATTGCGCACCATGCAACTTCTGGTCTACGAGGTGGGCTTGAGCGACACCGTCGACCCCCTGGCCGGTTCCTACTTCGTCGAGACCATGACGAACGAGATGGAAGCCGAGATGGTCAGGCTGATGAGCAAGCTCGAGGATGAAGGAGGCATCGTCGCCGGCATTGCGGAAGGTCGAATCCAGGCCGAGATAAGTCTCCAGGCCTATGAACGCGAGCGCCGCATCTTCAATGGAGAGGTCAAGAAGGTGGGAGTGAACGTCTATCACGAGGACGAAGAGGAACGCACCGTAGAGCTGCACCCCTACCTCCAGGAGAAGGCCGACAAGCAACTCGACCGGTTGCGCCAAGTACGAGCCGAGCGCGACTCGAAGGCGGTGGCTTCGGCTCTGGAGGATTTGCGGAAGGCCGCCGAGCAGGGCCGCAACGTCATGCCCGCCACGATCAACGCCGTTGAGGTCTACGCCACTGTGGGTGAGGTTTGCGGTACTCTGCAGGAAGTCTACGGCTCCTACCACGAGCCCGTCCGATTCTGAAGATGAGCCGCCCGGATCCCCCCATCATCATCAGCCTCGAGCAGGCGCTGAGCATGCCGTACGGCACGTTGCGTTTCGTCCATCTCGGCTGGAGAGTGATCCGGGTCGAGTCGACACCGCGACCGGGGCACCGATCCAACGGCGACCCCAACCGCGTTATCGGCCATCCATTCGGTGGTGAGGACCGCCACAGCTATTTCGTGGCTCCCAACGTCGGCAAGGAAGCGATCGCCCTCAACCTGAAAGACCCGGAAGGGCGCAAGACGCTACACCGGCTGATAGCTGAGTTCGACGCCGACGTCTTCTGCACCAACACCATGCCGGTGCGCCACGAGCCCCTCGGAATCGACTACCCGACGCTACGCTCCGTCAAGCCGGACCTCATCTGGTGCTCGATCTCGGCCATGGGAACCGCCCATCCCGACGTCCCCGGGTACGATCCCGTCATCCAGGCCTTGTGCGGTTACATGGATTTGACCGGTGAGCGTGACGGTCCTCCGACTCAGTGCGGCCCTCCCCTATCCGATCTCAAAGCCGGGGATGAAGCCTTTGCCCAGGTGCTGCTGGCGATGTTGGAGCGGGATCGAACCGGCCGCGGCAAGATGATCGACATCTCGCTGGCCCGGGTCGCGGTCTCCTGGCTTCACACGTTCACCCCGCTGCTCGACATGGGCAGCACGCCGGAGGAATTGCGACGGAACGGCAACAAGCACCGTCAGTTCTTCCCGGTCAATGCCTACCCGACGGCCGACGGATTCATCTACGTCGCGATCGGCAGCGACGCCCAGTGGGACCGTCTGGTTTTTCAACCCATGTTCGCCGAACTGGACCAGCCACGTTTCCAGACTAATGAAGGCCGCCGCACCGGCCAGGATGACCTGCACCGGCTGATCGGCGAAATCACCTCGCAGCACCGCACCGACCGGGTGAACGCCGTGCTCGAGACCGCCACCATCCCGCACTCGCCGATCAGCGCCATCGAGGATGTTGCCGACCTACCCTTCGTACGCGAGGCCGCCCTGTGCACCGAGACCTCCGACGGCCGGGTTGTCCGTCTCCCGCCTCCGGCAGTGGATGTGCCCCATCTGGAGGCCATCGGCAGGAAGCTGCCCTTCGCTCCGGCATACGGCCAGCACACCGATGCGGTCCTGGCTGAAGTCGGGTTCACCCCCCGGGAGCTGATCGACCTGCGCGAAGCGGGAGTCATTGCCTGATGAGCCTCGAATACCATCAGCCGAGCACGACGGAGGAGACTTTCGAGTTGGTGGGACGCTTCCCCGAGGCGAAACTCATCGCCGGGGGCAGCGACTTGATGGTACAGATGAGGAAGAGCCGCCGCTGGCCGGCGGCACTGATCTCGCTCCGCCGGGTCGAGGAGCTGACCCGAATCGAGGAAGGTGCGCGGCTGCGTATCGGCGCCACCGTTCCGATCCGAGACGTTGCCGCCCACCCGGCGGTTATCGCCGGATTTCCGGCGTTGGTCGATTCCATCCGGGGGTTCGGTAGCCAGCAGATTCGCAACGTCGCAACGCTCGGCGGCAACCTGTGCAATGCGTCTCCGGGAGCCGACTGCGCCCCACCGCTGCTCGTGTACGGGGCACGTGTCGAGTTGCGTGACGCCCGGGGCACGCGCGAGCTGCCGGTCGAGGACTTCGTGCTGGGACCCGGTGAGACTGCACTTCGGCCCGGTGAGATCTTGACCGCCATCTTGCTGGACCCGCCGGCAAACGGCACTCGCTCCGCGTTCTTGCGTAAGGGACGGGTGCAGATGGACCTGGCCATCGCCAGCGTCGCCGCCCTTGTGGAGATGGACGGTCCGACCTGCGTCACCGCCCACATCGCTGCGGGGGCGGTAGCCCCGGTGCCGCTGAGCCTGCGGCGCACCGAGGCCATCATCGAAGGCTCGGATGTGGGCCCAGCGACGCGGGCACTTGCCGCAATGGAGGCACAGAGGGAGGTTTCGCCGATCAGCGACATCCGCGCATCGCAGGAGTACCGGCGACGGCTGACCGGCGTTCTCGTCGAACGCTCCCTGGCCTGGCTGGTTCCGGGGGCCGCAGCCGGTGGTGGTGATGCGCAATGAGAGTCGGGGTCACCTTCGAGCTCAACGGCCACGAGGTACGAACCGAGGTGGAGCCCCATCTCCGGCTCCTCGACCTCCTGCGAGACACCCTCGGCGAGACCGGCACCAAGGAAGGGTGTGGCGAAGGGGAATGCGGGGCCTGCACGGTGCTGGTCAACGGCGCCGCGGTGAACTCTTGCCTCATGCCGGTGTGCGAGGTCGACGGGACGACGGTGACGACGATCGAGGGCCTGGCCGGGCCGAACGGAAAGCTCGCTCCGATTCAACGGGCTTTCTTAGACAACGGTGGCTCCCAGTGTGGCTTCTGCACGCCCGGCATCGTCATGACCGCCGTGGCTTTCCTCGCCGAGAATCCCGAGCCGGATGAGGCCGAGATCCGCTACGCCCTGACCGGGAACCTCTGCCGCTGCACCGGCTACGTCCAGATCGTCGAGTCGATCCGGGCGGCGGCGTCTCAGATGAGGGGGAGGGTCGAATGAGCGAGTCGTCGCACATCGGCCGCAGCATTCCCCGTCCCGACTGCGCCGACAAGCTGGGTGGTAAGGCGCACTACATCCACGACATCACCCGGCCCGGAATGCTCTTCGGCGCGATCAAGTTCAGCGATCACGCCCATGCCCACATCCAGCACATCGATACCTCGCGGGCGCAGAGCTTGCCCGGGGTGCGGGCGGTCATCACCGCCGAGGACGTGCCCGAGGTGCGTTTCGGCTTCCTCCGCGACAACCTCGCCCTGAAGTCGGGCAAGGTGCGCCAATTCCGTGACGAGATCGCGGCGGTGGCGGCCATCGACCCGGACATTGCCCGCGAGGCCGTTGAGCTGATCGACGTCGAGTACGAGCCGTTGCCGGCTCTGTTCACGCCCGAGGAAGCCCTCGCCGCGGGGGCAGCCCTGATCCATGAGACCGACGCCGCCGGTCGGCCCATCACCTCCAACCTGGTGCCGCTGCGATGCGACCACACCTCCGGTGACCTGGAAGCGGGCCGATCTGAATCGAGTTTCGTCGTGCAAGGTGAGTACTCGGTGCCTCGCATCCAGCAGGCCTGCCTGGGAACTGCCGGGTGCATCGCCGAGTTCGACCTCAACGGCAACCTGACGGTCACCGCCAAGACTCAGATTCCGTTCCTGGCCCAGAGGGACTTCACCAATGCTCTCAACGCGCTCGGCCTCAGGGGGCGCAACGTGCGGGTCGTGGTGCCGGCCATCGGTGGCGCCTTCGGAAGCGGCCTGGACACCCATGCCTATGAGTACATCGCGATCCTGTTGGCCTGGCGCTCCGGCAAACCGGTCAAGATCCTCTACGACCGCCAGCAGGAGTTCGCCTACCTCTCACCACGCCAATCGGCTCGGATCCTGGTCCGGCAAGGCTGTGACGGCAACGGCAAGCTGACGTTCCGCGAGATCGAGGTCACCCAGGACAACGGGGCGTACACCTCGTGGGGGGCCACCTATCCCAACGTCATGTTGGTCGCTGCAACCTCGCTGTACCGGGTGCCAAACGTGAGCTTCCACGCAAAGATCGTCTACACCAACAACACCTACTGCCAGGCGATGCGCGGCTACGGGAACCCGGAGGTCACCTGGGCGATCGAGTCCAACCTCGACGACCTCGCCGCGGCCGCGAGCATCGATCCCTACGAGATGCGACTGCTGAACTCCAACGAGCCGGGAGAGTCGACTCCGATGGGCCTCGACCTCGCGACCTGCGGTCTGCGCGAATGCCTCGAAGCGACTGCCGCGAGCCTGCGCCGACCCCGGACCGGGGACACGCGGCCCGACCGGCGGCGCGGTGTGGGGATGGCTTCGCTGATCAACGTCGGTGGTGGGGGCAAGATCTACCGCTCCGATGGCAGCGGGATGACCCTCAAACTCGATGACTACGGGAACGTCAACGTCGGCTACGGCGGAGTGGAGATGGGCCAGGGACTGCATTCGGCCTTGACCCTGATGGTTGCCGAGGCCGTCGGCGTGGAACCGGAGCGAGTCATCATCAACCAGACCGACACCGCAACCTCGCCGTGGGACGTCGGCACCCATGCCAGTCGCGGGGCCTTCATGGC
>FXBF010000707.1_pt1 | contig 11664 bp, 11 predicted proteins | sample 5335321 | NCBI WGS metagenome assembly FXBF01 (sample SAMEA103928391, study PRJEB20085) | sediment metagenome | isolation source: sediment | reverse complement strand
GCCCACTGTTCGGACGGCTGCAGAATCAGGTCCTGAGCAGGACGTAAAACCGCTCGAAAACCCGATACTCGCCTTCCCGAAGGGGGGCGAATATCGCGTAGTGGCCAGAACATCTCAAAGAGTTCACCCGAGATCTGAGAACACGCTGACAAGGCCGCACGCTCAACAGTCGCGAGAGATGCCGAGTCGTATGCACCATTCGTCCCACGACCGGAAGTCGGCGATGATGGCGAGGAGATAGTCCCTCACCGTGTCGCTGTCGATCTCACTGCTCGTTTCAAGTCGGTATCGTTCGGTGCCGAAGCTGCAGCCAAGCATTGAGAGGAACGATGCTGTCAGAGCGAAGGTCCCTCCAGAAGATGAGGATCAAATCCGAATGACCGACGATTCGCCGACGACTGCACTTGCTGAGACGGTCTGGGACCGCTTCCAGGCCGTGGGTTTCACCCCTGACTTCGGGCCGGACTTGTCGCGGTTCCTGATCGCGCTCTACCGGCGGCTCGCCGCACAAGGACGCACCATCACTGCCAACGAAATCGAAGAGCTGGCGGAAACGGCCGATGTCTCGCTTGAGCTCGCACAAATGTTCGTCGAGCAGGCGGGTGAACGCGACGAGGATGGCACCGTCATGGGCATTGTGGGCCTTTCACTCAACAAGCATCCGCACAAGTTCCTGGTCCACGGACATGAACTCACAACCTGGTGCGCGCTCGACCCGATGTTGATCGCACCGACGATGACGGAGGCGGTCGAGCTCGAGTCCAACGATCCGAGAAGTGGCGAGCCCATCCGGGTTTCCATGACTCCGAATGGTGTGCAAGCCTACGAACCGGCCACAGCGGTGGTTTCCATCGTGATCCCGGGATCTGGGGCGACAGATAACCTCGAGTCGGTCTGGGGAATGTTCTGTCACCAAGTACACTTCTTCACGGATCGCGAGTCTGGCGAGCAGTTCTTCTCCGGAAGGGACATCGAGGTCTACTTCCTCACCATCGAGGAAACCTTCGAGCTCGGCAAGCTGACGTTCGGTCCGATCCTCTCGCAACAGAACGACTGATCGCTGAACCGCGGCACTGAGCGGCCGAGGAGGTGGCTGATGTGCGCCTCAAGATCGTCTCACCCCGTGAGCCAGCCTAGAAGGCTGACAGCGTTGGCAGGCTCCGACACCCATGCCTGGAGGGCGAGGAATGGGAGAATCATCGCCCCATGGGCGATCAGCGGAACGATCGGGAACCAAGGTGGCAACTTGAGCGTGGGCATCATGAATGGCATCGAGATCATCATTGCCAACCACACAGCAATCCCCCACGCAAGCGCCCATGCCCAGGACCCCTGACCGAAGATGAGCGCATACATGATTCCGAAGCTGATGCCATTGGCGGCGTGCCACAGATAGCCGGTGAGGAATGACGCCCGGAACGCATCGGGGCTGTCTCTTCGGAACATCTGCGTAGCGCGTTCTGCAGCAGGTAGGAATTCTGCCATCGGAACACGCGGAAGACCGCGCGGCTGACCTGGATGCGCTGAAACCGACGCTGCGTCCATCGCTTGCATGACTGCGCGCCGGTCGCCGGGATCGAGCCGGCTCAGCGCCTCGAACTGCGCCTGGCCAACCTGCTCGGCCTCGGACTCCGGCAGAGTCGAGATGGCTCCCATCATCGTCGCCCCGACATTCACGCGCTGTGACGCGCTCAACCGTGGCACGACCGATAGTCGTGAACCCACGAACTGTCCCAGGGTGCCCTTCGCCAGCTCTTGGTGGAGTACCTGACCCATCACGAAATGCTGAAAACGTCTGATCGTTCCGGTGGCCATCGCACCGAATACGATCGGCATATCGAGCGGGAAGGCACCGAGCTTGAGGCCGATCAATCGAACCACGTCCAGCGTGACGGTTCCAAAAAAGCCTACGAGTACGCCCCAGGCAACCAGCTCTACGTAGCCAACGTCCACAAGCCACACGCCGCCGATGAGAACCACCGAGGCAACGACAAACCCCCATCCGAAGCTTCGCAGCACCATCTGTGAGTCGACATCGAAGATGCGATCGACGAGCAACAACGTGATCGGAACGGCAGACCAACCCAATACCAACAGCCATATCACCCAATTCATGAACCCACCTCCTTGTGAGCTCGCCTACCTGAGTTGAGTGGCGAAACGGTCCCAAAGGTGTCGGTTGGAGCGACACGGACACTGCGGAACATCGACCAAACAGAGGTCGCGATTGTGAGGAGAGCCATGTTGACCAAATGTCCGCTGTGCGGGTCCGAAATCGTCTGCTCACGAACACCGGGGACGATCTGGTGCATCTCGACCGAATGCGGAGCCGTCTTCCGCGACGTGGACATCAACGGAGCAATCAGCCGGACACCCCAAGCGGTTGTACCCCCCGTCGCCGATGAGAAGTCCGTCACACACGAAGGCCGACCGTCATGACCGGCACAAGTCGACAGGACGGCTTGCCGGCGACCCCTACGGGTTCGATGCGCGCAGCGACGCGGGTCGAGGCGTTCAGCGGCTAGTCGCCGAGGGTTGAGAACCCAGCACCCCTCAGGCCCGCAACCAAGGGGGTAACCGTCGGTCCTGTCGCCGGGGACGCCTCGACCGCGTCAAACTTTCGGCATGCTCGAGCAGCGACTGCGCCCCGACATCGCAGAACCCGTGCTCGGCGACGAGCCGACGTCCCACCTCGTCGCGCCGCTGTTTCGACTGCAAGCCACGTGCGACCTCCACCCATTCGGGCAGGACCATCCGATCGATGCCCTCGAACATCTCGGGGTCATCGTCCCGGCTGGGTCTTGCGCGAAGACGGGCACGTCGTTCGGCTCGCCAGGCTGTTCGGCGGTACTCCGGTATGCCGAGGGCCCGCTCAACGTCCCGAAGGCCCTTGCCGGCGCTCTCCGGTTCGGGTTTGTTCTCACTTTCGAGATCCGCTTGGACAGCCGCCGCGAGCCGGTCGACCTCATCGGCATACGCCGGTACAGATGCTCGTCGCAGCACCAACCGGGCAACGTCGTCCAGCTCCTGTTTGGCAAGGCTGAAAACCCGGTTCCATTCCTCGGTATCACGTTCCTCGTGACCGGCGAATTCGTCCAGTCGGTCCCATAGGACTCGCAGCATCTCCATGCCAGACACACAGGCTCTTTCGCCAATCACGACACGCGCGATCTGGTTGACGATGAACCTCGGCGACACTCCCCGCAAGCCGTCGCTCGTCGACGCGCCGTGGAGCGCGTCGTATTCACCGGCTTCGGCGTTGTGAACATAGCGGCGGTCGTAGAAGCGGAGCTTCCTGAGTTCGTCTGCACGCAGCCCCGGTGACCGTTCGATGCGGGTGAGCACCGCGACCGTTGCCGCGCCTCTCAGGGCCAACGGAGAGATGTGGCTGCCGTGGAGGTCGCCCCGACCGATGAGCTTTTCATAGATTCGAACTTCATCGGTCACAGATAAGACATAAGGCACTCGTACGACGACAAGCCGATCGAGCATCGCGACCGCCTTCGGGTTCTCGACGAGTTCCCGATACTCGGCAAGGTTCGACTCTGCGATCAGAGCCTCGTCGACGTAGACGGTCCCCGGGCCCCTGACCTTGACAGTCTTCTCCTGGCTTACGGTGAGGAGCACAGCGAGGAATCGCTCATCCATCTTGAAGAGCTCCACCAGGTTCACGAAGCCCCGGTTCGCGACGTTGAGCTCGCCGTCGAGCTGAAAAGCGCGGCGGGCCCCGCCTGTGCCAACTCCCCAGAGCTGGGAACGATCCACCGATCCGACGAGACGCTTCAAGTCGCTGGAGTGCGGATCGGTGGCGACGAACGTTCCGATGCCGACGGCCTCCGATTGGTCGAACGTGACCCGTTCTATCGTCAACTGGCGGACGTCTCCGCCGTGAATCTCTCGCAGCATCCACCGGCAGTAGGGGCAGAGATCTCCCTCGACAGACATACGGAGGTCACCCCGATGATCGGCCGGTATCAAGTGGAGGGGATCCTCGTGGAGCGGACACCCCTTGATCGCATAGACGACGCCCTCTTCGGTGCGCGTGTACTCCTCGAGGAGGGACTTGAGGGAATTCACGAGCGTCGACTTCCCTGCGCCTGGAGGGCCCACCAGGAGCAGGATCCGGTTTGCCACCTCGAATCCGCGCGCGGCCGCGGCGAAATAGTCGGCAACGGATCGGGCCACGTCGTCCAGACCGAACAGTTCGCGCTTGAACCACCGCTCCGTCGAGCCCTCGTCACCTTCGCGCCGAGCCGCCCAAACCAGGGCGTCGTGGATCAGCGCGTGAGCCCTCCGAGCCAACCATGGCTGGTCGAGGACCCTTTCGAGATATTTCTCATACGAAATCTCCTCGACCAGAGAACTGTGAGCATGGTGAATACTCTCGAGAAGTGAGTCGGAATCCAAATGTGACCTCCCGCGAGGTTGGTCGGGGGGCCGACCGCTTTCACGCTAGCCCCCCGCTCAGGTCAGAAATTGACGCTCAGGTCAGAAATTGACGCCGAGCCCTGGCAGATAGCCCAAGAGCCCGATACCGGCGCCCGCGACGAGCATGACCCAGCCGACAAAGGCCCGATATCCACGGCTCTGCGGGACCAGCGCACCGGCGACGAATACCAACCCTCCGACGACCGCAAGCGCCACCGACGCGTACGCGAACGCTTCGAAGTTGCTGGCCTTGGCCAGGGTGCCCGCAGCCAGACCGGCGGCGGCTCCGAAATACAGGGCGAACAGGCCGGTCGTTCGATCGACTCGCCGTTCGCTGTGCGCTCCGATCGCGGCCAACGCTCCCATGATCGCTCCCAGCGCGGCAATTGACCACACCGCGGTGCTCGCGTCACCAGGGCGGAACACCGTCAACCCGGCGAGGATCCCAGCGCCTGCTGCAAGACCGTACGCAGTCGCGCGACCCTCCGTCAAACTGACCCAGTACCAGCCGTAGGTAGCAAGGACTGCACCTAGCACGATCAGAACTACTAGCTCCATGGTCCGCCTCCTCTCTCAATACCCGGCACGATTAGGACCACTAACTCCATGGTCCGCCTCCTTTCATCATTACTTGAGTCGCCGAAAGCGGCCTCAGGTGTCGCCCTAGGCGTACAGGCACCGACTGCGAGCGGGCCTTCAGTCCGTGTCTAACTGTCGTACACCTTCCTATCTCTAACTGTCGTACACCTTCCTGTCGAATGGAATGTCAAGCAGAACGGTCAGACGAGAGCCTCCTCGCGGTGAGCTCGAGTGCGGAGAGGATCACCAAAAGCCCAAGTCCGACGCATGCGAGAGAGTGAGGGGCCTCCGTCGGTCACCGGCCGCATGTCAGATTGCCTTGGGGTTCGATCTTCCGTTCACGCGCTACTCCTCACGCCGCCGTGGAGAGACGCGGCTGATGTCGAGAAGTCGCGCTGGCGGCGGTAGTCCGGATGCCGTCCGACACGCTGTAGAGTTTTCGAGCACAGGTTGCCTGTTGGATCCTGGGATGGAAATGAGTGCATCATGAGGCTCGGCCCTCGAGAGGACCGCGAAACGTTGAAAATCGGAGAGCTGGCAGCTCTCCTGGGCACCACGGTTCGAACCCTTCACTACTACGAAGAAGAGGGTTTGCTAACCCCGGACCGGACACCCGCCGGAACTCGGGTTTATGCCCAAAACCACGTAGCGCGCGCTGCGGCGCTCATCGATCTCGTTGGAGCCGGAGTCGGGTTGGAGACTCTCCGGACTCTGTCGAGTAAGCGGGAAGAGTATGCGACAGGAGCGGAGGCATCGTCGGCTGTGTCGTCCATCCTCAATCAACTCGACGATGAACTCGCAGGAAGGATGCAAGCTTTTTCGGAGTTACGTGAAGACATCGCTCGCGCTCGGCGTTTGGTTGACGAGTGCCGGGCATGCCCGAATCGACCGAACCGGTCCGATTGCCCGACCTGCCCCGTCGATGCCGGCGTTGCCACAACGAAGATAGCCCGGCTCCTATGGGATCCGGCAGCACCTTAGGGGTCACCGGCCACCGCAAGAGGGTCCTTTGGCAAGTTCACCGCCGGTGACCTGTCCATTGAATCTGACGTGCACGTGTGATATCGTGCCCCACGGAAACCGCAGAGGGAGTCGCCCTGAGACTCGCGAAACCGAAACACTCATGTCCGAGCGGGTAGCCAGCCTCTTGAGAAACTGCCACTTCGAGCTCATCCCTTCGAAGTCCACTCGTCGCAGGGCAGCGGCGCTGCCTCCGGGAGCCGCCGTATCGGTGACGGCATCTCCCACCAAGGGAATGGCTGCAACGATCGACCTGGCCGTGGAGCTCGCGCGCGCGGAGTTCGAGGTCACCCCGCACATATCGGCTCGGTCGACGAAGAGCACAACCGAACTCGAGGAGATCGCCGGACGACTCGAGGAGGCCGGCATCGGCCAGATCTTTGTCGTTGGGGGAGACGACCCCACTGCGGGAGAGTTTCCTGATGCCATGTCCCTGCTCGAGGCTCTGATGAAGATGGGCCATCACTTTTCGTCAATCGGTGTCGCCGCCTACCCCGAGGGACATCCAAAGATCTCCAAAGAACGGCTCGACAGCGCACTCCTCGATAAGCAGGCCTACGCCGACTACATGGTGACGCAGATGTGCTTCGACACGACGCGCCTCGAGGCTTGGATAGCCTCACAACGCGACAGGGGAATCACCCTACCCGTGCTGGTCGGTGTGCCAGGAGCTGTTGACGGGCGAAAGCTGATAGAGATTGGCGTGAGAATCGGCGTTGGAGCTTCATTGCGATTCCTCAAGAAGAACCGAAGCGTACTCCGGCTCGTAAAACCGGGGGCGTTCGACGCCTCTCAGATGATCTCCGATATCTCGCGCATCGCCGATCAGCCACGGAGCAACATCGCCGGTGTTCACATCTTCACCTTCAATCAGATCGGACGCACTGTCACATGGATAGAAAAGCTGAAGGCGCGGGCTGCGTGAGATCCACTGGATGGCCGAACGGCGCGGGTCCTCGCCGACGAAAACCTCTCGGCACCGACGTCGATTGAGAGCCGATCGCCATCGGTTTCAGCGAGCAAGAGGGCCCACGCCGAAACACGCCTCTGTCGCGGCAGCATTTTTGTGCGGCAAATCCGGAGGGCGGCCCAACAATGAGCACACTCTGGTGGGAGCTCCCGGAGCTTGTTGACGAACCTCACGTATACGTGCGATACTCGGATGAGAAGTCCGAACATGTGTCCCAAGGTGCTGCTGCGCCGATACGCAGGTGAGCGGTCTCGACGGGCCCGAGACGGAAGAGGCGCTATGAGCGATTCCATGAACGGCCGTGAACGTATCTTCTCAGCGGTTACGATGTCGGGTTTACCAGACCATCTCCCTGTCGTGCCTTTGCTGCTCACGCGTGGGATCCGTGAGGGAGGGATCACCTGTGACGTGGCCCAGGTGAACCCTGAGGCGATGGCTGGAGCGAAGATGAAGGCGACCGAAAGGTTCGGCGGCGACGCGATCATCGCTGGTACCGACCTATTCAATCCTGTGGAGAATCTGGGCGCGGAGATGGACTACCTGCCCTATGCCCAACCCTCGCTCGTCGGGCACCCGTGCCCCACGAAGGAACAGTTTTATCGTGTCCGAGACGAGTACTACGCAAACGGTTTCGACCCGAGTAAGGGTCGAGTGACCAACGTTGCTCGTGAGATCCAGATCTTCATCGAGAATGGGTACAAGGACACACATGTGATCGTTGCACCGGTCGGTGGCCCGATCACTACGGCGGAGCTGATGACGGGGTCCAGCGAGTTCTTCTCATACATGGCTGAAGATCCTGAATATGCCCAGGAGGTTCTGGAACTCGCCACGGAGGTTGTGAAGAACGTAGCGCGCGTCTACTTCGAGGCGGGTGTAGATGCGATCAACCTTCTCGACCCGTTCGCATCCTGTGACGTTCTATCACCGGAGCTATTCCGCGAGTTCGCACTGCCGGGACAAAAAGAGGTGTTCCGCTACATCGCCGAAGATATCGGCGGTGTTGGCATGACTCACGTCTGTGCATATATCCAACCGATATTGGAGGACCTGGCGGGATCCGGGGCAGCCAATGTCAATGGGGACTTCTACCCGGGTATCGATGAAGCGAAACGCGCGATCGGAGGGTCGATCTCACTGATGGGCTCGGTGAGTCCATTCTCAACGCTCCTCACAGGAACGCCTGACGACGTCGCGGCAGAAGTGAAGAAGCTAGCGGCGGAGGTCGGCTACAACGGTGGATTCATTGCGATGCCAGGCTGTGATATCGACTGGACGATTCCCGACGAAAACCTCGATGCTCTCGTTCAGACGTGCGCATCCATCGAGTATCCAATGGATGTCACGGCTCTCGGAAACCTCCGAGACATCTTCTTGCCTGGCCATCCGAACCACAGAGGAACTCGCGTCAGCTCGACCGAGTCGGACCCTCGAGTCCTGGATGTTGACGAAGCTGCCGACAGCCCCGAAGGAGAGGTTTACCACGGGCTGATCCAGGCGATCATGGACTACGACGGCGATGCGGCTGTCGAATGGACTCAAAGGGGCTTAGGCCTTGGCCTGACCCCTCAGCAAATCGCGTTTGATGGCCTCTCGGTGGGCATGAAACTGATCGGCGACATGTACGAACGCAATGAGCGGTTCGTGAGCGACATGCTCAAAGCGTCTAAGACGATGGACCAGGCGATGACCGTCCTGACTCCACTGTTGGAGGCGTCGGGTTCTGACGACGGGCCCACAGGAACCGTAGTGATGGGCCTCGTTCGAGGAAACACCCAGGATATCGGCAAGAACCTCGTTTGTCTGATGCTTCGCGCGAACGGCTTTGAGGTCATCGACCTAGGGAAGAACACGAAGCCTGAGGAGTTCCTCGCCGCGGCGCAGGACCATGGCGCCATCGCAATCGGCATGTCCATAATGACCAATTCGTCCGCTGTGTATGTCGAGAAGACGATCGAGTTGCTTGAAGAACGCGGTGAGCGAGATCGGTACCTGCTCATGTTTGGAGGAGCGGCGGCGAATACCAAGCTCGCCGAGAAGTTTGGCATCGCGTACGGCGCCGACGCCAACGCGGCGGTAACGCTGGTGACCGAGCATGTGATCGAGACTGCTGCCTGAGGATCAGTGTGCCACGCGCCATGACGCAGGGGCGAGCATGATTCATCACGAGGTTGTAGTTGGCCCTGCGACGATCGGGGGGCCCCTGGGCTCATCTACAGGATTACTGGTTGGAAGCATCTTTTACGACAAGCACTCGATCGTCACAGACGAGTGGGTCGGTGAGTTCCACGAAGAACGGGCGAGCGCTCTCATCGAGCGAGTCAACGCACTCTCCGTGAGGTACGGCCATCAGATGGCCTTCGACGTTATCGCCGCGGCCGAAGAAGCGATGGAGAAATACCTCGCGTTTGTGGCCTCCAGGACCGAGCTCCCGATCCTCATCAATGCGACAGATCCAGACGTCAGAATCGCCGGCCTCGCAACCGCGGGAAAGCTTGGGATTCTCGACCGGTGCATCTTCGCATCGCTGAATGAGGACACGGAAGACGCCGAGCTTGACGCGCTTCGAGAATATCGGCCGGCCGGCGTGATGATCCTCGCGAGCAATATCGCTGATCTCACCCCTGATGGCACTTGCGACATGATCAGTGGCTACTTCCGCCCACTCCTCGACGACATCGGCGTGAAAGTTCCGATCGTGGATCTTGGCACCATGGACGCTCCTTCGATAGGGCTGAACCTTCGTGGAATCACGGCCGTCCGTGAGCGCTTCGGGTACCCGGCAGGGTGCGCGTTTTCGAACTGCTTTCCACAATGGACCGGGCTCGCAGAGCAGGGGACCGAATATGTGAACCTGTCGCTGGCCGCAGCGCTCGTGGCTTGCCGCATGGCTGGAGGGGACTTTCTCCACTACGGAATCATTGAAAAGGCACACCCGTGTGTGCACGCATCAGCGACGGCTGAGGTCTTCTTGGGCTTTGCATCTCAGGAACTCGACGGAAACCCCATGGACCCGGACCACTGCCTCTACAAGATGTTCAAACTGGGATCACAATGACACCGCGTCGCGTCTGGCAGCGGCTGCTAGCTGGTGAGTCGAGTTCAGGATACCTCTGCGACATGGGCACCTCGACCGTGACCGGCATCAGTGCATTCGCAGCACCAGCGTTGGCAGACCGCGTGGGATTCGTAGGTCATCCAACACTCCAGAATGTCGCTCTCTCAGCTCACGACGTACAGGCTCTGGGGTCAGACTTCGCGCGAGCGGGGTTCCTGTTCGAACGTCCCGCAGTCGTTGGCGATCGGGTTAGGGACGAATATGGAGTCGAGTGGCTCTGGGAAGGGCACTCGCTATCTCCTCTGAACCATCCGCTATCCGCCGCGGACCTTGTTCGCATAGCGCGCCATCAACGCCCGAAGTGGCCAGACGTAGTCCAATTTCCCGAACCACACGAAGGTTGGGATTCGATAGTGATCGGGGACGCCCCTTGCGCAGGACTGCTCGAGATGAGTTTCCTGCTCCGCGGTCGTGGGCGAATGTTGGAAGATATCACGGACACCTGGCGTGTCGCGAATATGCTTCTCGACTGGGCGCTCGAGACTGTCGCATCTGGGTATGAGCATTATCTCGCTGCGCTACCTAGATGCCCCGAAGTGATCCTCTACGGCGATGACTACGGCTACTCCGATTCAATGTTCATCTCCCCCATTGAGTTTCGCCAGTTCCTTCTCCCTCGGTTGCGGACCCTGTTCGCCCGCATACGCAAAACGTGCAACGGGGCAATCACGTTTCACTCGTGTGGTGCAATCGGACCCATCCTCGGGGATCTCGCGGACTTGGGCGTTGCGGCCCTCAATATCCAAGCCGACGCGAAGGGGATGAAGCTTGCGGATGTGCGCCGGGCGACACCTTCTACGATGATCCTGCACGGGTACTCTGACCTCGCTGCACTTGGCAATGCAATCGAGACGGGTAACAAGGCAGATGTAGCCCTGCACACGAAGGAACTCGTGGACAGCTCCCCGGCAATCGCAGCGCCCGTCGACAATGTCGACTCATACCCTCATTTTCTCAAAGCAGCCAGAGGGGCCTCGTTTGTGAGCGCTCTTACACCCGACCTCATCGATCAGGTCGGACAATCGTCCCATCTGATCGATACCATCGAGGTTCCCTACCAACGCTCTTTGAGCACCCTTGCGCCCGTACTGGAGGGCAGCGCCTCGGAAAGCATGTACACCGGCTCGGACGACATGCGGTGAATAGTCGGATGACTATTCACCGCATGCAGACTGCAAATGGTTCGTCGTTGAGATTGCGGCGTCGCATAGGATCTGGCACGATTCATGGCGTAGAGACGGCGGCAGTGGATGGAGTGTTGGCGGAGTGTCTCACTCGGTCGGCCGTCGTGGAGCCAAGCGGCATCATCCTGCCTCGTGCGCCTGAACCCTACGTCCGCGATCTTCGCACAGAACGGCAGTATCGCCATCAACGACGGGCACTTCGGCCGCACACGAATCACCGTGGAGATTCCCGCCCGCGTCCAGTTCGGCCCGCCTGGATCACCTGCAACCGGTGATACGCTGGAATGAGAGGAGGTTCTCTATGCCTACACACGAAGTCCTCAACCAGCCACCGGAGCTCGTTGCCTACAACCTCTACCGATCAG
>FXBF010000706.1_pt1 | contig 11672 bp, 17 predicted proteins | sample 5335321 | NCBI WGS metagenome assembly FXBF01 (sample SAMEA103928391, study PRJEB20085) | sediment metagenome | isolation source: sediment | reverse complement strand
CACATAAGTCATTATAGAGTGCTCCTTCCATGTCCAACCACTTTCTGGTATATACTAGTCACCAGCTAGTCACCAATGTCGGCCTTGATCTGAATTTCTATATACCTGAAGTTAGGGAAGGTTGTCTTACTAGCATCGTTCCAGGTGACCTCAAACTCACCGTCGTAGTCGGCGGCAACGTTAACATCAGCCACTAGCCATGCATACGAGACTCTCCCCGCCGTTGGAGGAGACAAAATGGTAGCCGCAGTACCATCAACCTTGTTAGTTCCGCTACCAGGGTCAGTCATAAAGAACTTAACTGAAGCGGCAGTAGTTAGGTCAATAACTACTCCGTCTTCATCCACCAACGTACCAACCAGCTTCGGGTTCGTATCTCCTTTCTTGATGAAAAAGTCGGGCATTACTTATCCTCCTTAGTCGGGAATGACATCCCGAATCGATCCGTCTAACAGAACATTTCGCATCGACTTGTCAACATTAACGTCTTGGAATATACCTTCTAGGATAACGTTGGCTATAACGAACGGTGGAACGGCTCCACTTACGTCAGTTACCACCTTAATATCTAGTTCGACGACCTGGGCCGTCTCATCATGAACCTTAACTAGTCCGAGGAAATGTAGATCGGTCTCAGAGATCTGAACCGTTTCGCCTTCTACCATCAGTCGGGTTCTAGCCGCAATAGTAGTCTCTACTATTTGGGCGATCTCGTTCTGAAGTCTAACCAAAGACCGTACTGAGATGTCAGATTCGAAGATCTCAACGGTCTCATCGCCAATTCGAACGAGCGTACGAACGATAATATCGGCTTCGGAAATCTCAACGACTTCATTGGACAATCTAACTAGTCCGAGAACAGTAATATCTGCTTCGGAGACCTCAACTGCCTCCACTTCAAGCTTGACTAGTCCTAGGATATGGAGATCGCCCTCTGAGACCTGAACCGCTTCGTCCTCGACCTTGACAATGACTAGAGCAGCCGTAGGGCGAATAAAGCTGATGGGTGCTAGACCAGCTCTGGGTGCAATACCCGTTGTCTGAACTATGTCGTATATAACTCGTTTGAGGACACTAATGTCGGCTTCGGCGATCTCAACGTTGCCCTCAGTCTCAATCTTAACAATGCCTAGGATGTTTAGATCCGCCTCTAGGATCTGTTCGACTTCATCCTCGACTCGAACAATTCTAAGCCCAGGACGAATGAACCTTCCTGGAGGCAGTTTGGCTCTAGGAGTGCCAGTCTTGCCTACTATAAGGTTCAGAAGCTGGCGAACGGTAAGGCTAATATCCGTCTCGGATATCTGAACTGTTTCACCATCTATACGAACTAGGCCTAGAATGTCGAGATCACCCTCGGTGATCTGAACATCCTCACCATCTATGCGAACTAGCCCTAGGACGTTGAAATCGCCTTCCGTAATCTCAACGTTCCCCTCTGTCTGGATCTTGACAATTCGAAGTCCAGGACGGACAAAACTGGTGGGCCGTAGCGGAGGACTAATCGGTGTACCCGTTCGTCCAGTAATCAGATTGAGTATCTGTCGAACGACCTTCGTTAGATCAGCTTCGGATATCTGAACAACTTCGCCTTCTATACGAGTGAGTCCAAGGAAGGTGAGGTCTTGTTCTGTTATCTGAACCGTTTCGCCCTCGAGGCGAACTAACCCAATAACGGTTAGTTCGCCTTCAGATATCTCGATGTTACCTTCGTCAAGGATTCTAACAAGGCCAAGTGCAGCTATATCGCCTTCAGTGATTTGTGCGGTTTCGTTCTCGACTCTGATTACGCCAAGAAAGTGCAGGTCGACTTCAGGAATCTCGATATTGCCTTCGGTCTCGATTTTAACAATACGAAGTCCGGGGCGAGTAAACCTTGTGGGAGGTAGTGGTAAGCTCTTTGGAGTTCCAGTTTTACCAGTTACTAAATCGAGAATCTGGCGAAGAAGTTTAGTTAGATCCGCTTCTGAGATCTCAACCGTCTCACCCTCTTGGCGAACCAACCCGAGGGTACGAATATCAGATTCAGAGATCTCAACTGATTCGCCTTCAATACGGACTAGGCCAAGAACTGTTATGTCACTCTCAGTTATATTAACGCTCTCGTTCTCGATACGAACCAAGCCTAAAACGACTATATCACCTTCGGAGATCTCGACGGTTTCGGCTTCAAGTCTAGCTAGACCAAGAACTGTTATATCAGCTTCAGAAACCTGTACGGCTTCGTCTTCGACTTTTATAACGGTTCCTCCTGGAGTGAACAGCGACGGAACGAGTTTCCGTCGCTGTTCAGATCTTGAAGGCCTTCGGTAGACCCAACTCACAGTCTACTCCCTTCTTAACCGACCTCGCCCCAAATCACCCCGTACGAAATAGTAATGGATGCATCAGGAGCAGTAGGAAACCTAAACCCTATGTTATCGATTGCCGATCCACCTGCTACTCTAATTCGTTCTTCTGGAACGGGAAGGTATAGCCAGCCGTTCTGCAGGTGAAACCCATCAGGGTAAAGAATCGTAGGTGTTATTCCGATAACTGGACTACCCAATGTAGTTACGCTCGAAGCAGCGTCGGCCGATCCGCGAATGAGTTGTTCAGTTAACGCTACTCCTCCAGTAGCACTAGTATCGTTACCGTAAATGTCAATTTCTTGTACTTCGTCAACCGGAACTGGCCCTTCGGCTGCCCCAGCCCACATACGAATGATTTCAATCTGCACATCTACCGGGACCTGTAGTTCGACTAGAACATCCGTAGCAGACAGAGCAATACTAGATCGAGTAGCTGCATATATTCCGTTGTATCGCATATTTCTCCTTTAACCTAGCTCGCCCCAAGTAATACCGCCCGATATGGTAAGGGTAGTGTCAGGAGCTACGGGGAAGCCTAGCCCGATGTTATCAATAGCAGACCCTCCTACCACCCGGATGCGTTCGTCGTCGACAGGCAAATATAACCATCCAATTTGTGTATGAAACCCATCACGGTATAGTGTTACAGGTGTTGCCCCCTGAGAACCTCCCTGAATAGCTACGGTTAAAGCAGTGGCATCTGCCGCACCGCGTATCTCTTGTTCAATCAATGCTGCACCGCCTGTTGTTGGAGCGTCGTTACCGTAAATGTAAACCTCCTGTATTTCGTCTACAGGAACATCGCCTTCAGCTGCTCCAATCCACATACGAATGATTTCAATCTGTGTTCCAGACGGCACCTGTAGCTCAATTAACGGGCCCGCACCAGACGCAACGATGGCTTCTCCAATTACGCTAAAAATACCATTATACATATTTACATCCTAACTAGAGTTGAATTTCTTCGTCGGCCCGTAAACGGTTGATATCCACTTACATTGTGAGCACCTATGTCAACCCTAGACTTTGATCGGTATCCACCCGTTATATCAATGGAGAAATCCTGTCGGGAATCTGGCTCAGAACCCTGACGGTCGACACCGTTACCAGCAACTAGGTTGCCTGCCGCACTATCCAACAAGGTGAGGTCCTCGGAGCTTGCCGTAATGTTGTTGACAACGATCCAAGAACCGGTGCTCTTAGAAACAGCCACTACCCCATCGGTAGCCTCCTGCCAGGAGGTGATGTTGTTAGTGCCGTCAATGTCGGCTGTACCCGTGTAACCCTTGCTGTTGTTCGAGCCGTTCCAAGTGACAGTACCACTGGGAGTGTTTCTAGTTTCAAACAAGGAACCATCAGCGAAAGCCTCATATCCTCCTTGGATTGAGCCAGCCCATACGTTGTACAAACTTATCGTAATTGTATGACTGCCATTAGCTGATCGGATAAACACGGCAGCAGAATACGGTTCGCTGGTAGCCCCAATGTCGTAGAAAGAACAATGGTCGATGTTGATGATGTTGGTTCGGACTGCGACGCTATTGGGCTGGTGGAGAAAGAACCCTGTACGTCTCCACCCGTACAAGATGCAGTTGTCCACACTGACCCCACCGTTGCCTCCCTGGGGAATGTGTATTCCGTCTTGGTCTGCTGTTCCCGTGTCCGTCCAAAGGATGCAGTAGGAGACCAGAACGGTTTGGGTGTTGTTACCGATCCGAATGGCCTCATCTGAGGAGCCTGACCCGTCCTGTTGGATTTCCAGCCAGTCGATACGAGTGTAATCAGTCGAAACGGTCAGCACATGGTTGCCGTCGCTGGCACGTATCCGACCGTGGCCCGTACCAGCCACACCTGAATGACGGTTAGCAGGGTCGGTCGTCAACCACAGGTACGAGGTGATCGACGGTGTGCCCGCAGCAGACATGATGACACTCTCGTTGTACTCCTCGTTGTCGGAGATGACACCCTTCCAAATGTCAGTCCCCAACGACGGTGCGGCAGCCTCCCACGAGGCGACCGTCGAATAGTCACCGCCTGTCTTCTTGATCGTTTTCGTGGTGACAGCCATCAGAATACTCTGAGATCGGTCTTCTCAACCTGTCGTTGTCCACGGTTGTAACGCAGCCTGCGGACGTAACGACGAACCTGATTCTTTCGGATCTCCAACCTGCCCACAGTTTCCAACGCTGCGATCCACGAAGCGGGAACCTCGTCCCACATGATACGAGTCAGCCGCCGATGACGCAGGATACGTCTATCCTCCTCGTCGGATTCTTCGTATTCGGGGTCGCCAGGGAACGCTGGTTCCCACAAGGGGGTCACGTAGGGTGCAATCAGAGAAGAAGGAACACCGCTGACGGTTACCTGCCAGAAAGTGGGCAACCCTTCGGCCAGACCCCACGTCCAGCCGTCAGGTTTCACGACAATAAGGTCGCCCTTTTTGTAGCCTGACGGAAGGTCTTGGGCTGCTACTAGGAGTTCGGCCACGCTTCAGGTTACTCGTCCCAGATGAAGGTAACAGAACAGATCTGGCCCACTCCTGAGTTCAGAACCACACCGACACCATTGCCTGTACCTGATGGAATGTAAATCCCATCGTTAAAGGTCCAGATAATGGCTGCTCCAATCGCAGCTGCCAACCTAGCCTCAACTAGGTTACCTGCTGTAAAGGTGGGCGCCACTGTGTGGGTTTGCTTTATCGTAGCAATAGGCGCTGGCCCATCAGCATCGTGTTCGACTTCGACTCCTGTATCCGGCGCTGTTCCCTGTGCAGTAAGCACTCTCAGTGCAATATCTACTTCCGTGGAAGTAGTATTGAACACGTGGACCTCTCGTAGGATAAACCTACTACCGGCACCCGCAAACAACGAGGCCATCGGCAGGGTTACTGACCCAATACCTGTAGGTAGAATCCCTCCTGAAAATCTCGACATTATTTACTCTCCTTTGGTCGGAAAACTTTAACTTTCTTAGCCCCACCGTGACGAGCCTTCTCGTTCCGCTCAGTGTGAGCCTCACACATGGAACTCCAAGTGTCAGACTCCTCTTCATACCAAATGTCGTCCTTACATCGATGGCCACGAGTGTTAGCCGCACAACATCGTGTGTCGCTCGGAGCGATTCGCATCGCTCTCTCCTTTCCAAGTACCGTTAATACCTGCTCTGCTTGGCGTACCGGCTCTATTATCATTATATCCCGTTGAAGGTATGGTTTACAATAACCTTCAGAGTGTCAGTTGCTGTCTTGGCGAAGGCGCCGCCCGTGAAGGCGAAGCCAGTCAAGATAGGTGCCGCTGCACCGTGAGCAGCCACAGCGATCCAACCATGAGTAATGGCCGCATCGTTGAAGTCACCAGCAGCCCACTCAAACGTCCAGGTGACAGCATCGACAGCGTCGCCGGTGTTATCAGCATCACCTGTGTCGTTGGTCTTCGGGTAGGTTGCCTTAACCACCTTAGCAGTACCGGCAATTAACGTAAACGATGATGTAGTAGCCGCCTTACCCGGTGTACCAGCTGTGCCCAACTCCATGGTATCGAAGGCGTTGGTCAACGCCTCGCCCCCAGAAACAGCACCGGCCTCCGCGTAGTACTCGTCACCGGCATTACCGACGATGTTATGGGTCTTGTGAACACGAACCAGACCAGTCTTCTGGTTGGTTACAATAGCGAGTACCAACCCACCAACTTCCATCTGCTCCACTGCTGGTCCACGAACCAACTCCAAGAGCCCTTTCTTACCTAGTATCATTTATCCTCCTGATTGGTCGTTTCCTGCTCGAGCTCCAGGTTGGAGCCTTTGGTTGCCAGCCTGCGATTGTCTGGACGGCCCTGCACTACCAGGTGCCTGAGGCGTAGCTACTTCTCTACTTGTCGACTCATCCCTCCTCGGTAGATCATTTAGGTCTCTTAGGAACTCTTCCAGCTTGTCATCCGGTGTTAATGCTTTAGCACCAATTAGGTTCCTAACTGTAAACGATATTGTCCGAAGATCGGTAACCTGTCCAATATGTCGAACTCTCAAGACTGGGTAGTTCTTAACTCCCGTCCAGTTATAGCTAACCAGTTCGGGAATGGCATGCTTGTTGATCACTTCGCGAATCAAGTCCGCTAGGTAGCGAGTTGATTTCATAAACAAGTCCAGCAGAACTTCAGCATCCCCACGTTCGTTGGTAGCTATAAACCCACCGAGCACCGAATCTAGAATCTTCATATCGTGATGAGCTATCGATTGCAGCACGTCCACAGTCTGACCTCGAACCTCTGCAAACTCCAGTTCCCACAGAGGAGGCAGCACGATATGCGCCCACTCGTTGGTTCTCAGGTTACGTCCTAACTCATCAGCCAGGAGCTTATCCTTTTTGCTGAAGTTCGGAGGCAGCTTAATAACTGGGATGCCAATACCGTGGCGCTCCTTCTGGATCGCATCGATCTTGTAGAGGTTCTCCAGGTAGTACCAATGTTTAAACATCTCGCGCGTAGCGGCTCTACCTTCAACGTTTCCCGCCTCCTTACGATACGAGAACACTAGCAGCCGATCAATAGGCAAGATCAAGCCTGTCTTGCCTTCGAAGTCTGTCATCTCTGCCCAAGCAGGTCCGCCATGAGCATCGTACTCCCACTCGACGACATCCTCTACCGCTCTAGGCGCAAACTTCTTCCAGATTACTCGGTTACTACCCTTCCAGCTGTGGAAGGTAAACACCTTCTCGAAGAACGAATAGCCAAAGTCTAGCATGGTCAGCGCTTCAGTCATGAACTGCATCCAACCAATAGTCTGCCACTCGAACAAAGCTTGTGATACGAACTCAGCTTGCCGATTAGCTAGATCATCATCAGGATCAGCCGAGTCTACCCACCACTCTGCTTCTAGAACGGGTGTCTTAGCAATCTTTAGTGCCCCGGCTACAGAGCTATCAGATCTCCGCATCCTATCAAACGCTTTTAGACCTGCTAGACCCTGTAGATCAGGATTATACTCCTGGGCTCCTAGAACTCTTCGCCATCTAACTCCTGCCGCCCCAAGCTCTCCTACAGGTGGTGATTCGTCGCCAGTAGCTTCGTCCACTAGGGGGTGAGCTAGCTTCTTGGAAGTCAGGATGTACTCAGGGTTAATCTCAACGACATCCAGGTCAGCAAGCACGGTCTCGAGTGCTCTTCGATCGGCATCGCCGCGGTCATGTGGTTTCAACTCCACAGGGCCAAATCGCATTAGAACACCTTCCCTTGCTGAAATAGACCGGCAGTAGCTGACCCTAAGCCTAACTCGGCAGTAATAGGGTCGTCAGCAACCTCATCAATCCTGCTGGCGGGGTTTCCATAAACATCCTCAAGGTGGTATTTAGCTCCGAGCTCAAACAGATGCATCAAACCGTACCTTAGAGCATCCAAAGCGTGGTCGTCTTTCTTCTCAGGCTTCTCCTGTGGGTCGCTAATACCCGTCCTGGGCGCCTTAGCCATCTTGTAGTTCATGAACTCCTTGATGGTATTAGTACAGCTAGGGTCGATAAACAACTTGGGTGTACTCGTTGGCTCTCCGAACTTGTTGAGCCCGATCGAACCCTCTGGCCTCAGGAACCTCTTGACAACTTCGATGCCTTGACGCCAGTTTGCTTTCGCCTCGTCTAGAGCGAAACAAGGCCCGAACTGAACGTTAACAGTCGTAACAGCCTCCTGATCAGCGCTATCACCATAAGAGCAATCCACCTTATAATCCTCGGGATCTCCGCGCTCATTCTTCAGGAATTGAATGTGTTCTTCAAGCCTAACCCAGGGCTTGTAGTGTTCTCGCCATATATAGATATTGTCAAACGAATCGATTTGCACGTCCAGTGCCGCTAGTGGGTTTACAAAGCCCCAGTCCCAAAACATGTAGTTGGGCAGGTCCTTACGATAGGTATGCGGCTTGACGTGGGTTCGTTCGTCGAACTCAGGATATATCTTTCCGACGAACGATGTGAACTCAGCTGCGATCTCCTGAGCGAACCATTCAGGTGACATCGTCTTACGCAGCATCTCAATTTCAGGATCGTCGTATCCTCCAGGGAAGATAGCTGTGTTCTCCCAGCTTGGCATCCTCCAGGCTTCATAGCTAGGGAACTCTGGGTTCTGTCCTAGCATGTAAAGGTCAAACAACCAGTTGTGACCTTCTGGTGTAGTGCAGAACGTTGCGAACCCGGTCTTGTCGGCAAGCGAAGGACGAACATATCGTTCCCAAGTGTCCCGCCGGTGCTTGGCGGCCTCTGCCATTAGAACTCCGTCCAATGACTCGCCGACAAGATTTTCCGGGTGGTCTGCGCTCCTAACTTCTATTCGTGTGTTCCAAGGGAATTCGATGAACATTGTGCCTGAGCGCCGGTTATAGGTCTTCTTAACCCGCTTATCCTTGCCCATCTGCATATCAATGATCATGTCTTGCCAAATGATCCTGAACTCTTTCTCGCCCAGGTCATATGTAGGCCCTACAATCCAGAACTGTCGATCAGGGACTAGCAACTCGGGTTCCATGTCGCGAGCCGCCATCGTCGACTTCCCATAACGGCGACCACAGCAAGCAACACGGAACCTCGAGTGACTGTAGTGGAACTCCTGCTGTCCCTGATGAGGCTGATACTCAATCTTCTCGAAGTACTTCCGCTTATCAATAGTTTTGCTAATAGCGGTACCTCGAACCAGGGAGCCATACGGCGGTCTGCTCAGGTGAGGTCATCTCCAGCACGTTGGCGTAGGTATCAGCACCATCCAGCGGGTAGACCTCCAGGTCCACGTCAATAGTCAAAGCAGTGATTAAAGCAGGTACATAACGCCCATCAGCCCTCACGTATGTGCAGGTCCTTCCGACCTTACGCTCACCGGGCTTAGCCATTACTTCTTCCTTTGAGGCGGCGGGAGGTCACATTTCCCTGGTGATACCTCCCCTTACGCGGGGTCTGTGCCGCCTCAAAACTAAGCATTGATGAACCAGTTCTCCACACCGAGTGTGGTAGTACCCAAAGTGGCAGCATCGAACACGTTGGTACCAGCGAAGAAGGTCTCGGTGGTAGCAATCGCGCTACCCACAGGTCCAGGTGACTTCGCAGTCAGTATAGCTGCGTCAGCTATAAAGGCTGCAATGTCAACCGTTGTATGAGCCGTCATCGAGAGAGCGTAGTCGGTACCAGCTACCCCTGACAGATCCATCGCAGCAACTAGGTTCAGCTTAGCCTGAGCCAAGCTGCCTCCGATAGCTACGTTTCCGTCAACATCGGTCAGGACCGTCTGGAACCTATAAGCCTTCCCGTCGATAGTATACGTATCCAGGTCAGAAGGCTGAGTGTCAAGCGTTAGCGTCCCCTGAGCCTTCACACCGACGGCAGGAAACGTTGTAGCTCTGGCGGCAGCCGTGATGGCTGTTATCAAGGCACCCTCATCGTAATGGTGATACTCGAGGTTAACCGTGTTCTGGTCAGTCACAGCCACAACAGCTGCTTGGGTGGTGTAACCGCTTGCGAGGACCAGGTTGACTTGATCTCCCACACGCACTGCTCTAGTCATTACGTACCCTGACTGTCAGGCAGTTTTGTGCCTTTCTTGGCCATCTTACTAGCGGTAGTCTCACGGCCCGCGATCTTGCCTTGCTTGGTAGCCCGCTGTGAAGCAGTACCAGCTGGTCCGGTAGTCTTCATGTTTACACGCTTGGCAGCGTCTGTTGCCATTGTTCGTCCTTTCGGTTACGATGGAAGGGTTTTGCCCCTCACACGTGGGTATCTCTGTGGTGAGTGCCTGTAGCAGTTCGGTCCTCTGTTATACGATGTCAAGAGTGTATCGCAGTCAGGTACCTGACAGTGTCTGTCGCTGGTAAAGAGTCGTGGACGCTTGGATCTTGGTGCCATAGCGCCGCTATGCGTTCCTGCGATACTCCCAAGCTTAAAGGAAGGTTTAAAGGCTATCAACTGGGATTCGTTCTCCTCAGTCGCCTCTGTCCTAGTTTTCTGTCTAGTTGACCGTAACACCCTCGAGAACCTCCCTGAGTATGTCATCCTCACCGAGGTCCGGCTCGGTGATCTTACCAAGGTTGCGATCGATCACGTATTTGGCAGCGTTTAGGCGTACCGTTTCGCTTTGCGCCGTCCGAGCTAGCTTAACGACGGCATGAACTACGGTAGGTAGGTTTTCCTTGAGAATCCGTATGGCCTGGGTCTCTTCGTCATCACCAAGGATATCACGCTCCATCTCGAGCGCCTTAACATCCTCCTCAGTGATCCATGCGTCTTCGTTGGAGTGGTCAGAACCGGAGTGGCGACGGCTGGGGTCCCTTGGGTCGTCACTGTCAAACTGATGTGAGTCTGCCATGCTGTCATTATACCCGTGGGCCATGTGCTGGAGGTAGTGAGGCTGTATATACCGGTACAGTACCGAAAATCTGTTTCCAAGGGTATAGGATCCCCCGAGATGTGAACCTCAAAATTTTGAATGATAATATAGTTAGGAGGTTAGGACAATCTAAGTGAGGAAAAGAAGTACTCACTCAAAATCAAAATCAAAATCTCAGTTCAGTTCTTGAGTAACATTAAGTAACCTAACAGAATGTAAAGGACTATTATGAAACTTACAGAACTAACAACGACGCTTGAGAAGCTTGAAACATCTTTGAGTCATCATGTGACACCTTATGGGATGCACAAGATCACCAATGAAGTGTTAAGCACCAATCTGCCACCTCAGATGTTCTACAATTATGTGAACAATGGATATATCACAGCAGTTGTGGGAAATGATGGCAAACTCAAGGTTGAGAAATCTGAAGTGCTCAGATGGATTAAGAAGTATGCACTTCAGAACATAGTATCTGACTTCTAAAGAGTAAGATAATCAGCTGAACTGAACTGAGATGTCCTGACACTTCCAAGGAGGAATCATGAGAAGAGTTCAAGGGACATATTGTGGATGGCACGACCAGAATGACTGTCTAGGTTCATACGGTCGAGTGTATCTCACCAAGTACATTCACGAGATGGAGTTTCACTTGACAGAAGCTTGTGAGAAAGGAGTTCTTGAGATCATGTTTGTCAACACACAGGCACTGGTTGAAGAGCACAATGTTCACAATGTTGAAGACAGATTGAGTGACTAGGTTCAATCAGAGAACCTCACACATACAGTGTGAGGTTTCTCGCCGTCTACTTTGTGCTACTACGTAGTAGCAAGTATAACCCTTTGGGTCCGAACCTCCTGGGGCCTAACGAGCCCTTTTTGCTCCTTTGCCACTAAGGGCAAAAACCCTCCACCGGGGGGCCCCCGCCGCCTGGGGGCCTAACGACGCCCTTTTCCACCGGCCAAGCGG
>FXBF010000705.1_pt1 | contig 11676 bp, 10 predicted proteins | sample 5335321 | NCBI WGS metagenome assembly FXBF01 (sample SAMEA103928391, study PRJEB20085) | sediment metagenome | isolation source: sediment | reverse complement strand
GCGGCTTTCGGCGATCCCCATCCCCGCCGATTATTGGTCATTGTCTCAGGCACCCACGGGGTGGAAGGCTTTGCCGGCAGCGCGTTGCAGCACCATTGCCTCGCATCCCTGAAGGGGAACCAGCCGTGGCCAGCTGGCTACGGCGAACTCTGGCTGCATGCTCTGAACCCCTATGGCTTTGCCTGGCTGCGCCGGACCAACGAGCACAACGTCGATCTCAACCGCAATTGCCTGGAGCACTTTCCGGGTCCCGTCAATCCCATGTACCGAACCCTCAATCCCCTGCTCAATCCGGCGTCCGCGCCCGGCCGCGGCGATGGGTTCATGCCAAAGCTGCTGTGGATCGCCGTGACGCGGGGAATCGGTTTCGTGAGACAGGCGATCGGCGGCGGACAATACGAATTCCCGCGCGGCCTGTTTTATGGCGGCGACGGTAAACAAGAGTCCATCGCGATCTACGAATCCATGCTATCCGACCCGGCATTCGGCGCCGTTGAGACCGTTGTGCAGCTCGACCTGCATAGCGGCCTCGGGCCGTGGGGACGATGCACCGTGCTGCCCTCGGTCGTGCCGAAGGATCCGGCCGGCATGCCGGAGTACGAGGCCCTGTCTTCGTGGCTGCCGCCACGGTGCCGGGGCAAGGCCTACGAGGTTCACGGCGGTCTGGGCAACTCCTTGCGCCGCACCCTGCCGCAGACCCGTTGCCTGGCCTTTGTGGTGGAATTCGGCACCTACTCCATGCTGCGCATGCTGGCGACCTTGCGGGAAGAGAACCGTGCCCACTATTACCGCAATCCCGATGCTCCGGCCCGCGTCCGGGCCAAGACCCGGCTGCTTGAATCCGCCTGTCCGAATGACCGCCGTTGGCGCCATCGCATACTCACCGACGGCATGCAGTTAATCGCTCGGGTCAGGGGCGCCATTTCGGGAACACCGGCCTGATCCACGGGCTGTGCCCAATGCATCGTCGTATAGAGGTTTCCGCCAAGGTGCAATAAACTTGCCTCTTCCCAATAGCTGAAAGATTGGCGGGCGCGGGAGATTCCGTACGATCAATCAAGAAGGAGGGCCTGTGCGAAGAATAATGCTCCTTAACGCGAAAGGTGGTTGCGGCAAAAGCACCTTGGCAACCAATCTGGCGAGTTACTACGCGCTGCAAAACAAATCGGTGGTGCTCGCCGACTTCGACCCACAGGGTTCCAGTCTGGAATGGTTGGAGACGCGCCCGAAGGAAAGTCCTCCGATACGCGGTCTTGCCGCTTGGCGCGAGGCATTGCGCGTACCGCGAAACACCGATTACCTGATCATGGATGTCCCTGCGCGATGCCACGGTCCGGAGCTCACGGCGCTGGTACGCCGCGCACAGACGCTCATCATTCCCGTCCTTCCCTCCGCCACCGACATCCGCGCCGCCGCGCACTTTGTGCATGAACTGCTGTTGGTCGGCCGGGTAACGCGGAAGGAAATCCGGTTGGCCGCCGTCGCCAACCGCGTGCGCGAAAACGCCATGGTCGAAGGGACTGTGGAACGGATTCTGGGCGGTATGAGCATCCCCTACGCTACCGTGAACACCCAGATTTACCGTCCCCTGGAACACTTTCTACGACGGCTTAAAGTCCCGTTTATCACCACCCTGCGCGATACGCCGAATTACCAACTGGCCGATGCCCGCGGCCTGGGCATCTTCGAACTCTCGCACTCGCAGGTAAGCCACGACCTGGAGCAATGGCAGCCGTTGATCAAGTGGCTTGACAGCAAGCGCAGCGTGCCCAAACCGGTTTGAGCAAGGGCGTATACGATTAGGTTTCCTTCCCCGCCGGTCAGCTATCGCTGCTTTTAAGACGTTCGAGCCGTAGGCGTTCACGCTCGTCGAACAGGCGTCGCGACGCCAGCCACACCGCCATCAGGGTGCCGAAACCGGTGCCGGCGCCAATCATGAACATGATCAGGATCTGGTACTTCACCGCCTCCAGCGGCGGACTGCCGGCCAGGAGCTGGCCGGTCATCATACCGGGAAGGCTGACCACACCGGCGGCGGCCATGGCGTTAATGATGGGAATCATGCCGCTGCGCATGCTGTCGCGGCGGATATCACCGACTGCCTGCTTCCACGTGTGTCCGAGCGTCAGGCGGGTTTCTATGACTGCCTGTTGTTGCCAAGCACCCTGGGTCAGGCGGTCCAGTGCCAGCGCGATCCCGGTCATGGTATTACCTAGCATCATGCCGAGCAGCGGGATGGAATACTGCGGCTCATACCACGGCTTGGTTCCGATGATCACTGTTAATGCCAGGATGGTGATCGCAAAGGTGGAGATAAACATGGAAACCGTTCCAATGCCGAAACCCCACCAGCCATACAGCCTGCGTTTCTGACGCGCCATCACCTCGCGCCCCGCCGCCAGCAACATGAATGCGGCGATTAAGGCGGTCCAGCCGAGGTGCACGTTCTCGAACAGGGCCTTGAGCACAAAACCGATCAGAAGCAACTGCACCGCGGTGCGGGCAGCGGCAATGAGGATTTGTTTGCCTATCGCAAGCCTCATGGGAACAGACAAAGCGGCCAACGCCAGCACCAGTACGGCGGCCAGTGCCAGGTCCCAGGGGCTTAATGCAATCACGTTCATTTACATCCTCAGCTCCGTAATCGGTGCATCCCTGCACCACTCCTCTTAGCGGCCTTGGCCAATACCCCTTCGACGATCGTGTAGTGGCGATTGCATACGCGTTTGATCTGACGGGGATCGTGGCTTACCCACAGTACCGGCGCTTTCCTTTTAACCCGGTACGCCGCGATTAATTGCTCCACGCGCCGCACACTTTTGGGATCGAGATTCGCCGTCGGCTCATCCAGTAACAGCGCCTTCGGCGTACCTTGCAGCAAGCGCAACAATGCCAAACGCTGCCGCTCGCCGGTGGACATCCGGCCTATTCTGCGTTGCAACACCTTGCGGTCAAAACCCAGTCGTTTCAGCCAGCCAAGTTCAACACCGTCAAAGTGTTCGCCGACACGCTCTCGCCACCACTGGCTGTCGGGCGGCAGCAGACCCAACCACCGCCGCCACTCAGACGGATCGACGCGGCGGCTCTCGGTCCCGTCGAGAAACACTTCTCCTTCATGGGGATCCAGGTCGGCAATGGCCCGGAGCAGCAAGGTCTTGCCGGCCCCCGATGGCCCTGAAATACAGACACACTCGCCGGGACCGACCGTCAGGCTCACAGATCGCAACTTGTGGTGAGACAGCTTTACAATACGCAATCGGCTCACTTACTGTCTCATTCGCTGTGTCTTACGGTTTGTAAAAATAAAGAATTAGAAATCGGTCCGGCTGCCGTTATGGGGCGCGCCCCTTTGGGCGCCGCGTGCGCGGCGTCCAATTTCTCCAGGAGAAAAATTGTCTTCCGGTCAGCCCCTTCTTTTGCATCCTTAGCTCCATAATCGGTGCATCCCTGCACCACTCCTATGGTTCTGTTTCGCACCGTGGTCACCCGGGTCATTCTGCCATCTTAAATCCGGGGGCGGCAATGGAATTTTTACCCTGAATAAATAAGCCCCTAGCGCCAGCTTTTTTATTCGGGGCCTTGTATCCCGACTTGAGCTCTCTCCGATTACACAGTACATTCAGACAAAATAAACCTGCCAAATTCCCGTGCTCAGAAAAACAAACACAAAGAAGTGGAACCCGATTTTTACCGCCTTTATCTTGTTGGCGCTCCTGATTGCATCAGGCGTTTCCCCGGCCCACGCGCAAGAAACGATTTTAAAGGTAATCATTGTCTACGGCGGCGCGGGCCACAGCGCCATCCATCTGGAACGAGACGGTCAACAGCTCTACTGGGACCCGGGCGGGTTCTACAGCAATGAGATGGATAGGTGTCGCGAGGACGACAACGACATGAACTGCCAACGCTTTGCGGGTTTTCCGTGGAAGGAACTGCAACAGGCGCGGCGCTATGACGTTTTTCTTGACGATGCGGCGGATCTGCTGAGGATCCTCACCATCTACCACCTGGATGGCGACGAAAAAAGCGAGGTGTTTACCTTTCGGCTGGAAGGCGATATGGCCCAGCGGGCCTGGCAACTGCTAAGGGAGGGCGCCGAAAAGGGACGCAAGGCCGCTTTCCGAACCGACAGGAAACCTTACTTCTGCACAAAATCGGTTACGGCCTACCTGCGCGCCCTGGGCGGCCGCTTCAGCGAGCTACCGCGGCCCTGGTTCCCGAGTAGCCTATCTAAAGAGATGAAGAATAGAGGAATGACGCCCAGCCGCGTCTATACCCTCAACAGCCCCGAGATCGGCGCCTACATCGCCCAGGTACGAAACCAGGCCGGCCTGGGGCCGTTGCGACTGGTCAAGGCCCCTCCCGCCCAGTCATCCGACTCTGACGAAGAGCCGTAACAGAAAGCTCCACCGATGTTGTATCTTGGGAAAGGCGCCCACTTAACCGGCACCATTTCCTGGTCCTCAAAAACGAAATCTGTAAGCTGGAACGTTATTTGACATTCTCGAAGACCAGCTAAAACAAATAAACACAGCACCGTCTGCCTGCGTCAGGAATAGAGAAATGGGTCGTCACTATGAGATTTTAAACAAGCCCGATTGATTTGCGTTTTTAGAGGGGCTAGGATTGTAATTGTATTGCACATTTTCTCTGCTCAAACTCTATTCTTCTCGAACGTGAGGGCTACAGGATGGCAGTCAAAAAGAAAGCAAAATCCAAGACGAAACCGAAAAAGGCGCGGGCCAAGAAGCGAACCACCAAAAAGAAAGTCGCGAAGAAAAAGAAAGTGACGCGCAGGCCGAAAGCAACAAAGAAAAGACCGGTTACAAAGAAGAAACCCAGGCGCAAACCCAAGGCATTAAAGAAAAAACCGGCCGTCAGGAAACCGACGTCGCGCAAACCCAAGCCCACGCCACCGGAAAAGCCGGCCGCGCCGTTGCCGTCTGCCGGGGAGGAGCATATCGGTGTCGTGACCCACTTCTACACTCATCTCTCCGTCGCCATCATCCAGGTGGAATCGGGCACCTTGCGCGAGGGGGATACTATCCATATTAAGGGACACACAAGCGATTTCCGCCAGCGCGTGGAATCGATGGAGATAAACCATATCCACGAGCCGCAGGTCACGGCGGGACAGGTGTTTGGCCTACGCGTCACTGAGCATGCCCGCGAGCACGATGTAGTCTTCAAAGTGGCCCGATAGAACCTTTATCTGCACTCAGTACTTTCAGCGCTCTACTTTGCGCCGTCTTCAAAGAACAATTGATCTAAACAAAAAGCCCGCCTAGGCGGGCTTCTTTCAAACATAACCGCAAACCTTACTTTTTAACCGGCTTGGCCGTGACCTCCTCGAGTTTGGAAAGTCTTAAGACCCATGTACTATTATTTTTTGTCTGCTATCTATTGTAATGTTGCATGATCTCCGGTTGCGTTTCCGAGTCAATTCCCAGAAGATGCGAGGGTGGTTGCGGCGGTTTAAGAATTTCTAGTAAATTTAGGCATTCAAAGAGCCAATCCGTGAAGCAGATACGACGGAGAACGTTTCTAAAGGCTACTCTGGCGGGCGGGGTGTTGGCCACAGCCGCCGGTGCCGGCTTGTTACGCCCCACCCAGGTCCTGGCCACCCAGTGGCCGCAGGGCGCGTTTGGTGCCAAACACATCGATGATGCCTTGAAAGCCCTCTACGGCACCGCCGATGTCAGCGAGAGCAAGGGCATCAGTATCAAAGCGCCGTTGCAGGCGGAAGACGGCACCCACGTCCCCCTCACCATTAATAGTACGATTCCCGATGCAGAGTCCATCACCATCCTGGTCAAGAAGAATGCCAAACCATTAGTCGGGCGGACCGAATTTGTCAACGCCGAGAGCTTTTTCAGGACCCGCATCAAAATGGCCAAAACTTCGGACGTACACGTCGTGGTCAAGGCCGGTGGAAAACTTTATACCGCCAAAGTCAGAATCATGGTTTTGGTGGGCGGGTGCGGTGGTTTCGTTGAGCAGATAGTGCATGAGGGGTCAGGGGGTCAGGGCATAGCAAGAAAAATGAAAATGCGTGTCAAACGCCGAGAGGACAAGGTCGAGCTAATAGTATTGATCAGCCACCCAATGGAGACCGGCCTGCGCACCGATAAAAAAACCAAAAAGAAGATCCCGGCCCATTTCATCGAAACCGTCAAGGTCGCTCACAATGGAAAGAACGCGATCACCGCGCACCTTGGAATCGGTATTTCCAAGAACCCTTTGTTGGTCTTTCGTCTGAACGAAGGCAAGAACGGGGACAAGATCCGGGTGACGTGGAACGATAACAAAGGAGAAAGCGGTTCGGCCGATACAGTCGTAGATCTCTAAGTTCGGCCTGCGGCCCCGTTGATGCCAGACCGCCCCTTGTCGCAGGTTTTTCTTCGAATCGAAGTGCGGGGTGATGAATTTTCGCAGCAATACTAGAACCGCTTTGAAGATGCACGACGTGACACATAAGTCGTCCTGGAAGACTTGTTTGTTCGTTGTGATCGCAAGGATATTTTCCTTTGAATCCTAAAAGACAAGGCGGTCCTAGGGAGATTCGAGCGGTTGCTAGGCGGGGATCGGGGTATGGTATACTGAAATCTGTTCTCCAAAGCTCAGAGAGAAAAGCCGATGAAAAAGCTTCTCACAGTATGGGCGGTGGGTATTAGTCTGTTGAGCCTCAGCCACGCCACCACAGCAGCGGAATTCGAGACCAAACATAAATTGGTCATTCAAGTGAGCAGCAACGATCCACTCACCCAGAAGATCGCTCTCAACAATGCTGCGAATGTACTCAAGATCTTTGGTCCCGAAAATATCAGTGTTGAGGTGGTCGCCTACGGGCCGGGATTGTCCATTATGACGCCCGAGAACCAACAATCTGCGCGCATCCCGGGTCTCGCACAAAACGGCGTTATCTTTAGTGCGTGTGCCGTTACGATGAAAAAACTAGCTAAGAAAACGGGCAGCGAGGTCAAGCTGGTCAAAGGCGTGAGGGTCGTGTCAGGTGGTGTTACCCGAATTATGGAATTGCAGCAACAGGGCTACGCATACATCAGGCCGTAGCACTCAATATAGGATTCGATGTTGTCGGACGTTTAGCTCCCGCCACCGCGTCAGGCGACCAGAGTCGCCTGACGACAGCTTGGAGTTGGGTGCTGAGTCGGGGGAACGGCTTCTAGATAAGCAGAGTCATTACGGAGAAGAAGCACCGCGACTAATTTTGACGCCGGTTGGAGGCGCCGCGGGGTTCATTCCGTCAGGTCCGCCTTGCGCAAACCGTCCAGGAAATGTTCGAGATCTGCAGGGTCCTTGAACGGAAAAGCCTGCCGAATGCGCTGTAAGGAGAACTCGGGGTTTTCTATAAGGATCTCATCGATCTGCCACTTGGCGTCCTTTATACGTCCGGTGTGGGCGTAGCTCGCCGCCAGCCAGATGCGCAGGCGCTCAGAGCCGGGCTTAGTTTTAAGCCCCTGTTCGAAAGCGTTGATTGCCTCGTTGTAACGCTTCAGTACGAAATAGGCCTGTCCCAGGTGGAATGGATAGTTGTGGGGATGATAAGGATTGAGTTGTATCGCTTTTTTCATGCGATCCAGACCCTCCTTCGGCCTTCCGGCATAATACAAGAGGGTCGCAACCAAAACGTGGCCGTTTGCATAATTAGGATCAATCGCGATTGCCTTCTCCGCCTCGACTAGCGCCTTCACATACTCCCCCCTTTCCCGGTAGACGAGACCCGTGACGAAGTAGGCGACGGGCAGCGCATCATTAAGGGCGATCGCCTTTGTTGCCAGCGCATGGGCACGCTCAAGCGAGCGTTCGCGCACATCACTCCACCCATTCATAGCATCAAATGCATGGGTCCAGGCAAGCATGGCATAGGCTATTGCGAAATTCGGGTCGAGCTCGATTGCCTTCTGGAAGAATTCTCGTGCTTCACGGGTGTCGTCTCTGGAAAAACGAAAGAAATGCTCCCGGCCTTGGAGGAAATATTCATACGCTTCTAAGTTGTTCGTCTGTTTGCGTGCAAGGTTCTGACGTTCTCCGGCGGTCAGTTTGACCGCCAGGGCCGATACAATCTTCTGGGTAATCTTGTCCTGCAACCCGAAGATATCCCGTATTTCACCGTCGTAGCGCTCCGCCCAGAGCTGGCTACCTGTGGTGGCGTCGGTCAGCTGCGCGTTGATACGCACCCGTTCTCCTGCCCGACGTACACTGCCATGGAGAACGTAGCGGACATTAAGCTTGCGCGCCACCTGGCGAACGTCCGGCGATCCGCCTTTGTAGGTGAAGGTGGAGTCGCGCGCGATGACAAGAAGGCTGGAGATCTGCGTCAGGTCGGTGATCAGATCGTCTGTCATGCCGTCGGCGAAGTACTCCTGCTCGGGGTCGCCGCTCAGGTTGTCAAACGGTAGCACGGCGATTGAGGTGAGCGTGGATCCTTTGTCAGCCGTGTCGTCTGTAGCCTTCCACGGGCCGAGCCAGAAGAGCAAACCGGCTGCAGCCACAAGTATGAGAAGTGGGACGGCCAGGCCTGCCCTGGACCACCGGGTTGGGGACCGGACGGCGGGGAGATCCTTGCCGCCCATTTGAGCTGCGCCGGCCGGTTCAGGCGCAAGGTGGACGGGGGCCACCAGACGGTAGCCTTTCTTGGAGAGGGTTTCGATGATCCGGGGACGCCTTGGATTGTCATTGAAGGCTTTACGCAACTTGAGCATGGCCCCGGTTAACGCGTCGTAGCCGACAACAGTTCCCGCCCAGACGGCCGCTTCCAGCTCCTCACGCGTGACGACCTCGCCGGGCCGAGCGGCCAGATACACAAGGACTTCCATCACCTTGGGTTCCAGCTTGACCGCCTCATCACCGCGGCTGATCCGGCCTGTGGCCGCGTCCACGTGCCAGTCGGCAACGCGGAACGGGTGATCTTTCCCTGCCGATTGAAGGGCTTCTTCTTCTGACATCGTCAATCCTCACGAGGGGAGCGTACCGAAAACTCCGGAGGCTTTTTTAGGTTATTTGATTATACCGCCGTCATAAAAAAATCAAAAAAAGACCATCTTCTCCGCATAAGTTCCGTGGGCCGTCTTGCTAGGTTGTCTCCCGATTCATCGAACGGGAGAAACCGCCATGACTACGATTAGCAGAATTTTGCCCCTATCGCTCGCCCTGATGTTTTTCACGACCTTGATCACACCGACCTATGCAACCGATGATGACAGACTAGGCCCTGCTGGCAGTATCGGAATCGTCAAGTCGCGTTTAGCGGTATACGCGGAGTCTTTTCCCAAGGTGCAATTTCTTCATCTGCGTGGCCCTAATGATGTGGCGGCGTTGAACAAGCTGCCAAGGCTCCTGGGAGAGGGTGCCAGCAATGTGGATTACGAACACGATGAGAGCGTGCGCCAGCTTTTGCTGGAGGTGCAGATGGACCGCATCGCGATGATGCTTGCGAACGGTCTGCCATCGGCCACCCTGTTTCGTACGGGTAAGGAATCCACGTTTGCGCAACCGTACGTGTGCGTGCTGACCCTGGACGAGCGACCGTTCTTAAATGACCCCCTGGCGGCGACCCGGTTTATGGCTGGTATTGAGGACTCGGATTCATCCGTGATGCCACCCGAGCCCTTCATAGAAAATTCATCATTTCTGGCGTTTACGCTCGACCACGAAGTATTCCACTGCCTGGACGCACGCTTTAACGGCCCGATGTTCAACAAGACATCCGATAAACTGTACGCGTCCTACCAGAGGTTTCGAGCTGAATTCGTCGCTGACCTGTACGCGGCCCTGGCTTACCGCCGCAACCGCGTAGATGCAACGAGCTTTCTGAACCGGCTGGCCAGCTTCCGTACGCTGTCCATTCTGGACTGGGATCCAGCACATTATACGGCCCTCGCGGTCGATCACGCCCTGCGTTTCTCCGCCGACGAGGCTCAAGAACTTGGCCTGGTAGACCTTGTGCGCACGGCCCTGCGACTCGGGGACCAGATCACACCGAGCTATCCCTCGCATACGCGCTTTCTCGCCAATGCCTATCACCTTGCCGTGTCCCTGGGTGTCACGGAAGCCATGTCGGCACCGGAAGCCGTGGACCTACAGCAGCATGCTGCGAACCGCGAGCAGATGGCACAACTCAAACTGGATCTTGACGCGGCGCGCAAGGACGTGTTCAAAACTTCCGGATTGCTTAACGATAATGGGTGGTAGAAATACCAAATGTGTAAAAGAGATGAAATAACGGACGAGCTCTTAAACGCGTTTATTGATGGCGAGTTGTCATCGGCGGAACATGATCGCATTTTGGCACTGATCAGCCAGGATGAGACACTCCGCAGGCGGGTAGACGAGTTGAAAAGGATTAAAGCGCTGTTCCGATTGGCTTATCCCCTTTCACCATCCTGAAGCGCCTCCAGCCTAAATGTGAGTGTGCCGGAGCCAGACAACCTGTTGGGTTTATGCGGCACAAGGCCGCAAAGCCCAAGGAGGACAATAACAATGAAACTAGAGTCTGGGGGCGCGCATGGGTATGGCACGTTCGCGATGATGAGCCGTATGAAAAACTTGTAGCTTCTGCAGCGAGTTGGCAACCAAACAAAAAGCCCGTCTAGGCGGGCTTTTTTTAGACATAACCGCAAACCTTACTTTTTAACCGGCTTGGCCGCGATTTCCTCGAGTTTGGTCGCCTTGATGATGTTGCCGTCGAGCGCGGCCTCCTTGGCGCTGCCGCCGTAGGCCACGGTCATCAACTGGCTATAATAAGTCACCGGCATCTTGAACTTGGTCTTGTAGTGTTTGTTGATGTGGTCCTGGTAAACCTCGACATTCAACTGGCACACCGGGCACGGCGTCACAATCATGTCGGCGCCGTGATCGTAGGCCGATTCGATGATGTTCTTGATCTGCGCCTGGCTCTTTTCCGGCTCGGAGAAGGCGAGCGCGCCGCCGCAGCAGGTGACCTTCTGGTCGTACTTGTCCATGGCCTCGCCGCCTACGGTTTCGACCAGCTTATCAAGGTATTTCGGATTCTCGAAGGATTCCCCAACGACGCCGAAAGGACGGTTGGTCTGGCAGCCGACATAGCCGGCAAACTTGATACCTTCCAGAGGCTTCACCATGGGTTTGGCAAGTTCTTCGTAGCCCAGGTCCTCAATCAGCACCTCCACCATGTGACGCACTTCGACCTCGCCCTTGTAGTGAAGCCCCGCTTCCTTCAACGCCTCATTGGTATCGGCCATCAACTGCTCCGAGGCCGAGAGCCGTTCCTTCGTCTCTTTGGCGCCGAGCCAACAGGCGGCACAGGTGGCGACGATGTCCTGGCCTTTATTATGCTCCTCGGACAGGGCTAAATTGCGCGCATTCAGTACATGCCGCGGGAGTTCCCCGCCCTCGGCATAGCCGATGCTTGCCGTGCAGCAATTCCAGTCGGGGATCTCGTTGAGCTTGACGTCGAGCTTCTTGCACATGGACTCCACCGACACCATGTAATTGGAGGCGGAGGCCTTGCGCTCGGACGTACAGCCTGGATAAAAAGAATATTCCTTCTTGGCCATTAAGTCTTAACTCTCCAACGAAAATGTGTCATCCATGCCATCCCTGGCGAGATGCATATGCTCCGATTGGCCCCGGCCCGCACCGCCCGCGCTACACCTTCCCGCTCCGCTTGCCGGTCCG
>FXBF010000704.1_pt1 | contig 11692 bp, 6 predicted proteins | sample 5335321 | NCBI WGS metagenome assembly FXBF01 (sample SAMEA103928391, study PRJEB20085) | sediment metagenome | isolation source: sediment | reverse complement strand
GAACACCACCGCTGTGGCGGAGTTCAACGCATACGTCGACCCGCACGCAGCGCACGTCGTGTTTACTTCAGGAGTCCCGTTGACGATCTTTCCGCTCGATGTCACCCACAAGGCGCTGATGCTGCCTCGACATGTTGAGGCCATGGCTGCTCACCACACACCAGTAGCCACGGCCGCGTCCGGCATGATCAGGTTCTACGAGGCGCACGACATCGACAAGTACGGCACCCCTGGGGCGCCTTTGCATGATCCGTGTGTCATCGCCTATCTCGTCGATCCCACCATCTTTTCAGGGTCGCAACATCACGTGGCTGTCGACACGACGAGTGAGGACACGATCGGGAACACGTTCGTTGACGACACGGCGGGGGATGCCAATGCGGCGATCATGACCGACGTTGACGCTGAACGGTTCTTCACGCTCGTCGTAGAACGGATAGGGAAACTGTGACGGACGGGCCCCTCACCGGACTCCGTGTGGTCGAGTTGGCCGGCATCGGCCCAGGCCCTTTCGCGTGTAACTATCTGGAAGACCTCGGTGCAACGGTCGTACGGATCGAGAGGTCCGAGGAAGCCAATGCTTTGCCCGACGCGATGGCGTCGATCGGCCGAAGGCCGCGCACCACGTTGTACCTGAACCTGAAGGACGAAGGCGATCGCTCGATCGCTACGACGGTGATCTGTCACGCAGACGTCCTCATCGAGGGGTTCCGACCGGGCGTCGCGGAGCGTCTCGGCATCGGACCGGAACGGATGTGCGAGGCAAATCCACGGCTTGTTTACGGCAGGCTGACCGGTTGGGGCCAGGATGGCCCGTATGCACGGATGGCAGGCCACGACATCAACTACATCGGGCTGACCGGTGCGCTCGCCGCGATCGGGACTCCCGACACGCCGATACCGCCCCTCAACCTGCTGGGTGACTACGGCGGAGGGGCGATGTTTGTGATCGCTGGGGTCCTGGCGGCGTTGTTCGAACGGTCGTCAACAGGCTCGGGCCAGGTGGTCGATGTGGCCATGGTCGATGGCGTGGCCACGCTCATGGGCCCGATTCGCGATCTGGCGAACGCCGGGTTGTGGTCTGAAGAACGCCATGCCAACTTCCTCGATGGCGGCGCCCCGTTCTACACCTGCTACCGGACTGCCGATGACCGGTATGTGGCCGTCGGTGCGCTCGAGCCGCAGTTCTATTCGGCTCTGGTTGCAGGTCTGGACATCGATGAGGCAAAGCTCGGGGATAGGCTCGACCGTGCGGCCTGGCCGCGGCTGCGCCGGCTGTTCGCAGAGTCCTTTCAACAGCGCACCAGGGACGAGTGGATGGACATCTTCGATGGGACCGATGGGTGCGTCACTCCTGTGCTGGGCCTCGGTGAGGTGGGCACCCACCACCACAACCAGGCACGCGGAGCGCTGCGCGACGGCGGCGACGGCCCTGTGCCGACGACAGCTCCCCGGTTCGACGGGATGGTGCCGGAGCAGCGACGGCGCAGCCTCGACCTCGGTGGCGTCTCCGAGCTTCTGGTGGACATGGGCCTTGACGCTGCCCTCGTCGACGATCTGACCGAGAACGCGATCATTCGCTGGACGTGATCAGCGAAGTTCGGCATATTTGGCGGCGAACCCGGCATAATGCGACCTATTCACCTCGCAGCTGGGAGGCACGGTGAGAGCTGTCGTTGTCGGAGCAGGCGCAAGCGCGGGCGATCTCATCAGACGCCTAGGCGATAGTTGGAATGTCGTGGTTGTCGACACCGACCAGGACCGGCTGGACGCCATCACCGCGATTCGCGACGTCGATACGGTCGTTGGGGATGGCTCCAGTGCTGTGGTACTCAGACAAGCCGGAATCGAAGTCGCGGTCGCGGTCGTAGCTTCAACGGGCTCGGACGATATGAACCTCGAGGTAGCGAGGCTGGCGCGAGACGCCGGGGTCGAACAAGTCATCGCACTTGCCAGGGTTCCCGATCGGGTCGACGAATACCTTGAGCTTGGTGTGGATGTGATCACACCTGCCCGCCTCGCGGCGAGAGGCATGGAGATAGCCATGGAGCCCCGCAAGCTCGCATCGACCACCTTCGCCGACGGAAGGGCTGAGGCGATCGAGTTCGAGATCACCCCGGACTCCCCGGTCCAGGGACGAGCTCTCAAGGAGATTCATTCTGAGCTGTGGGTGATTGCTGCGATCCTGCGCGATGGCAGCCTTGTAGTTCCGCACGGCAATACTCGCTTGCTGACAGGCGATAGGGTGACGGTTGTCGGTTCGGCTGCCGACTTCGCCCAGGTCGTGCGAACGTTTGCAGGTGGTGTCTCGAGGTTCCCACTCAATTTTGGCCGTAAGGTCGTCGTGCCCTTTGCAAGCGAGGCCGATAGGAACACAGCGGTCAAGGAGGCGGCGTACTTCGTGCGCAATTCGAACGCCGTCGAATTGCTCGTTGTGCACCGTGACCCGAATGAGATCAAGAGCCAGGCTGAGGCCGACGAGTTAGCGCGGCTCCTCGAGACCGTCAACGCAGAGGAGCTAGGTGTCGAGGTCGACCGCAGGGCGGTGAGCGGTGATCCCTACCGTGCCGGTGTCGCGGTAGCGACCGAGGAAAACGTCGGTGCGATCGTGGTTCCGCTCCCGCGACGGTCCGCTGTGAGACCCTTCGCAAGGATCCCCTCGATTCTCAACGCCCTGGCCCCGGCGAACGTACCCGTCCTGCTCACACGAGGAGATGCGAAGTTCAAAAGGATCATTGCTCCGGCACGACGGACCGTGTCCGGCGACGTAGCCGGCCGAGCTGCGATCGATATCGCGAAGCGATCCGGGGCGAAGGTCGTCGGTGTAGCCGTCGCGAATCCTGTGTTCATGGGGACGGACGACCTGAAGGAGAAGCGGAGCGCGACGGCATGGCTCCGGAGGGAAGCAGCGGTACAGGAGGTCGATGTGGAACGTCACGTCGTTCGTGGTAACCCGATCAAGGTGCTGGCCCAGATGACCGCTCCCGACACCTTGCTCGTCGTGTCGATGCCGTCGACGCCAGTCAGCAAGTTCAATCCGGGGATCGCGGTGTGGGCGGCTGCGCGTGGAGAGGGATCGGTGCTCTTCGTACCGGTTTCCGAGTGACATGTCCTTCGTGATCGCGGCAGTGGAAGGCGTCCTCCCGAACGCCACGACCTTCATTACGATCGGTTTCGCTGCGTTCCTCCTACCGCTGATCGCACGACGACTCGGTCTTCCAGCCGTGGTGCTCGAGATCCTGTTCGGGCTCGTCATCGGCCCTCAGGTACTCGGACTGATAGCAGCTGAATCGACGTCGGAGGGCTTCATTCTCGTGCTGGCGGAGCTCGGCTTGTTCCTCCTGATGTTCCTCGCGGGTTTCGAGATCGATTTCACGTCGCTCGAGCGGGAAGGACGTGGTCCAATCCTCGTGGGGATCGGTGGCTTCGCGATCATCGTCACGCTCGCCTGGTTCGGGTTCGGGTTCCTCGACCTCGCGACGACCGATCAGCGGATTTTCCTCACCTTGCTCGTTTCGGCTGCATCGGTCGGCATCATCGTGCCGGCCTTGCGCGGGACCAACCGCGCCGGTACCCGTCAGGGACAGATCATCATCGTCATCGGGATCCTCGCTGAGTTCCTCGCTGCCACGGCGATCATCGTGTTCTCTGTGTGGGTGAAGAACGGTTGGGGTCTCGAGCTGCTTGCTGTTCCGCTGTTCGCCGTGATCCTCGTCGTATCGCTGTGGCTCATGCGCACGTGGGCGTGGTGGTACCCGGAGCGTGCGGAGCGCCTGTTCGCCGCGCACGACCCGGATGAGCTCGGTATTCGTTTCTCCCTCGCACTGCTCCTCGTATTCGTCGGACTGTCGATCGGCCTTGGCATGGAACCGATCCTGGGAGCGTTCCTAGCGGGTGCGAGCTTCGCTTTCGTGTTCCGGAATTCGGGAGACCTCGAGACGCGTCTCTCAGGATTCTCGTACGGCTTCCTCATCCCGATCTTCTTCATCGCTGTTGGTGTTCAGTTCCCGCTCGATGCGTTCTCGGACCGAACGGTGCTTGTTACAGCGCTCGGCATCATCGTCGTCGCTGTTGGTGCCAAGATGCTCCCTGCTCCACTGTTGATGCTTCGGGGCCTGTCGTTCCAGGACAGTCTCGGCGCTGGTGTTCTTCTTGCCGGTCAGTTGAGTGTGATCATCGCCCTGGCGGAGGTCGGTGTCGTGATCGGCGTCATCGATGAGGGGCTTGCGGCGGGTGCGGTGCTGCTCGTGGGCGTTACCGCGATCCTGTCTCCTGTCCTCTTCAAGATCCTCTCCCCCCCGCTCGGCCAGGACGTTGCGTCCGAATCACGACGGTGATCGATCATTGAGATCAAGACACGTCGCTCGACATGACATCAGATTCTTCGAGTCGAAGTGCTACTCGAGCGATGAGGATCACAAGGACGAATGCCACAGCGGCGACCACGATCGATCCGAGAATCTGGCTGTCGGGGGACCCGATCACGGTGGAATCGACGCCGAAGGGCCATGGCCACAGTACCCGCAGCGAGCCTGCCATGAGCCCGATCAGGGCGGCGAGTACCGCATCGTGGTACATCGTCAGTGCTTTGTGGAGGAGCTGAGAGAACAGCGCCAGCCCGATGATCGCACCGACAGTGAACACACCGAGGGAAACGAAATCCCGATCGGTCACTGCACCGAGAACCGGTCCGTACATGCCCATTATGACGAGTAGGAATGAGCCCGATATGCCTGGAAGGATCATCGCGCAGATTGCGATGGCCCCGGCACCGAAGAAGGCCCACAGGGTTGGATCGGTGATCTGAGAGACCGAGTCCTCCGTTGTGCCGCCGCGTAGACCGAGGAGGACGAAGACCGCGAAGCCGACGCCGACGAGGATGAGGGCCCGATTCATCGTCTTGTGTCTCAGCAAGCTCCATGTGATCAGGATCGAACCGGCGACGAGGCCGAGGAACATCGCCGCCATGAGCACGGCCTGCTCACGTAGCAGCGTTTCGAGGAGTCGCGCCAGCGAGGCGATGGCGAGCACGATTCCACCACCGAGGGCGAGGACGAAGGCCCATTCAACCTCGCCGAGCCACCGTTTCGTCCCAACGAGATCTGCTCGGATGAGGTGGCCGAGCGCCGACGAGCCGGCACGGATAGAGGCGATCAGCCGTTCGTAGATGCCGAAGATCAAGGCGATCGTGCCACCCGAAACCCCCGGGACGATGTCTGCTGCGCCCATGGCGAATCCGCGGGCGATCGAGAGGGTGACCGAGCGAACCATGCGCTCGAGTGTAGGTTGGCGCTCGCTGCGAAGCTGGCGTCTGGCGCTGATACAGCCCGGATATGAGCCGTGTCAGCGCCAGACGCCTATTTCACCGCTGCTTGGCCCGCCGGACAGTGGTGCAAGAAGTCACAGAACCGGCATGCAGGCGTCGGCTGCGGGTCGAAGGGGCCGGATTGGGCCGTGTCGATGAGAGTGGAGACGTTCACTCTTGCCTTCGTGATCCACGGGTCGTCCGCCGTCTTGGAGACTTCTTCGCATGTCCCGCCACCAAAGTAGGCGAAGGTGATTTCCATGTTCTCCGGCACGACGCCGGCGACGGCACCGTCGGCTACGGCCACCGCATACGCCTCGAGCTGGACGTTCCTCGCCTCATTGTCTCTTCGTCTACCTGACTTGTAGTCGACGATCTCCCAGGTTCCGTCATCCTTCTCGTAGATCGCGTCGATCTTGCCCCGGATTGTGCCCCCCTCGAGGCTGAGGACGAACGGGACCTCGGCGAACCGGGCTCGCAAGTCGTGGAAGCGGGAGGCAACGAAAGCGTCCCACGGGTCGTGCTTGTCTGGGACCGGGGCAGCATCGGCGTCGAACACGACAGCGTCATAGGCGTCGACGGACGGGTCGTCGAGGGCAACAACACCGAGGTTGTGCAACTCGACCTGGCGGTGGAACTCGGTGCCGCGCACCGCGGAGATACGGGGCCGTCGAGGCAGACGATCGTGGTGGATCCACTTGAACTTGAGGGGACATTCGGCGAGGGCGACGAGGTTCGTCACCGATGTAGACAACGGTGCGGTGCTCTTCTCGGCCTCGGGGACCTGGAGGTTCTCGATCTTCATGATGAGCTGGTTGCTTCGATCTTGCACTGTGTCAGCCATGTCGGGGTAGTTGGCGGCTATCCACTGCGGATCGTCGATCCGGGCTTTCAAGGCGCCGGCCCAGTCTGTTGGAAACAGGGGGTCTGGGGCATCTGGTGGCTCCTCTCTCGGTTTCGGTTCTGGCTTGGGGCCCGGGTCTTCGGTCCAGACGGGTGTTGTTGCTCCGTCGAGTTCGTGGGCCATCTCGAGGAGGGGAGAGGGCATCCGCGGCCTGGTCACGTCACGATCCCAGGCATGGCCCGTCATGATGAGTTCGTGCTTCGCCCTGGTCACCGCGACGTACGCGAGCCTCCACTCTGCGTCATCGTGGCGGGCCTTGAGAACTGCCTTGCGATCCGCCTGTGACGCTGCGGCTTCCGCTTCGGCGAACGACGACCTGTCGAGCCGAAGCTGATACGGCAACACGAGAGGCGACTTGCCCGGGTCGTCATAGGTGCGAACAACGGTGGGGAACGTGCCCGCCGCGAGCGAGGGGAGGAACACGATGGGCCACTCGAGGCCCTTCGCGGCGTGAGCGGTGATGACCTGGACGACGTCGGCAGACAGATCTGCGGCTGCCTCGAGTTCCTCACCGGGTGTGGCGTCGGCGAGGGCGTCGATGTAGCGCAGGAATGCCGCGAGGGTCGGCTTGCCGTCGAGGGGACGCCACCGATGCGCAAGCGAGCTGAACCGTCCGATGTTCACTCTGGCCGTCACTGCGTTGGCTGGAGGCTGTGCTGCGACCTCGTCCCAGAATCCGAGCCGTTCGATCGTCATCGCAAGGATGCGGGGAACGGAGAGCATCTGTGCCCGTGCATGCAGATCGGTGTGCATCGCCCTGAACCGCTTCAGACGGTCTCTGCCCTGGCGTGACAGGTCTTCTACCTCGTCGAGATGCTCGAGGGCCACTGCCAGGTTGCGTCCCTCGATGTGGCCACACCATCGCGCAAGACGCGAGATATCGCGCATACCGATGCGGAACATGCCTCCGATACATATCCGCAGGAGCGACGGCTCATCCGCCGGGTTCGCAAGGAGTCGTAGCCAGGCAAGGAGGTCTGCGACCTCCGGGATGGTGAGCAGCTCACCCATGGAACTGACGGAGTACGGGATCTCGGCTTTCCTGAGCGCATACACGATCGCGGGGATCGTGGACCTCTTGCGACATAGGATCGCAACGTCGCACCATGCAACGCCTGCGTCGTGACGGCCGTGGATCTCGTCAGCGATCCAATGTGCCTCGTCGTCATCTGCAGCGAACCACCCGACGCTGAGGTTGCCCGCGGTGGCGTCTTCGTGCGGTGACAGGGGTTTGGATGCCTCGATGCGGGGGAGAAGCGCCTGGATGGCATTCGCCATGTCGAGGACGATCGTGTCGGACCGCCGATTGATGCTCAGGGGAAGCGTCTCGGTCGGCTGCCCATCTGGGCGTGGAAAGTGCTGAGGGAAGTCTGTGAAGTTCTCGAGAGAGGCGCCACGCCACTCGTAGATGGTTTGGTCGGCGTCTCCAACAGCTGTCACTGCAATGCCCCCCCCGAAGACGGATGTGAGCAGCCGCCGCTGTGCAGGGTCTGTGTCCTGGTACTCGTCGAGGAGGACCGTGTCGTAGCGTTCCGCGATCTCGGATGCGACACCTTCGAAGCCTTCAACGATCTCGACAGCGAGCTTGATGAGGTCGTTGAACTCGAGGAAGTTGAGGTCCCGCTTCGCAGCGGCGTAGGCATCGGCAGCCTGTGCCAGGGCGATGCGTTTCCTCCACACTTCGTCCAGGTCGCCGGGGGCGAGCACGGCCACGTCGTGGGCGGTGAGGAGATTCGCGGTCATCGTATCGGCGACCACCAGCAATTCCTCCTTCCGCTTGCGGAGAGAGGAGAGGTCGAGGTCTGTCGATTCGAGGCCACGAAGGACACGGTACGCGAGCTCTGATCGGTGGCCCTCGTCCATGAGCGCTGTGGTGGGTTCGTAGCCCACGAAGGCGCCGAACTCGTCGAGGATCGACGAAGCGAATCCGTGGTATGTCGCGACCTCGACCTCCCTACCGTCTTCCCTGTCACCGATGGCGGTCCGCAAACGGGTTCGCAACTCATCTGCGGCCTTGTTCGTGAAGGTGATCCCCAAGGCCCGCGTCGGGTCTCCTCCCCGGCGCACACCCGCAGCGAGACGCTCGACGATTGTCGTCGTCTTGCCCGTTCCAGCACCCGCCACGACACGCAGCGGCACGGGCGGGTACTCGATGATCGCCCGCTGTTGGGCGGTCGGTACGAACTCCGTCATTGGGCGAACGCCTCTCTACCCTCAGCTCGTGCGGGGCACACCAGGGCGACCTCACAGCTGTCGCAGTGCGTTCCGACGACGGGATCGAATCCCTCTGTGGCGATGGAAGTGGTGATGGCCTCGAGTTCTGCGGTTACAGATCTGAGCTTCGACGGATCCAATGAGCGCGTAACGATGCTGGTCTTGTTCGGGTCCATACGCGGGTACCAGAACTCGGCACCGGCCATGGTGCCCTCGGATCGAAGGGATGCGTCGTGTTGAGCAGCGAGCAGGTAGTACCCGAGCTGTATCGACACCGCAGCATTGTCGACCTTCATGGCCGACCCCGACGTCTTGTAGTCGACGACGAAGAGTTCTTCATCTCTGCGTTCGATCCGGTCGGCACGGCCGATCCAGGGAACTCCTGCGACCGTGAAAGGCAGATCCTGTTCGAAGGCCACAGGTGTCCCGGACTTCGGCCAGCGTTCGTACAAGGTGTCGAGGGTTGCCTCGGCTCGATCCCGCCACGACCTCCCGACGGCGTCGTCGTCGAATCCTGCTTCATCCCACAGGTCGTCGAGGCAAGCCTCTGCCTCCTGGCGTGTCGACCTCCCCCTGCCGTCACCGACAGCCTCGCGCTCTGCCACTTCGATGACCTTGTGGATGAGGGTGCCGAACCGCATGTGGTCGTTCGTCTCGTCCTGGGACAGCAGGTACCTGCGAACCGCGTACTGACGGGGGCAGGTCGCGTACGCCGTTGCCTGGCTCGGTGACAGCCGAAGCCGGTCGGGGATGATCTTGTCGTGCGGGCCTGCGTCGAGTGTCCCGTACCGTTCCATTGCGTTGGACAGGCCGACCTGGGTTCCCTGTGCGAGCACTTCGATCGCTGCGAGCCGGTCGATAGGTGACGCCATCGGGTTCTTGACGGTCTGGCGAAGCGCAGCCTCGAAAGACCGCGGCGTCAACGGCTCGCTGTTGCGATGAGGAGGAGTGATCGGAGCGACGAGGGGGAGGAATCGGCTGGGTTGTGAACTTTCGTGGATAGCGTCGTTGCTCGTTGCGCTCCACACGACACGGGATGTTGCCCTGGTCATTGCCGTATAGGCGAGCCTGCGTTCCTCATCGAGCCGGAACGCAACGTAGTCGTTCGTGTTCGCAGGAAGATGCGGGTTGAGAAGCCGAACCCCAAGGAGGGAGTCCCGTGTTCGGAGGTCCGGCAGTTCGCCTTCGACAGCGTTGGCGATGTAGACGACGTCGAACTCGGTGCCTTTGGCCCTGTGGAGCGTCGCGATCGTGACGCCGCCTTCATCGAGTGAGCGGAACGAGAACAGCGGGTCCGCTTCGTAGTCGGATCCGGTGACGAGTGCGCCGTGGTCTGAAAGCGTCGTGCCCGGCGATCGTTCAACGAGTCTGGTGAGCACCTGGTCGAACGCAGACCACGCCCGGCGGTCATCGGTGTGGGCATCGTCGAGCGCGATATCGAGAAGCTGGGGCAGCGTCGACCACACATGCCACAGCCCCGCGGGTGCAGGCATGTCGAATGCCCACGATGGGTCATCGATGAGAGCTGCGAGATGGCTGCCCTGGGGAACCCGCTGTGTAATGAGATCAGTCCATGGGGTTCCGCTTGCGGCTGAGCGGGACAGATCGTTCACCGTCCCGTACGGCATCTCGAAAAACGGGCTCGCGAGTATTCGCTCGATCGCGAAGTCGGCGTCTTGGTCCGAGCCTGTCGCGAGCACGAGGTCGTGGACGAGACGAACGACGGGCTCGTCGGCGAGCCTGCTCTCTGTGAACGAGTGGGGGATAGAGCGGCGTTCGAGCGCTGCTTGCAGTTCGGTGCCGAAATCGGTGCTCGACCTGGTGAACACGGCGATTCTCTCGAGAGGCACGCCGTCGACGAGGTGTACGCGCTCGATGTCGGACGCCACCCATTCGGCCTCGTCCGGTCTGGTCGGGAACGTATGGGTCGCAACGCTCCCACCGGTGCGGGTGCTGAGCACCTTGCCCGCCCCGCCTGGGAGCTCACGGGCCGTGACGCCGACCGCGGCGTCGAGGATCTCTGTTGGGACCCTGAAGGAAGTCGTGAGCACGATGCGTTCGGCCTCGGTCCCGAGCCGTCTCTTGGCATCGAGTGGGAAGCTGAACACGTTCGCAATGTCTGTGCCCCGGAAGGAATAGATCGACTGGTAGGGGTCCGCGGCAACGGTGAGGTCTTTGTTCGACGCTGCGAGGCGGAAGAGCATCTCGGCCTGAGCCGGCGACGAGTCCTGGTACTCGTCTGCCACGACGATTTGATACGGCGCAGCTATCTCGGGCCAGGTTCCGAGTGCTGCGACGGCCTCTGTGAGGATCCTTCCGTAGTCGGTGCGGTGTGCGGCGTTGAGCCGTTCGTTGTACCTGATGCAGAACCTTGACATCGCCACGAACCTCGGGTCGCCCATGGTTGTGAGGTCATCAGCGGTGACGAGTTGTTCGTGGCACCGCAGGATGAAATCGGTGGCCTCGCTCGCCATGACGGGGGAGTCGAGCAGCGCGCGATATCCCGGCGGCCATGCCGCGGGAGGTTCGTCGGTGAGGAGGTTTGCAACGAATTGCTCCTGTTCGGCGGCCGTGAGAACGCTCGGTGCTTTGGTCCAGCCGAGCCCGGTTGCGTTGGCCTCGACGATGCGCATCGCGAGTCCGTGGTAGGTGGCCACGTTGATGCGATATGCCACGGTTCCGAGCATGTCGACGAGACGCTTCCGGATGTCGCCGACGCCGGAACGGGAGAATCCGAGAACAAGGATCTCATCTGGCGCTATCCCACAGTCGGTGATTGCAGAACCAACGCGTTCGACGAGGAACTGTGTCTTGCCGGTACCCGGCCCACCGACGACGATCTGCGGCCGACCGGCCACCGCGATGTGGTCGTCCCACTCGTCTGGCCCGAGCCTCGTCTCGGTCGGTGACACCATGGGCTTGCCTACTCGAGCGAGATTGCCGGATGGGTCACGACGACTGCTCCCGCTCGTCCTGCCACGCCGGGCACAGCTCAGCCTTGAAGTCGCACCAATCGCACAGCGCAGAGGTGGTCGCAGGCCATGTGTCGGTCCTGATCGCGCGCTCGATGGCAGCCCACAACGCCTGGAGCTGACGTTCCATAGCATCGAGCTGGCCGTCGGTGATGTCCATGGTGTATTCGGTAGGCCCGTTCAGGTACAACAGGCGAAGGCGATCAGGGGTGACGAACCTGGTGTTCCGGATCAACAGTGCATAGATCTTGAGCGCAAAGAACGCCTTGTTCGCATAGCGCTCCGGCGGCGCCTTGC
>FXBF010000703.1_pt1 | contig 11698 bp, 20 predicted proteins | sample 5335321 | NCBI WGS metagenome assembly FXBF01 (sample SAMEA103928391, study PRJEB20085) | sediment metagenome | isolation source: sediment | reverse complement strand
TGAAGAATATTGGCGCGCCCGGAGGGATTCGAACCCCCGACCGCCTGGTTCGTAGGGTGTCAGGTCAAACACCGCTTTCTGCTGTTTCATCAACCCTTTAAGCTACCATAATTGTCCGATATTTCTATGTACAACCGTAGCGTAGTGCTTTGAAGATTAGCCATCCCCAAAGGAGTTATCGGACATTTCTGGCTGGTACTTGGGGAGGGGTCGATAGATGACAAGCAGGTATGGGCTGACCTGCGGTCGGATTTCTTGAAGAAAGGTCTGACGCTTCCGTTGATGATGGCTAAAGTAGTAAAAAATAGTGAACACGCCAATGAACCCCATGAACACCGATAAAAACTAGGTATGCCAGCCTTTCCCGGAACCCATGAGCTGCGCAAAAAGCTGCGCCGCCACTACGATGAGTGTGATCGCATCAGGAAGTTGCATGAAAAGGCTCGCGCCAACTGGCGGGTAATTATTACCCATGGACGAAATGGAATGCCGCGGGTTGTGGGTCAGAAGCCTGAACTCCCGGACTTCCCACCGTTTCCCGAGGAATACATTAGCATGACCTGTGGGGCCAAGACCCGCAAGGGTACGCCCTGTAAACGGATCGATCTTTGGAGCAATGGGCGTTGTCGGCTTCATGGTGGATTAAGTACGGGACCGGTGACGGCCAAAAGGAAGACGCGGTCAGCGGCGAACGGTTTCAAACCGAAGCAGGCACCAATGCGGTGAGAACGCTAGGAAAGGATAAGGTTAGCGAATATTTGCTGTGTTGGCCGTTTGATTAAATATCAAAGTAAATCAAATCCTCAAACGAACCCCATGAAATGCTGACAAATGTTAACGTTTCTGTGCCGTCAATGGCCCCCATGAAATGCTAACTCGTGCTAAGGTTTCGGCACCTTAATCAACGAACCCCATTAGATGTTTGGTAATGTAGGATTTTGGCGCATTCAGCGAGTTCCAGGGAATGACTGCCCGCGGTCTTGTGTATGTAGGCATGGTGGCCTTATAGTTTTCAACCATGGACACCGCCGCGATCCGCACTGAGCTGGAAAAATCCGCCAAGTGTGACGCCAAGGCCCACCAGCACCGTCAACGCGCCGGCCTTCTGCTGCGCCAGGCCGGTGGCCTGCAGAACATACAAGCGGTCGCCCACAAGGTCGGGGTCGATTCGCGCTTGGTTGAGCTGTTGCTCCTTATGGCGCCAGTGAGCTTTCCGTCGCGGAAGGCGTAGAGAATCTTAGGTGGATTGTGCAGCGTGAGATTCCGTTTGGAGGGCCTGGCGCGCACAACTCCCGGACGACAGGACGCTGAAACCTGGAGCCCCCCGACTGTCATCTGGCCGTGAATCTCAGCAACCAGACCAGCAAACGCTTGGGGTGGTCCAAACGGAACACTTCGATCTTAGCTAAGAACGTACCGGGAGGCCAGCCACCATCAGGAATTATTGGACGCCATAAAAAAGGGGCAAGGAGATAGGGAAATTACAACGTTCTTCGATTTCTTATCGTCCAGATCTTTCATCAAGTCTTTCTGCCATTTCGGGGTTGAGCCGTTTAAGGTTTGAATACGCTCTACGACGTAGGGCCGTATCGCTGGCGGCTTCGGCCATTATATAAACCATAGCCCAAATCGCCCAGTTATCGGGATTATTCGCGACAGCTTTACGAGCAGCATGAGTCGCTTTCTGCATATCACCCGTCTCCCAGTAGATTCCCATAAGCGTCACCCATGGCGCTGATAAGAGGGAATTAAGCCGTAGCGCTTCATTCAAATCTTTAATGGCGCGAACCGGATCGCCGAGGCTTTTGTGTATGCTGCCTGAGACGGCCCAGCTATCAGCGTCATCGGGTGCGATACGAAGAGCTTCCTCAATCGCGTTGCGCGCCTTGCGTAAAATCTCTTTGTCAGTATGGATTGTATCGCCCGCAACAAAGATGCTCAATTTCTCGTACCCGTCAGCAAACTCGCGCCAGTTTTCGGCCGAAGGATCAAGCTCGATAGCCTGGCGGAAGGATTGCACAGCCTTGGCGCGGTCTCTGCGGGCTGCGTATGCGGTTCCCAAGTACGCCCAATATTGGCTAGCGTATGGGTCGAGCTGCGTTAGACGTGATGCGAGCTTAACCAAGGCGTCCCAATCGCCATTACTCCGGGCGACCATCGCTGCCAGTGACAACTTCTCGCCGCCGGAGTTGGTCCATAATCGTTTGCGCTTGTCCGAGCGGGAAGCTAGCTCAGAAAACCATTCCACCGGGATTGCGAAGTTCAGAGCTTGACCCTCTCGAAACTGGAACGTAGTGATCCCGATGAGTTCAGCATTGGCGTTGAAAAGTCCGCCACCACTCGATCCAGGTGAAATAGCAGCGGTGGTCTGTAGATAACGCGTAGTTCCGTCTGTTCTGATCCCAGAAATGATGCCATTACTAATCGTCATCTCCAGACCTTGTGGGGCGCCAACGGCAAAGACAGGCTCACCGGGCTTGATACCATATGAACGTCCGATCCGAATCGCAGGCAAGTCGAGGCCCTTAACGGACAGCTGACAGAGATCGCGCTCTGGGTCGATGTGTCGGAGGCGGGCTTTGTAACGGCGATTTCGACGTACAACGTCTATTTTGCCTCCTGCCCGACGAGCAACGTGACAGTTGGTAATAACCTCTCCTCCGGCGATAACCACACCAGATCCTTGCCGACTAGGCACCTTCTTGTATGTTAAAGAAGGGCTACCCTTGCGGATGGAGGCTGTTAATGCAGCCTGATCAAAGTCAAATACTTCGACTACTACAATGCTTCGCGCAACTCGCTCATAGACCTCGCTTGCATCCAAGGCATTCGCTACCGGGATCGCTAAGGTTAGCGCAATGGTGAAGACACAAGTGGCCGAGCCCGGATAAATCCGAAGATTATGTCGCGCCCTAAGTAGTGGTCTTGCGCAGCAGAATTTCATCCTCCCCCTCCGGATCTCTAACGAGGCTACGATATTATCTCAGGTAACATGAGGCACGGACACAGAAGACCCGACAGGTTTCTAAATTACAGTAATATCCAGTGTTCCAAACATTCATGGGTATATAAGAAATTCCTAAATCAGGAATGGAAGAAATGTACCTGATCAATTGCATTAGTTTTTATCATATTGACACAGGCCCCGCTCGGCGTATGATGACCATACGGGGATTCTAACCCTTTCAGAGCGGACACCGCACCCGTCAGACTTGCGGATTTTTTATGCCTTCTCGACGGCCGGGTGTGCGGCTAATACAAGACCTTTCGAGGGAATACGCCCGCCGTCTCTCTGAGCGGTTAGAAGCACCCGGTCACCAACTTCAACCGGAGGCGTGTCATGGCAAAGAAAGCTCAACCCCTTAGCCCATCGATCTAGAAACTCAGTTTATGAGCGCCGTCCTTCGCGCAATGGCGTTTGCTGAACTTCTGAGGAACGCCGCGAGTGGACTGTTCGAGATCGAAGAGGGCACCCTTGCCACTGTTGGTGGTGAGATGCTCGCGGACCTGCAAACAGCAAAAGAGACATTCGAGCAACTTCTCAGGACGAAGCTCAAGGAGGCCGCATGAAGCCGACAAAGAAACATATATACGTAGACGACATCACCGATAAGCTCGACCGCGCAAAGGCTCTAGCGTATGTCCTCGCCGATGCCGCTGGCGGCGATCTCAATGTCGAAGACGAAAACACTCACCAGGTCAGCCTTATGATTGCTAACGAACTTAAACAAGCGCAAGAACTGCTAGCCCGTTACGAACGCGAAGTGGAGCAGCTTCGAAAAGCAAAGGAGGCAGCATGAACCGCACCGCACCAGCATCGTCCACTTTCCCGAAATCACCCCTTTACGGGAAAGCCAAACAATCGAACCCGCGTAACGTCGTGCGTCTGCGCGATCACGCGTGCCCTGCCCCAACCACCGAAAACGGGAAAGTTGTTCCGCCCCGTCGTGTCCCGAACAAGGACCGGCGTGCACGTGAGCATCTGACGCCGGCCGAGGTCGAGAAGCTGAGGACCGCGGCTGGCCGCCTCGGGCGCCATGGGCATCGTGACAGCACGCTGGTCCTGCTCGCCTACCGGCATGCGCTGCGTGTCGGTGAGCTTGTGTCGCTGCGCTGGGACCAGGTGGACTTGCAACAGGGCTTGCTACACGTCAATCGACTCAAGAACGGCACGCCGTCTACGCATCCCTTGAGAGGTCCCGAGATCCGGGCGTTGCGGCGTCTCAAGCGCGAGTCTGAATCGGCTTACGTGTTAGTGACCGAGCGCGGCGGGCCAATGACGGCCTCCAATGTCCGCAAGGTGATCGTGCGCGCCGGCAGGGAAGCGCGACTCCCCTTCCCTGTCCACCCGCACATGCTGCGCCACGCGACCGGCTACAAGCTGGCGAATGACGGTCACGACACTCGCGCGATTCAGCATTACATGGGCCACAAGAACATTCAGCACACGGTGCGCTACACGGAGATGGCGCCGGATCGGTTCAAAGGCTTCTGGAAGGACTGATCACGCAAGCTCGCGGCACACCCATTGAGATGATCTAGGGAGGGCAATCTATGCCGAAACTGTCAAGCGGTCGCCATATCGGTATAACGGCCGAGCGCCTTGCGGACCTCGCGCGCCAGTATGAGGAAACGGGAGGACCTACGGAGCTGGAGCGGGCGCAGGGCATAGAAGATCTCAAGCCGTTCATCGACGTTTTGTACTTTCACGCGGCGACACCCATCAAGGCGCCGAAGGCCGCAACCGGATCGAAACTGCTCTCAGAGCTTACCCCCTACCCGAGCGGGTTCACGCTGGCCACCATCGAGGAAGAAATGCGGTCGTGGCCGGAGGATGACCGTGAGGCGTTCAATGCTTTCCTACGCCGCTCGGACATAATCGACCTGCTCAAGTCCGCCTTTTCGCGGGTACTCAATGCCCAGGTTGCCCGCAAGCTCAAAACTGGCGCCGAGCCGACCAAGGACGACGCGATGAAGGCGGTAGTAGCGTTCATGCTTTCGGATAAAAGCGGGATGTTCACCGACGATGACCCCGACTCTGACGCATGAGTCACCGCTAAACGAGAAGGTTCTCCGGCCTTGTTCGATGTAACCGAATAGGTTACACTTAGCAAGTGATCAGGAGCTTCCGGCACAAGGGCCTTGCCGAGTTTTTCCGGACCGGAAACGCTCGCAAAGTCCAGGCCAAGCACGCCAAACGGCTGCGGTTGATCCTGACCATGCTGAACGCGGCCACGAACGCGCGCCAGATGGATGCCCCGGGCCTGAGGCTTCACCCGCTTAAGGGTAAACCGCGGGGGCGCTTCGCGGTGGACGTGGACGAAAACTACCGCGTGGTCTTCCGTTTCGAGGAAGGTCACGCCATTGAGGTGGACTATGGCGACTATCACTGACAACCCCGCCCGCATGCGCAACCCTGCGCACCCAGGAGAAATCCTGCGCGAACTGTACTTGGCGCCCTTGGACATCACCATCACGCAGGCAGCCGAAGCGCTGGGTGTGACCCGCAAGCACATTTCGGCCATCGTGAACGGACGCGCCCCTGTGACGCCGGATATGGCGCTGCGGTTGGCAGTGGCTTTCAGGACCGAGCCCGAGCTGTGGGTGAACATGCAGGCGCAATACGACCTTTGGACTGTTAGCAGGAAGGCGCGTCCAAAGGTGAAGCCATTGGTGAAAAAGGCGGCTTGACCGTGGGCCTGTACGAGACCCTTTTTGCTTGTGCGATCTCGTTTTCACCAACGGTAGACGATATCGATATGCAGCATGAGTTCACGATGATCGGTGAAACCATTTGCCACCGCACACCTGACATGGGCCGCACCTGTTTCCCTCCCTATTGCATGACCGAAGCCGGTAGCCATGGACCGTATCTTGAGGATATGACGATCCATCTTGAATTGCTCGCCAAGGTGGAGGATACGTCGGCGCTTATGGTAGCTGAAGTAAACCCCAAAAAATGGACCTACCGAACGCTGACGATCAAATAAACGATCTGTTGGATCGCGTGGATAAAAGCTTGGCGGCTAAAGGCGTTCCGATCTCGGCACGGCCGATGCAAGCGCTGGGTGAAATTTCGGCGCAGTTCAATGTCTCGTTGCCAATATCCCCGCCTCTCCCAGGTATGCGCCACCCTGTATTCGACAACTGGACCTTCTCCGAAAAAGTTCTGCAATGGTACGACGGTAGATATGGAGACAGACTAAAGGTCGAGTTTGGGCCGGGTCGCATAGCGTTCTTATTGCGTGGTGACCCTTGGGTTTTTCGATTTCCAAGGATTTTCGGAAAAGTCGTTTTCTTCGCCATTCGTGCCCCACGTAGCCAGCAGACCAATCGATTTTCGATGGATGGGACGCCAGTTGGGCACAATATCGTAGACAGTATTGAGGCGCTTCCCGAAGGTTTCCGTAGTTCGCTCACAGATACAGAATTGAACCTCATTGAAAATCGGTTCATGCTCGGATTCACCGCGCTTATGCTGCTTGAGGAGTTGGCGCCGAAAAATGAATTGGCAACGTTAGCAAAGAGTGAGATTGCAGCGTCAGTTGATCACATAATGGGACATCAACCAGAGCTCAGTCTTTCTAAGTGGGCGTCTTTACATGCCGCCGAGAAAGCTCTAAAAGCAGCGATCCAAATACGTGGAGGACCGTATACACGTACACATAAGCTCGATGTGCTTTGCCAAGAAGCTCGAAATGCTGGATTTAATTTAGACATTGATTCACAGATCAATCAGCTTAGCTGTGGTGCTGGAATTAGATATGGTCAGGAGCGCGCAACTCTTGAAGAGGCCGTTTCAGCACACCACGCGACACTCGAAATCGTTCTCAATGTAGCCAAACAAATTGTTGTTTAAGGACTGGAAGAAACTCATGGCTAGCGCTAACAACTAGTGACCATAACCGATAAAATATATTCGCCAAGCCTAAGGTAGCGCCTGAAAAGGCGGCTTCCCTTGGCCGCCCTGGCTTGGCTTCCTTCTCCAAGGGCAAGCGTTAAGGGGCGCCATGGCAAACCGAAAGAAGCTACCAGCGGGAAAATCCTCGAAGGCAGAATCTTCGTTCCTGCACACGCTCGGCTCTGCACGAACAGGTTTTGGCTTAAGTAACGTTTATCCAGAAAAGGAGCGTGAATCTGAGCAAATGCGGCGCAGACGCTTCGCTGAGCTTTCTTACGTCTCGTCACTTATAGATTTGGCGTATGTCGTTTGCGAAAAAGAAGGCACAACACCGGAAAACAAACTTACTGAGATATTATCGAATAGATCAAAACAGCATGTATCCCCAACAAAGGGCGCTCCTACCGCCTCTAAAAATCGAAGTGGTCTTAATGCTCTTGTGAACAACCCCGTTATTTTTTTGGAGGAATATATAAAGACATCGAGAAACGGGCTTGCTAGGAGTGGAATAGCAGCTTTCCTGTGGTTTTATTGTGTAAAAGCTGAAAACGTACTTAAACGGAAAACTGGAAACCATGCATTTGGTTTTTATCTTGGTCGTGTAATTAATGGCTTGTTACAAGCGATTCAATATCCAGCAAACCGTAAGAATATCATTGAGACACTGATTAATGACATTAAGCCTGACGTAGAGCGCGGTAGGAAGGTACGAAATGGAGCATCATTGGGAGGGAAGGCTCGTGCTGATTCTTTCAAGAACCAGAAGGATATATGGAAGGATACAAATAATCGATTGCGTAAAGAGAAGCCTCACCTGAAGAAGATAGAACGTGCAAGAAAAATCGCCAAGATCCATGGCGGTAACGTGGAAACGATCCGAAGGCGCATTGACTGAAAAAAATGGTAGGTGCCCGCCACATACCTACATAAACCCCCTAGTATTCTGCTCGAAGCAACAGTGAGGGACTTCGAGCATGGAAACCACACAGACCAACCACGATCCCGAAATCCTTCTGCGTGAGGAGCAGGCGGCGCGTTTCTTGGGCGTGAGCCCACGAGCCTTGGCGAATTGGCGGTCGAAAGGAGATGGCCCAACGGTAATCAGGATTTCTGGCCGCTGCCTTCGATATCGGCGAAAGGATCTGATCGTTTGGATTGAGGAACACAAAAAAGGAGACGCGGCGTGAGTGTGATCTCCACAAAACAAAACGCCCCGGATGGGACCGGGGCGCTCAATGAGAAAAAAACCTTCAGAACGGAAACGATTATACCTTCTCCGAAAAACGGCGCAACTAACTCTGGGCTACGAGTCCGGCCAGGGACAAAAATCTATAACGTTTTAGCAGCGCTTGCGTCCGGCTTCTCCTTCAATCGCTTCCAAGCTGAGCGTGAACTGCGCGATCACGTTCTCCCCAGTACGGTCCAGAAAATCGAGGCACTTGGCATTGAGGTTTTCCACAAACCCGAGGTTGTCCCCGGTTTTGCAGGATCGCGTGTGCAGACGACGCGTTATTCACTGACACCGAATCAGCGTGCCAAGGCGAAAACGTTGTTGGGGTGGAGACTGTGATTTTGCCCATCGATGACAAACATCGGTTAGCGTCAGATTCTTCGAGTTGGATGATTCAGGTAGCACGCCGGAGAAAAGGACAAATATCATGGCAGAGCATCGCTTATTTCGGGAGCCTGCAGTCGGCAGTCAACGAATTGGCAGCGCTCAGGCTACGGACTTCTAACGCCCAGACCCTTGCCGATGCCCTGGCAGAGGTTGAACGGGTCACAACCAGCCTCGTACACGCACTATCACCTGAGTTTGATGTCATGGTGAAGCCGGAAGTAAAGGCTGTGTGATGGCGCAGACAAGGATAAAGGCGAAATCACGTAGAGACGGCGATTTTTTTGTCGCTATCCCGATGAATGTGCTTGATAGCCCCGAATACGGCAAGTTGAGCGCCTGGGAGGTTAAGCTTTTGCTTGATCTCGCAGCGCAGTATCGCTGGTCGAAAAAACGTCAAGCCGGAAATAACGGCGATCTAACAACAGCGTGGAGCGTGATGTCACGACGAGGCTGGAGGTCGCGGGACACCCTTTTCCGGGCAAAGTGCGGACTGCTCAATAAAGGTTGGATCGTTGTCGCACGGCAAGGCGGACGAAGAATACCGACGTTGTACGCGGTGACATTCTGGGCGGTCGATGAATGCAATGGGAAGCTCGACATCGCACCGACCAAAAAGCCACCGGGAACGTGGCGCCAGTGTTCAGAAATTAATTCGTTAACACGGCTGGCGTGTCAAATAAACACGGCTGGCGTGTCAAAACAGGAGGGCATCTATGTGTAATAACACGTCTACCGTGTCAATGAGCGTGTTTTTGCCAATTCTTTTGACACGCCTCCCGTGTCCCTTCTAGATCTACCATGGGTAGGGGTTAAGGGTGATTTAAAAATCATGAATATACAGCGGAAGGCCCATCACAAAGTCACCAGACAGCGAACGCGAACACGCAAAGGTGCGCGTGCCTATCATGTCCAACTGGTGGATGGCACTCGCTTTGTTTTCATTGGACCAGTATCCAATCGAAAAGAAGCAATGACTGTGCTTACTGCGTCTTTTGGTAAAGATTTGGCCAAGCTTCGAGTTCATCCTCTCTTCGATTCATGGCCAGTCCGATAAAAAAACGAACCGGGATGGGGCAAATGCAAATGGAGTTTTCCGACGCCTTAAAAAGGGCGATGGGAACCAGATGGAGCAATGAGATGAACCATCGAATTGATTGGATAACCGCTACGGCCAGGGTGCTAGCGGTCTGATCCGGGCTGGCTTGGGCTTGTACGGCTTAAATCAGGTACAGCAGCAGCCGACGCCAAGCGGGCCAACCACGTCCGGCGGCGATTTTTACAAGGACTACTCGTACATGAACGATGCTTGGTCATTGAAAAAACCTTTCTACAATCTTGGGCTCCCGAATTACAGCGGGATCTATGGTAAGGCGCCCAAACCGTTTGAGGTATGGGCCAAGGATAAGGGATACGACATCGTAAACCCAGGGCCTGGACTGAGTGAGGTTAAGTGATGCCAAACCGCATAAAACTCACACTCAAGAAGCGGGAAGAGTTCATCGGTCTCCTGTCTGAGACGTGCAATGTCACTGAGTCAGCTAAGGCTATTGGTATGTCCCGGCGTTACATGTATGAAGTGCGGGATAGCGAGTGCATCGATAAGTCTCAATATAAGATGGCGCAACCGAACTGAATGACGAGGAGTGGACAGATAATCGACGAAGTCTCATTGATCCTGAGTTTCGACGAACTGTGTGCTATTACCGGCCGAAGCCGCTACCGCGCACAAGCGCGTTCGCTCGACCGCATTGGGATCAGCTACCGCTTGCGCCCCGATGGCTTCCCACTTGTCTCACGCGGTCATTTCGAGCAGGCTATGGGAGCCGTCTCCCCCACTACGGAGCGAGCCACAGAACCTGACTGGAGTGTCATCGATGCCGCGTAAGCGCACGCGCCAAGAAAATAAAGGGCTGCCCGCACGCTGGCGCTACCGACATGGTGCTTACTACTTCGATGTTCCACAGCACCTTCGACACCTGTGGGACGGCAAACGCGAATATCGCTTAGGCGCATCGCTCCCCGAAGCTTACCGCACGTGGGCCACACACATCGAGATCCTTCATGACATCCGTTCTATCGGTCAGTTGCTCGATCGCTACATGCTGGAGATCGTTCCCACGAAATCACCCAGGACGCAAACAGAGAATCAGCGGGCCATCCGCCGCCTCACGGCAGTCTTCGGCCATGTGCGCATCCGCGATTTCAAGCCGATTCACGCCTACGGCTACCGCGACCGGCGTGGCAAGCAGTCGGTCACCGGTGCCAACCGTGAGCTTGAGGTCCTGTCGCATGCCTTCACCAAGGCGATCGAATGGGGCTACCGCGAAGACCATCCGATGATCGAGGGAAAGTTCCGCAAACTCCCCACACCGCCACGCACGCGCTACGTCGAGGATTGGGAGATTGTTGAGGCTATGTCGCTCACACCGCGACGCAAGCGCGGCAGCGTGCATGCAGTACGAGCCTACATCAAGATCAAGCTGCTCACCGGCTTACGGCGTGGGGATCTCCTGCGACTACGAAACACGGACCTACAGGACGACGGCATTCATGTGGAGCCACGCAAGACTGCGAAGACGACGGGCAAGCGACTTATCATTGAATGGACCGATGCGCTTCGCCAGGCGGTCGATGATGCTCTCGCTGCGCGTCCCGTGGACATTGCCCCGTGGCTGTTCTGCACGCGGCGCGGCGATCCCTATGTGCGGGAGGACGGGATGGCGAACGCTTGGGACTCGATGTGGCAGCGCTTCATGGACCGCGTGCTCGCTGAGACGAAGGTAACTGAGCGCTTCACTGAGCATGACATGCGCGCTAAGTGTGCATCAGACGCGGAAAGCCTAGAACACGCGCAGCGGTTGCTTGCACACGGGGACAGCGCGACTACGAATCGGATTTATCGACGTAAGCCGGAGCGGGTGAAGCCAATCAAGTAGAGGAAATAAGCGATTCCTTAGTTATTATTTATCCATTCTCTCAGTTTGGTGGACAGCCTAGCGAGTTCTGGGAAGGCTAGAAAAGAGGCACGGACGTCTTGATCGTTAATGACAGGCACAGCGGGATATCGGACAACCAGTATTTTATCGGACAGTGCCTATTTCTTAGGCAATGCAAACCCCTTAAAATTGGCGCGCCCGGAGGGATTCGAACCCCCGACCGCCTGGTTCGTAGCCAGGTAC
>FXBF010000702.1_pt1 | contig 11708 bp, 9 predicted proteins | sample 5335321 | NCBI WGS metagenome assembly FXBF01 (sample SAMEA103928391, study PRJEB20085) | sediment metagenome | isolation source: sediment | reverse complement strand
GGCAGGGGCGGCGCAGCGGAGTGAGGGGCGGACACGTGATCTTGGTGGGCTTGCCGGGGGCTGGGAAGACGGCGGTGGGCCGTCTCGTGGCCCAGCACCTGGGAGTGCCCTTCGCGGATGTGGACGCTCTTATAGAGGAAAGGATCGGCATCCCGATTCCGAGGATCTTCTCGGACAGAGGGGAAGAGTCGTTTCGGGAGTATGAGCGCGAGATAGTGGCAGAGCTGGTGGCGAGCGAGCGTCCCCGGGTGATCGCCCCAGGCGGTGGGTGGGCCGCTCAGGCTCAGAGCCTCGATTCGGTAGCGGGCCGGGCCCTGACGGTCTATCTCGAGACTGCGCCCGCCACAGCAGCCGTACGGGCCCGGAACGGTGTCCTGAGGCCACTTCTGGGGGCCGATGAGGGCAGTTATGAGGGTCGGATCACGGAACTGCACCGGACGCGGCAGCGCTACTATTCGGGGTGCGACGTCTCGGTGAGCACGGATGGCCGGACTCCGGTGGAGGTAGCCCAGGAAGTGGTCGAACTTGCGCGAAGCCACGGAGGGTGATAATAATGCGCGCCCGGGTGGACGGATGACGCCCCGGCTTGTTGCAGGTAAGATGTTGCAATTAAAAGACTTACAAGAGCGGCCTAGACGGGAGTTCGGTTCCCTCTAGGCCGTCGGGCCTTGAGAAGGCGACGACCGCCACGTGAGACTCAGCCTGCGTTGACGGCGTGTTGAGGACGGTATGTCATCGATGGCTCGAGCCTCCTCAGGCCTCTCGGATCTGGAGACGCGAAGTAGGTATGGCCAAAACAAAGGGCTCGCTGGTGGTGGTGGAATCGCCGGCAAAGGCAAGAACGATCGGGAAATACCTCGGGAAGGACTACACGGTGAGGGCCACCGTGGGTCACCTGAGGGATTTGCCCCAGCGCGAACTCGGTGTCGACATCGAGAACGGCTTTGCGCCCAAGTACGTCACCATTCGGGGCAAGGGTAAGACGCTGGCCGAGTTGAAGAAAGTGGCCAAGCGCTCGACCGATGTCTTCCTGGCGACCGACCCCGACAGAGAGGGTGAGGCGATTGCCTGGCACGTCGCCGACCAGCTAGGCGATGGATCGAAGATTCATCGGGTGCTGTTCCACGAGATCACGAAGGAAGCGGTGTCGCAGGCGATGAAGAACCCGATTCCGATCGACAGGCGAAAGGTCGACGCCCAGGTGGCGCGGCGGATCTTGGACAGGCTCGTTGGATACAAGGCGAGTCCGCTGTTGTGGAAATCGGTGAAGACCGGACTGTCGGCGGGCCGGGTTCAGACGGTTGCTCTGCGGCTGCTGGTGGAGCGGGAAGGCGAAATAGAGAAGTTCAAGCCGAAGGAGTATTGGTCGATCGAGGCGGAGCTGAAAGCCAAGAGGAAGGAATTCATCGCCAAGCTCCACAAGATCGACGGTGCCAATCCGGAGCTGAAATCGGAGAAGGCGGCCAGGGCCGTCGTGGATGCCGTGAGCGACGCACCGTTCGTGGTGTCCAAGGTGATGAGGCGAGAGCGTCGCAAGCGGCCGGCGGCACCGTTCACCACGAGCACCATGCAGCAGGAGGCGTCAAAACGCCTTCGGTTTTCCGCCCAACGGACCATGCGTACGGCGCAGCAGTTGTATGAGGGCATTGAAGTGGGGGCTGAAGGAGCGGTGGGTCTGATCACGTACATGCGGACGGACTCGACCAGGGTGGCCGGCGTTGCCATCGACCATGTGCGCGGGTTCATCGCGAAGACCTACGACGCTCCGTACCTGCCGGCAAAGCCCAACACGTACAAGTCGAAGAACGTCCGCGCGCAGGATGCACACGAGGCGATCCGTCCTACCGATGTCGAGCGCAAGCCGGACGTCATCAAAGGAGCGCTCACGAGTGATCAGTACAAGCTGTACCGTCTCATCTGGCAGCGGTTCGTAGCGTCACAGATGACTCCTCTGGTGTATGACACCACGACGATCGATTTCGAAATCGACAAGTACTTGTTCCGTGCCACCGGATCGCTGGTGAAATTCGACGGCTTTCGGGTGCTCTATCAAGAGTCGAAGGAGGTGGAGGAGGGGCAGGACCCGGAGGATATCGCCCCGGTGCCCGCTCTCGAGAAGGGTGAAAGTGTGGATCTGCTTGGCGTAACGCCGCACCAGCATTTCACCGAACCTCCGCCGCGTTTCAGCGAGGCGAGCCTGGTCAAGGAGCTCGAGCGCCTGGGGATTGGGAGGCCGAGTACGTACAGCACCATCATCTCGACGTTGCGTAACCGTGCCTATGCCGACGTCGCCGACCGCCGCTTTACTCCAACCGCACTCGGCAAGACGGTCGCGAAGGTCATGGTGAGCCGGTTTCCGGACATATTCAACGTCCAGTTCACCTCCGGAATGGAGGAGGAACTGGACAAGATCGAGGAAGGGAAGCTTGGCTGGCAGGAGGTGCTGAGGGATTTCTACGAACCGTTCTCCAAGGATCTCGAGAACATCGACGTGGAGGCGATGATCCGAGAGGCGCACGACCTGGAGGGCTTGGAGGATGAGCGCTGCGAAAAGTGCGGCAGCAAGTTGACCGTGAAGAGCGGCCGCTTCGGCCCATTCATAGCGTGCACCAACTATCCCGACTGCAAGTACACGCGCCCCATCAAGAAGGACCGTCCGCCGGATCGCCCGACGGACGAGAAGTGCCAGGAATGTGGGTCGGCAATGGTCATAAAGACCGGTCGTTACGGTGAGTTCCTGGCGTGCACAACGTACCCGGATTGCCAGCACACGCGGCCCGTGCCGCTGGGAGTAAAATGTCCGGTCTGTGAGGTGGGTGACCTTACGCAGCGTCGCACGAGACGGGGAAGGGTGTTCTACGGTTGCGTGCGCTATCCGGATTGCGAGTATTCGACTTGGTACGAGCCCCTGCCGGAAACGTGTCAGAAGTGCGGGAAAGTGGGTGTCGAGAGGCGCTCAACGAAAGCGCGCGGTGAGTATCGCCGATGCATGCACTGTGAATACGAATTCGACATGGAGGAGCCAGCAGCGGCCGGCGCAGAATCGTGAATGCCGCGGTAGTGGGTGGCGGCCTCGCAGGGTGTGAGGCGGCCTGGGTGCTCGCCGAGTTGGGCGTCAAGGTCACGTTGTACGAGATGCGGCCGAAGGTCGAGACTCCTGCTCATCGGACCGATAGTCTCGCCGAATTGGTCTGCACCAACTCCTTCAAGTCAATCGATACGAGCAACGCTCATGGGTTGTTGAAGGCGGAGCTTCGGCTTCTGGGCAGCTTGCTGTTGACGACCGCGGACGAGGTGCGGGTCCCGGCAGGATCGGCCCTCGCGGTGGACCGGGTCTTGTTCGCCCGGTTGGTGACCGAGCGGGTCAAATCACATCGCAACATCGAAGTGGTGTGCGAGGAGGTCACGTCCCTGCCCTCTCCCGGCATCGTCGCTACGGGCCCGCTCACGTCCGATCGCCTTGCCGCCGTCGTTCAGGAGCGACTCGGCGTGACCCATCTGGCGTTCTTCGATGCGATTGCCCCGATTGTGGCGGCAGATTCCCTCAACCACGATGCGCTCTACCGCATGTCTCGCTACGGGAAGGGGGGAGGTGAGGACTACCTCAACGCACCCTTCGACCGAGAACGCTATTATGGGTTTGTGGAGGCTTTGGGAGCTGCGGAGCAGTACGAAGGGCACGATTTTGACAAAGTCCCGTACTTTGAAGGCTGCCTGCCCATCGAGGAGATGGCACGGCGAGGACCCGACACGCTGAGGTTCGGGCCGATGAAGCCGGTTGGCCTCCCGGATCCCCACACGGGAAGGGAACCCTACGCGGTGGTCCAGCTACGGTCCGAGGATCGGGCGGGCCAGATGTGGAACCTGGTCGGCTTTCAAACGCGATTGAGGACGGGCGCACAGGGGAAAGTGTTCCGCATGATCCCGGGGTTGGAGAGGGCGGAAATGCTTCGCTGGGGCAGTATCCACCGAAACACGTATCTGAACTCGCCGGCGGTGCTCTCGGCGCATCTGTCCGCGCTCGACGATCCACGGCTGATGTTTGCCGGCCAGCTCGTTGGGGTCGAGGGATACAGCGAGTCGCTCGGCACCGGCATCCTGTGTGGAATCAACCTAGGGCGTATCCTTGGAGGCGATGATCCGGTCTTGCCTCCGGAGGAGACCATGCTGGGAAGTCTGCTGCGGTACGTCCATGGCGCGGATCAGAAGAGTTTTCAGCCTATGAATGCCAATTTCGGTCTGTTGCCCCCGTTGCCGCACCGGGTTCGTGACAAGAAAAAGAAGCGGGAGGCGCTGGCCTCGCGCGCTCTCGATGCGATGTCGGGATTTGTGGCGCGGTTGAGCCGCGTACCGGCGTGACCGGCGGGCAGTTGCACGCGAGCACGATGCGGCGCCCGGAGCGTGAGAGCTTTCTCTCGTATCTCACCCACGAGCGGAACGACTCGCCGCACACCGTCAAGGCATATCAGCGTGACCTCGACGTATTTCAAGCGTTTTGCGACGAGTACTTCGGCGGCGCTTCCGAGTGGACGTGGCAGGCAGTCGATCGGCTGACCGTACGAAGCTTCATGGGAGAGTTGGGGCGCCGCGGTCTCACGAAACGATCCATTTCCCGGGCGGTATCGGCGCTGCGGATGTTTTACCGGTTCCTCAACCAGCGGTGCGACGTGGCCGGCAATCCCGCTGCGGCCATACGGCTGCCGAAAACGGAAAAACGGCTGCCGGCCGTGCTCGATCGCCGCCAGGTTGAGGAGGTATTCCTCCTGGCGGAGCTACGGGCGTCTGAGAACGACTTCGCCGGCGTGCGAGATCTCGCCATACTGGAATTTTTCTATAGCACCGGGATGCGCCTTTCCGAGCTGGCCGGCGTCAACCTTGCCGACGTCGACATCGTGAGCGAGCAGGTGAAGGTGCGCGGCAAGGGTCGCAAGGAACGATTGCTTCCCCTAGGGAGCTTCGCGGTCGATGCGCTGCGGAGATACCTGCCGGTGCGCGAGGAGCGGCTGGCGGGCCGCAGGGAGGGAGGGCGCGGTGAGCAGGCGGTGTTTCTCTCGGTACGCGGTACGCGGCTGTCGCCCCGCGGCGTGCAGTACGTGGTGCGGAGATTCTTAGACGCCCTCGGTGGGAATGCCGGCCTCAGGGTGCACAGCCTCCGACACAGCTTTGCCACGCATCTGCTCGACGCCGGTGCCGACCTCCGGGCGGTCCAGGAATTGCTCGGACATGCCTCGCTCAGCACGACACAGGTGTATACTCATACTAGTGTGGAGCGGTTGAAAAAAGTGTACGACCAGGCGCATCCGAGAGCGTGAGAGTGAAACCTAGAACTCGAAACCTGATGACATGATTCCCGGACAAATCAGTCACGCCACGACGATCCTGTGCGTCCGCCGCGACGGAAAGACCTCCATGGGCGGCGACGGGCAGGTCACAGTCGGCGAGACGGTCATGAAAGGCAAGGCCAACAAGATCCGGTCCGTCGCTGACGGCAAAGTCTTGGCGGGTTTCGCCGGTGCCGCCGCCGACGCCTTTACGCTCTTCGAGCGGTTCGAGGAGAAGCTGAAGCGATATCCCGAGAACCTGCCCCGGGCCGCCGTGGAGTTGGCCAAGGACTGGCGCAGCGACCGGGTATTGCGACGGCTCGAGGCCCTGCTGGCGCTGGCAGACCGGGACCATAGCTTCGTGGTCAGTGGCAGCGGAGAACTGATCGAACCGGATGATGGAGTCCTGGCGATCGGCTCGGGGGGGAATTACGCCCTGGCGGCGGCCAGAGTGCTGCTGCGGCACTCTGATTTCTCGGCCCACGAAATCGTGGAAAAGAGCTTGCACGTCGCAGGCGAGATTTGCGTGTATACGAATGACAATTTGACGATCATGGATATCTGACCGGGGCGCGGAGCGCGGACTCGGTAGGTTGGTGAGCAAGTTCATATATGACCGATTCAACTAAACAGACTCAACCTGTGGTTTCCGCGGCCGAAAAGAGTTCGCCGGAGTCGCCGCAGCCATGGCTCGAGGAGCTTACTCCGCGGCAGATCGTCGCCGAGTTGGACCGATACATCGTAGGCCAAGATGAGGCAAAGAAGGCCGTTGCCATCGCGGTGCGTAACCGTTGGCGTCGAGCCCAGGCGCCGGAGGAGATCCGCGACGAGATCCTCCCGAACAACATCATCTTGATCGGGCCAACCGGTGTCGGGAAAACGGAAATCGCCCGGCGGCTGGCACGTCTGTCTGGTGCTCCGTTCATCAAGGTGGAGGCGTCGAAATTCACCGAAGTCGGCTACGTCGGTCGAGATGTCGAGTCGATGGTCCGTGATCTCGTGGACAACGCCATCAACATGGTACGCAGCGAGCGGGAGGACGAAGTGTTCCCCACAGCAGAGGACCGCGTGGAGGAGCGAATGCTGGATCTGTTGTTACCTCCCCCGCTTCCTGCGCCTTCCACACCTCCGGCGGCAGAGCCGGCTGCGACCGTCACTCCGACTGAACCTGTAGAGGGTGGTGGCTCCGACGTGAGACCCCTGTTCGTGGTTTCATCCGGTGGGCAAATCGAGGCGCGAGAGCACGGAGAGCAAAAGGAAGAGATCGGCGGCGCCGACGCCGAGATGGCCAGGTACAAGCGAACGCGCGAGAAGCTCAAACAGCTGCTTCGGGACGGCAAGCTGGAAGACCGGGAGATCGAAGTGGAAATCACACAACCGGGGTTCCAGATACTCGACTTCATGCAGCCGCCGCAGGGAATGGAGGGACCCGATATCAACCTCGGCGAGATGCTGCAGGACATGTTGCCCAAGAGGACCAAAACCCGTGTGGTGCGTATCTCAGAGGCTCGACGTATTCTGCTGGACGATGAACTCAAGAAACTCGTCGAGATGGAGGATGTGATCAACGAAGCACTCGACCGAGTAGAGAATCATGGCCTGATTTTCATCGATGAGCTCGACAAGGTGGCTGGGGAGCGCTCCCAGACGGGACCGGACATTTCACGGGAGGGGGTCCAGCGGGATCTCCTGCCGATCGTCGAGGGTTCGACCGTCCAGACTCGACACGGCTACGTCCGTACGGATCACATTCTCTTTATCGCCGCCGGTGCTTTCCACGTATCAAAGATCTCAGATCTGATTCCGGAGATGCAAGGACGGTTTCCCATACGCGTCGAACTGAAGACGCTGACGCAGGCCGACTTCGTCCGTATCATGACTGAACCGGAGAACGCCCTGACCAAACAATATCAGGCGCTCTGTTCCTCGGAGGGTGCGGAGTTGGAGTTCACCGATACCGGCATCGAAGAGATCGCGCGGATCGCAACCGAGGTCAACGATCGCCTCGAGAATATCGGGGCGCGCCGCCTCCACACCGTCATGACTACGCTGCTGGACGACGTGTTGTTCAATTTGCCTGACGTTCCGGACAAGAAGATAGTTTTCGACGCACCAGAGGTTTGTGAGCGGCTCATGAAAATCGTGGAAGACCAGGACCTCAGGAACTACATCCTCTGATCCCACCCATCATAGCCTTTACACGCCCCTATTCCGCTGCTAGACTCTTCCCTCCGAACCTGTCATTTTGACTCTCCACAACAGCGGAGTATGCCGAAACGGGACTTTCTGGCGGTCACCGATCTCTCAAAGGCAGAAATCCTGGAGCTGTTTCGGGTCGCGCGGGAGCTGAAGTCAGACGAGAACGCGGTGAAGCCACTCGCCGGCAAGACGCTGGCGATGATCTTTGCCAAGAGCAGCACGCGGACCCGTGTTTCCTTCGAGTCGGGGATGTACCAGCTCGGCGGGCACGCGCTGTTCCTGTCGAGCCGTGACCTCCAGCTGGGCAGAGGCGAGCCGATCGAGGATACCGCCCGGGTCATGTCGCGCTACGTCGACGGTATCATGATCCGGACCTTCGCGCACAGCGACGTGGAGGAGCTGGCGGAGCACGCCACCGTTCCGGTCATCAACGGCCTCACGGACCTGCTGCACCCCTGCCAGGTCCTCACGGATATGTTCACGATCGAAGAGGCGCTGGGTGGTTTGGAGGATCGGGTCGTCGCGTGGGTGGGCGATGGGAACAACATGGCCAACTCTTGGCTGAACGCGGCGGCAACGGTGGAGTTTGAGTTACGGCTGGCGTGTCCAAAGGGATACGAACCGAACCAAGAAATCCTCGAGGCCGCCAAAGGAAAAACCCGGATACAGATCACGCAAGATCCGGAGGAAGCCGTCAAGGGAGCCCACGTCGTGAACACCGACGTATGGGCATCGATGGGTCAGGAAGACGAGTCGGAGGTCCGGGCTGAAGCGTTCGAGGGCTATGTGATCGACCGGGAGTTGATGCGATTGGCCGATGAGGACGCCATTTTCCTCCATTGTCTTCCCGCCCACCGTGGTGAGGAAGTCGAAGCGGAGGTGTTTGAGGGTCCGCAGTCACGGGTCTTCGATCAGGCCGAGAATCGGCTCCATGTTCAGAAGGCGTTGCTGGCAAAACTCTTGGGGTGAAAGGGAGCGACCAATGAGCGGGAAACGGACACCGTTCTACAATCTTCACGTCTCGTTGAACGCGAAGATGACAGACTTCGCCGGCTTCGAAATGCCGATTCAGTATCCCACCGGTATTACGAAGGAACACGACATCGTGCGCACCGGTGTCGGCGTGTTCGATGTCTCGCATATGGGAGAGTTCGAGATCACCGGTCCGGACCGTAACGCCTTTGCCAACCGGGTAACATGCAATGACGTCGGCGCGCTGGTGGACGGACAGGCGCAGTACTCGGCCTTGCTCGCCGAAGACGGAACTTTCATTGATGACTGCCTCGTCTATCGGTTCGATGACAAGATCATGATGGTCGTGAACGCAGCCAATGTCGAAACGGATTGGAAATGGCTCGTTGTGAAAAAGTCCGGCATCAACGTTCGACTGCGCAACATCAGCTATGACGTTGCGTTGCTTGCCGTCCAAGGTCCCAAGAGTGAAGGGCTGGTTCAATCTCTGACCAAGACCAACCTCTCGCAAATCAAGTACTACCACTTTGAGACATGCAGCGTTGGTGGTGTTGACTGCTTCATCTCCCGCACCGGCTACACGGGTGAAGACGGCTTCGAGCTGTATTTTCGACCCGCAGATGCCGAGGTGATGGGGAATACGCTGATCGGCCACGGCCGCGGGGAGCCGATAGGGCTTGGCGCCAGAGATTCCCTCCGACTGGAAGCCGGCTATCCGCTCTACGGGAACGACATCGACGATACGGTCAACCCTTATGAGGCCGGCCTCGGCTGGATCGTGAAGCTGGATAAAGGCGCTCCGTTTACGGGCCGCACCGCCCTCGAAGCGGTGAAACGCGGAGACGTGAAGCGCAACCTCGTCGGATTCAGGATGACCGAGAAAGGCTCCATCCCTCGCCATGGCTACGACGTGTACCTCAAGGGTACCAGGGTCGATACGGTCCGTAGCGGTGGCTTCGGACCTTCGGTGGGTGAAGCCATCGGTACGACGTACCTACCGACCCATTCCGTCGATCCCGGAACCGCGATCGAAATCGATTGCCGCGGCAACAAGGTCAAAGCCGAGGTGGTGAAGATGCCGTTCTACAAGGGTGGGAGTGTCAAAAAAGCCTGACTCGGCGCGAACAGTGGGGAAGTAATGGCGGTGCGACTTGCCGTACTTACCATCTCCGACCGCGGCGCGGCCGGGGAACGGGCAGATACATCGGGAGATTCGATCGTTGCGTGGGCCGACGAGCACGGTTTTGAGGTAGCCGCAAGGGAGCTGGTTCCCGACGAAAGCGACCGCATCGCCGGACATCTGTGCCGCTGGGCGGACGAGGGAGCCGCCGATCTCATAATCACAACCGGCGGCACCGGCCTCGGCCCCAGGGATGTCACGCCTGAGGCCACTCGGGCCGTGATAGATCGAGACGCGCCCGGAATTTCCGAAGCCATCCGGGCCGCCGGCTACGCCAAGAACCCGCGCGCCGCCTTGTCGCGCGGCGTCGCCGGTACGAGAGGCTCCGCACTCATCGTCAACTTGCCGGGCAGCCCGGCCGGAGTGAGAGACGGTCTTACGGTTCTCGGTCCCCTCGTCGAGCACGCAGTGAAACTGCTCACCAACCAGCCAACGGACCACTGATGGCCGATACGATTCTCCTCACGATGGACGATCTCGAAACCGCGGTGCGTGTCAACGCCACCTTCGAGGCGGACGGTGAGAAGACCGTGCTGGTCTCGGCCATGGACGACATACCAGCCGCCGTGAAGGGCGCAAATCCCGACATCATCATCCTGACCGGCGCGCTGCACGAACGGCCGGCGCGGGAATTGATCCGATTGGCAAGACACCGCTCCATATCCACACTCGGCCTGCTCGAAGAAACAGAGCCCGATGCTCGGAAGATAGCGTTGGAACTGGGCCTCACCGGTTGGCTCGTCAAGCCGGTGGACGGGCAACACGTCATGGCAACCGCCCGACGCCTGATGGAGCGACGGCGCCTTCAGGAACGCACCGGCATCTTGGGAGAGAGTCCCGCCGTGCAGGAAATGCTCGTCAAGATCGAGCAAATGGCACCCGTGTCATCCACCGTGCTCCTCGAGGGAGAATCGGGTACGGGCAAAGAACTCGCCGCGCACGCGCTCCACGAACTCTCTAATAGAAGGGACCAGCCCTTCATCGCCGTGAACTGCTCGGCGTTGCCGGAGACCTTGCTCGAGTCCGAGCTGTTCGGACATGAAAAAGGCGCGTTCACGGGTGCGGCGGAACGCAGGCTGGGACGTTTCGAGCTTGCCGATAGGGGTACGCTCTTCCTCGATGAAGTGGGTGACATGCCTCCCGCGACGCAGGTGAAGCTGCTGCGCGTGTTGGAGAACCATTCCTTCTTCCGTGTAGGAGGGTCTGAGGCGATCCGCGCCGATGTCCGCGTGGTGGTAGCGACGAACCGCAGGCTCAAGGAAGTGGTTGCGATGGGTGAGTTTCGCGAAGACCTGTTCTTCCGCATCAACGTGCTCTCGGTCTATCTGCCCCCGCTACGGGAGCGTCGGGGCGACATACCCCTCCTGGTGCGTCACTTCGTCAAAGAGTTCAGCGAAGAACATAACAGGCCCTTCCGTGGCATCACTCCCGAGGCAATGCAATTGCTCGTCAGCGCGCACTGGCCCGGTAACGTGCGTCAGTTGCGCAATCTGATAGAGTCGATGGTAGTGCTTGCGCCCGGACAAGAGATTCGCGCCACGGACATCCCGTCGGACATACGTGAAGAGGGCACCAGATTGCTACCGATGCGCATGCCGGGCGTGACACCGAAGACGGCGGGTAGGGAGCTGGAGTTCATCTTTCGCAGCCTCATGGACCTGAAGTTGAAGATGGAGGAACTCAGTCGCCGAATGGACGAGCATGCGTCGCGGGGTGGCGAGGCGATCGAGGTGGGAGGCGGTATCCCGTTTCGGTCGGCAGAGCCCGTCGCCGCCATCGACCTCTCAGGCTTTCCCCAAGCCGACGAAACAGACCAGGTCGAACCGGTGCTGTATCAACCCGGAATGACGATGGCAGATGCGGAAAAGGCCGCCATTGAGGGAGCCCTGCGTGAGAACGCCGGAAACCGCCGCGAAGCCGCCGACGCGTTGGGGATAGGTGAACGGACGCTTTACAGGAAAATCAAGGAGTACGGGTTGGGGTGAGAGGCGAAGAAACCCGGCCGGTCTGAAATTTCTGTAAGTGACAGTCAGTCA
>FXBF010000701.1_pt1 | contig 11709 bp, 12 predicted proteins | sample 5335321 | NCBI WGS metagenome assembly FXBF01 (sample SAMEA103928391, study PRJEB20085) | sediment metagenome | isolation source: sediment | reverse complement strand
AGCACGCCGCAGCCACCGTGGTTGCCATGACCGCCTACCTGGCACCGCTCATTGCAGTGATCGGCGGAGCCGTGTTGCTCGACGAGCAGATCACCGCCGTCATCACGATGGGCGGGCTCCTCGCGGTCGTTGGTGTTGCTCTCGTCGGCACAGCGAGACGAACCCAAACCTGACGAACGGCGCGGAATACCCAGCGTCGCCGTCTCTGTATGGGCATGAGCGCCGTGCCTGCCCGAGTCCGAGGGACCGTATCGTATTCTCAGTTCGCCATCCGCGGTCGAGCGCTCACAGCAAGCCAAAGAACTGAATGCTGAACACAAAGCAGCCCCCACTCCATAGTGAGGGCTACAAAGAATTCGGTGGGTGACTGGCTCGGTCTTTTCGGATCACCTTGTTTGGGAACAAGTAGCCTCGCCGGCCTCCCACCTAGCCCTATTATCGTTACGAAGTCCCAGAATCTTGAGGATTTCGGGATAGGTCGAACGACCCCTTTTGGTTCAGGTACCTCGTGTCGGCGGTCCTCCACCCAATGGGCGGCAATACAGCTCACGGCTCACAGCGAAGCATCCCATCCCGACCGTCTGCTTTCTGCTGTTGGCTGTTAGCTGTCGGCTGTTAGCTTCCTCCGGCTGTCGGCTGTCGGCTGCCAACTGAGAACCGTGAACTGATAGCCTGTACTCCATGCTGAATCTCATTCTTGCAACCGAGGCTGCCACAGAGGTGCCGCCGGGTGACGACCTTGCGACCGTGGCCTACATACTGCTCGGCGTCGCGTTGGTGGTGGCCGCTATCGCAACTGCGATCGTCACACCCAAAGCCGACTCGCACCACTAACGGTAAGCAGCTCCCGACGCATGAGCGATGGCGATCATGCTCGGAGTATCTGGGGCCAAATCGATGAACGACGATGACATCCGCTTTCTGGGCATGGCCATAGAGCAGGCGAAGATCGGGCTCTCAGAAGGCGGTATCCCGATCGGGGCTGCGCTCGTGTCGGGAGGCAAGCTCCTTGGCGCGGGTAGGAACCGCAGAATTCAACTCGGCTCGCCTATCCGCCACGGCGAAACAGACGCCCTGGAGATTGCCGGCCGCCAGCCGGCCCCGGTGTATCACCGCTCAACGATGTACACGACCCTGTCTCCGTGCGATATGTGTACAGGGGCGATCCTTCTCTACGGGATATCGCGCGTCGTGATCGGCGAGAACCGTACGTTCATGGGAGCCGAGGACCTACTCAGGAGTCGCGGGGTCGACGTCATCGTCGCCGACGACCCGGAGTGCGCCCGGATCATGGAGGAATTCATCACCGAGCACCCTGCGCTGTGGAACGAGGACATAGGTGAGTGAAGGCCGACGGTAGCCACCCGCATTCGGGGGTTCGGACTTCCTAACCTCCGCCGGACCGGATCCCGCTGACGTCGAACTGCTCATCGAGCCACGAAACCAGATCACCAACACCCTCGAGGACCGCGTCGGGTCGCTGCTCGCGAGGGACCTTCTCGACGTCGTGTGCATCGGTGGCACCGGTGAGGACGAGGACCGTGCGCATCCCGGCGTTGCGACCCATCGCGATATCGGTAGATAGCTGATCGCCGACCACCAGACCGCTCTCTGGAGCAACACCCAGGATCCGCATCGCCATCCGCCCCGACCACGGCGACGGCTTCCCTGTCACCACCGGCTCACAGCCGGTTGCGTAGGCAACTGCCTTCACCATGGCACCGGTTCCCGGAGCAAACCCATCCGCCACAGGCAGCTTGGGGTCGTAATTCGTAGCGAAAAACTCAGCTCCGTTCCAAATAGCCCTACAGACCACACCGAGGCGTTGCTGATCGAAATCCGGGTCTCTCCCCATCACCACAACCGCCGCCCGACCCACATCGTCGAGATCGACAAGGTCGAGATGCTTCGCACGAAGCGCTTCGAGCAGCCCGACGTCCCCTACAGCGAGGATCGGGTTCTCCGCATGGAGTTCGGCCATAACCTCCGCGGCGACGAGGGCCGAAGTGACGATCTCGTGGGGTGCAGCCTCGATCCCCATACCGCCGAGCCGCTCCACCCAGTATCGGATCGGGTTCGAGTTGTCATTCGTGAAGAACGCAAACCGGATGCTTCGAAGACGGAGCTCTGCGAGGGCCTCGAGGGCGCCGGGAAGAACCTGGCGCCCCCTGGCGATCGTGCCATCGATGTCGAAGATGATCCCTTCGACGCGTCGACCTGTGGCGACCTCCTCAGTTGGGTCGCTCACCCGAAGTACTCGTCCCAGTGGTCCTTCACGTACGCCGCCATGTCATCGTCGAGATAGATCCTCGCGGGCTTTTCATCATCGCCCCACTCATACGGAGTTGTACAGTCGATGATGGCTCGAGATGTCATGAACCGACTTGAACGGGGAAGGGATGGATCGAGCGGGGTCGAGCGTCCACGATGAAGGATCTGTGTCCCGCGGTCCGGCTGATACTTGAAGCTCAGCGCGTACATCACCTGGTCCATGTTCTCCACGTCGATGTCGTCATCGACGAGGATCACGGTCTTCAACCCGTAGTTTCCGGTCGTCGAGGCGAATGCAGCCAATCCGACCTGCGTGGAGTGTCCGTGGTACATCTGTTTCACTGCGATGATGACCAACATCCGTCCTGCCGACGCGGGCGGCCCGTAGACGGCTGTGATCCCCGGTATCTGCATGCGACGCAAGTCGTTCCACAGCGATGCAGTGCGATTGACGCTCATGATCATATGAGTGTCGGTGGTTGGTCTACCGACGGTCGTCGACCAGAGAATCGGGTCGTTGCGATGGGTGATCGCCTTCACCCTGATGAAGTATTGCTCTTCATCACCCTTGCCCGAATAGTGACCCGTGTATTCACCGAAGGGACCCTCGGGACGGGTCTCGCCCGGCACGATCTCACCCTCAACCACCCACTCAGCAGTAGCCGGCACGAGCAGATCGGAAGTCTCAGCCTTGACAACATCAACCGGAGCGCCACGGAGGGCGCCGGCGATGTCGTACTCGCTTTCGTCGAGGCCGAAGAGCGTGCTTCCGCAGAGGAAGAGTGTCGGATCGCACCCGGAGACATACGCAACCGGCATCGGGATGCCGGCTTCCTGATAGTCACGGAAATCGATCTCGCCGTCCTTGGCCTTGATCATGTAGATACACAGCTCCTGGCTATCGCCAACCATCGCGCGATACGTACCGAGGTTCAGACGTCCCGTCTTGAGGTTGCGTGTGATGAGGTACCCGGCTGTGCCGAAGTAGCGCCCGCCATCGCCTGGATAGAACCAAGGCGTCGGGATCTTGAGAATGTCGGCATCGTCGCCTACGAGAATGTTCTCCTTGGTCGGGCCGGTCTCGAGGACATTCGGGGGAACCGTCTTGCCATGGATACGGTCCACCCACTCCTGGGACAGGTTCATCAGGCTGGTGCCCTGTGGCATGTCGAGGGCGATGGCCAGGCGTTCGCGTGCAGTCAAAGCGCTGATGAACACGCGGTGACCCGGGTAGTCCTTGATGGCGTCGAACAGCAGCGCGGAACCGCCGCCCTGGCGTTCCTCGTTGAGTTTGGCGACGTGGCTCAGCTCCAGGTTCCAGTCGACCTCGCGGTTGATCCTGTGGAGCTGATCCTCCTCGTCGAGTCGGTCGATGAACGATCGTAGGTCGTTGAAAGGCACTGTCCTTCTCCTTTTTGTCTTCGTTACTTCTTTCGGGGCTTCACCGGTGGCTCATGTGGAACTGGCGCTTCCTCGTCCTCCTGCTCGGCTGATGTCGTCAGGTCCGCGCCGAGCTGCGACGAGATCTCATGCGCGGCGCCCAGGGCAGCCTTGATGGCGAGCTCTCCGGGTTGATCTCCACTGCGCGACGTGAATCCGACGACGGTGAGCGCAGCGATGACACCGTCAGGGCCCTTGAGCGGTACCGACACGGCCCGGACCCCGAGCAGGTACTCCTCCGTGTCGTCCACTGCGTACCCGCGTTCGCGTACCGTGGCCAACTCGGCCTTGTAGGCGTCGGGGTCGGTGATCGACGCCGGCGTGAAAGCTTCGAGGCCGTGTTTCGCAATGAGCTGATCGACACGGTCCTCGGGGAGCCAGGCGAGGAACACCCTGCCGAACGAGCCTGCGGAGAACGGGATCTGCTGGCCGATGGCGGCAGAAACGTGCAAGGTGCCGACCGGGTCCACCTTGTCGATGATGGTCAGGCGATCTTCGTGGAATGTGCCGAGGAGGACGGACTTGCGAGTCTCGTTGACGAGCACCTCCATGTACGGCACGGCGATGCGGCGCACGTCGGTCTGTTCGTGGGCGAGGTAGCCGAGGCGGATGAGGGCAGGCCCCAGCCGATAGCGGAGCGTTTGTGAATCTCGCGTGAGGAACCGATGCTCTGTGAGTGTCTGGAGGATGCCGTAGGCCGTGCTCTTGTTCAATGAGAGCTCCGAAACCAGTGCGGTGAGGCTGTACTCGTCCCGACGCTCGAATGCCCGGAGAATCTGGATTCCTCGCTCCACCGCCGACACACGCGTTACCACGACCGCCACCCTTGGGATCGGGAGCGAGCCATGATGCAGGATGACCAGGAAAGTTGAAGTGTTCGCGCCATAGAACCTTGTTCTTGATACAGAACCGTAACCTGCTTCTTCTCTCCCGTCAAATTGCCGAGGCTCGAGGAGCTCGTCGGATGGTGGATCGAATACCGATCCAGAACGTGAAACCTCGACGTGACGAGATCGGCGGTTGGCCAACCCTCCGTCCGGGTCCGAAGGCCGCCCGGCGGGAGTGCCACCCATGCGACGATGGAATGGCTACCGATGTCTTCGTCGAACTCGAGTCCGGGCACTGGATCGGGGGCCTCTTTGGCTTCCCCTGTCCGCTCGTATCCGGGTCAGCAGGGTTCATCCCTGATATCCCGGCGGGGTGAGCCAGCCGGAAGTTCACGGCGACGGCGGCGCTTGAACTCGGCTGCGTTTCTCAAGACTTCCATGGGCAGATCCCACTCAGCCATACAGCGGATCCTTCGTACGGTATCCTCATCCAGGTCCACTCGCTCACCGAGCTCGGCGTCACTCAACTGATCGACTCGTTCGAGGAGGACACCGCCTTCTTCTGATGCGACCCATTTGGAATAGGACAGCGAAAGGCGGAGCACCTCGTCCTTGTGCTTCCTGTAGACCTCCAGGGGGACGCAGTACATGTCGTACGGCGTCTTGCCGAACTCGCTTTCCTCGAGGCCGCTGTCCCGTCGACTACGCTCAAGTACCTCTGCGACAAATGTCGGCGTCGTTTCAGACATGGGCTTCTCCTTGCTTCAGTCGGATCGCTCGGCAGTTGACCGGACACACTCGCATGCATTCGATGCAGCGTCCCCATATGCCCCGACCCGGTGGGTCTTCGATGTACTTCCTGGCCTGGCCAATCGCGAGATACTTCCGTCGTTCCGGGTCCTCCTCTCCCACGATTTCGGGTAGCAGCCGGAGGTAGGCGGTATTCATGGTGGTGTTCGCCCGTGTCGCGCACAGTTGCCTGTAAAAAGTGACCTCTTTCAGGCGACCGTTCTCGATTACCCCTTCGATTGCGCTGCAGGACTTGATGCATGGTGTTGTCCCCTCCTTCGCGTACATCGCGATACACGCTCGGTCCGGACATACGGGAGTTGTCATTGGACCGTCAGGCGACAACTCCATGGTGGTGATCGTGGCGACGAAACCCATGAGCCCGTGTTCCTTGTTCAGAATGATTCCGCCTGCCATCGAACGAGTACCGAGACCGGCGAGTTCGGCGCATACCTTGAGGCTCAGCACCGGGACAAACCCCGTATCGAACATACCCGCATTTACCATGAGGGCCGCGTGGCCGTACTCGCGTTCGAAAAGACCGGCGAGAGTAGCTCCTATGGTGTCGCGATTGCCTTGACCGGAACGCGCCCGATGAATGAGATCGGTATTCGGAGCCATCCACTGGCCGGTGGTGTAGCGCCGTTTGCCGACGACGATGACGCTCTTGGCGCCTTTGAGCAGATCGTCCGGTCTGTAGCCTTCAGGGCACTCGTCATAGAAGTCGGACACGGCCGCGATGCCGACCACATCGGCCCCCATTTCCAGGGCCATCGTCTTGATACGGGCTTCGACCGTTTCTGTTTGTGTCTGTGTCATGTCTGCCACCTTTCGGTCATCACCGCGGGCCTCCCCACGGAGGTGCACAGTGAGTCTTGCTCCAACCTATATCTACGCTCGCATACCGTGCAGGTCCCGGGATGTCGGGCGCCATCCCAGATTTCTGGAGATCGCCTCCGCCGCGGCCAGCACCGCGCCCGCGTGACTCTCCATGGCCGTGGCCTGTAGCCGAAGGGTGGGACCGGCCGATGACACTGCGGCAATGACCCGGTCCGATGCATCTCGAATCGGCGCGCCGACCGAGACGATGCCAACGCTCGACTCGTTGATGTTCTGGGAGTACCCGCGGTCACGCACCCGGGCGAGATCTTCCCGCAGTACCTCAGGGTCCGTGATCGTGTGTTGGGTCACGGCCGGCAGCTGCCACCCGTCGAGAAGCCGATTCAGTTCGTCGCTTGCCAGAAAGGCCAGGAGGACCTTGCCGGTGCCACTGGCGTGAGCCCAGTTGCGGCGGCCGACCTCATTGAAAAGTCTGAGGGTGTTGGGGGACTCGATCCGCTCGACGAACACGACCTGCCGACCGTCCAACAGCGCCACCTGAACAGTCTCGCCGGTGAGCTTCCACAGCTCCTCGAGCGGCCCGATCGCCGCGGCATGGAAGTTCTTGTCGATCGTCGCCGCCGCGCCCAGCTCCGCAAGGACGAGTCCAAGTCGATAGCGGCCGGTGGATGGGTCCTGCGTGAGGAAGCCCTCGGCAGTGAGGGTGCTCACCAGGCGGTGGACGGTGCTCTTTCCGAGTCCGACGCGTCGTGCGAGATCGGAGACGCCCAGGTCACCCGAAGCATCCCGGAACTCCTTGAGCACCCGAAGTGCGTTCCGAACCGTGGTGAGCATTGGCTGGGCCATCAAACTTCTTTCTCTTCGGGCAGACACACGAATCGAACACCGCGATCGTACCATTTTGCGGAACACAATGTTCCGGATATCAGCTCAAATAGTTAGATCGACCCGATATCAGGAATATCTGTTGTGATAGACTGTCCGACGTCGCAATGGTGACGATGCAACCCGGATGACGATCCACCGGTGGAGCCAGAACGGAGGCGACATATCGGCGGAGCCCACGAGCGTCGGCAATCAACAGCAACGAACAGCGACCCACCAAGGAAGCACTACCTACACGAGAAAGTGGGAGACGATGGTTGACGCAACGTACGACGCAGTGGTGGTTGGGGGCGGACACCATGGCACCATCATCGCCTGCTATCTGGCCAAGGCCGGCATGAGTGTTGCTGTATTGGAGAGACATACGGACCTCGGAGGAGCCGCCGTCAGTGAGGAAGGCCCTGCCCCCGGCTATCGCCAGAACCCCTGTGCCCACTTCACCCGCTTCTACGGCCACCCCGCGTACAACGACTTCAACCTCAGGGACGAGGGTCTGCGGTACACCTTCCCCGACCAGAACGAGGGCATCCTCTTCGAGGACGGGAGCAGCCTCATCGGATACTCCGCCTTCCGCGTCGTGGACCCCGAAACCGGAAGGACCGAGTTCGCCCAGGACAACGTCGACAAGACCTATGACCAGATCAAGCAGTTCTCCGAGCGCGACGCCGAGACCTATCTCGACCTTCTCGACAAGTACCAGCGCTACTGGAAGAAGGCCTTCCACAGTCAACGGTTCACGCCTCCTCCTGTGTGGGGAGATCCGGACCAGCTCGAAGCACTGCTCGACATACCGGACTCAGGTCTCGAACCCGTCCATCAGTTCATGACGGTGCGCCAGGTGGCGTATGACTTCTTTGAGAGTCCCGAGCTTCGTACCCTGTTCATGCGGGCCACACCAACGTCGAGCGGCCTGTTCCCCGACGATGTGATGGGTCTTCAGATACTGGTGCACGCCATGGGTCTGGTGCTCTCGTTCGAACCGGCGTCGATCGCTGTGGGCGGGACACAATCCATCACCGATGCCCTCGTTTCCGCAGGAACGAAACTGGGTGTGTCGTACTTCACCGGGCGCGACGTCGACCAGGTCATCGTGGAGAATGGGAAGGCGACCGGTGTCCGGCTATCCGACGGCACCGAGATCGCGGCATCGTTGGTCGTGAGCGACCTTGGCGTTCCCCAGACGATGCTGCGCTTGCTCCGGGATCAGCCGATCGGAAGGAAGATGCTCCACCGCGTTCGCAACATCCACTACGACCGGTCTCAGATCCTGTGGGGCAACGTCGCAGTCCATGAGCTGCCCGCGTACAGCGCCGAAGCGCAGAACCCGGGCCTTGGACTCCTGCCAAGGCTCTATTGGGGACCGAAAGACCCCGACTACTTTGCCTCCAAGTATCAGCATGAGATCTTCCTGCTGGGCTTCCCTCAACGGCTCCATATGTTGACGGCACCCGACAGCATCTGGGACGAGACGCGGGCCAAGCAGGGTACCCATACGATCCTCATCGAGGATTTCAGCGCACCCGCCCGTCTGTTCTCGCCACGAGAGTGGGGGCGCATCAAGACGGAGTTCGTCGATCTCGCGCTCGAACAGTGGCAGGCTCTCGCACCGAACATGACCAGGGACAACGTGATCGCTGATCGCATATACAGCCCCTACGACGTACAGGCGAGCCATCCCGACATGATCGAAGGTGGCTGGTCCGAGGGAACGATGATTGCGTCCCAGCTCGGTCGATTCAGGCCGTTCCCCGAGATCTCCGGCTACCGGACACCGGTTGAGGGCATGTACATCTGCTCGAGCAATCTGCACTCAGCAGGTGGCATAGGCAGGGGAAGCTCCCACAACTGCTACCAGGTCATCGCCCAAGACCTCGGTCTGACATGAACGTAACAACCGTAGCGGTGCAACTACGGCACAACCGCTGCGGAAGGAATCAACCGTGCGGATCGTAGTCCTCGTCAAACAGGTCATCGATCCGTTGCTTCCCATCTCGGAACTGGCGGTGTCACCAGACGAGGAGAAGATTCTCGGACCCCCGAACGTGCCTCCGGTCATCAACGGATACGATGAACAAGCGATGGAGGCGGCCATCCGCATCAAGGAGTCCCCGGACACGGACGAGTGCGAGATTCTCGCTCTGTCTGTCGGAGACGACTTTGTTCTCGATGCCTTCCAGCGATCGCTCGCCGAGGCAGATGACCTCGTTCTCATCAAGCACGACTCGCTGGGCACGTCGAACGCCCACCTCGTCGCCCGGGTTTTTGGAGCCGCGATCCGATACATCGGTGAAGTCGATCTCGTCCTGTGCGGACGCCAGGCCTCCGACTGGGACCACGGACAAGTACCCCTGGCCCTCGCCGAGTACCTCGGGTGGCCCTGCATGACGCTGGCACGGGATGTTCGTATCGGCGATACCAGCGTCGAGGTCGACCGGGTGTTGAGTGACGGGTATCAAGTGATGGAGTGCGACCTCCCCGCGGTGGTCACGGTGACCAGTGAACTCGGCGAGTTGCGCTATCCGACGATGCCGATGCGGCTCCAAGCGAGGAGACGACGTCCCACCTATATCTCTCTCGAGGATCTCGAGGTGGATACGCTCCCCGATACTCATCGGCAGATTCTCGCACTCTCGCTGTTCGAGGAAACCCGGGACTGTCATTTCGTCGAAGGCCACGACGGCGCCGACGCGGGACGCAGACTCGCCGACGCACTCCTCGGGGCGGGCGTCATCACGCCCAACGAGCCGATGGAAGGCGCATGATGGGAAACGTCCTCGTCTTCGGAGAGACGGATGCGGGCAACCTGACCTCCGGGTTCTGGGAGCAGATCTCTGTGGGCCGGCAGCTCTGTGAGCAGACCGGCTGGACGATGGACGTTGCCGTCGTGGGTTGCGATACGGGACCCGCCGAGCGCACCGCATGTGCCGGCGGAGCAACACGGATCCTGGTCGTCGACGATGTTCGACTCTGCGATCCCTGGCCGGAAGCGGTTGCCGAGGTCCTGGTGGATGTGTGTCATGAACTCGAGCCGAACGCGATCGTGATGCCACGAACCGTCCTCGGGTCGGAAGTATCGGCCCGGTTAGCGTTCAGGTTCGATGTTGCCATGGCCATGGATGTAATGAGCATGGAGTGTGACGAAGAAGTGCTCGTCGTCACGAGGCCGGTATCTGGAGGTGCAGCTACTGCGAGCCTTCGAATCGTCGGGAAGCCGTGGATCATCGTCCCCCGCAAGGGCGCATTCTCCGCGGCCGAGCCGATCGCTGTTCCCACAGCAGAGCCGGTCCCATTCGCCTCCTGTCTCGATGACAGGACACTCAAGACGACGATTACCGCGTATGAGCACCAAGAGAGCGCAGGGCCGGATCTCGAACGGGCCCGGGTGATCGTCGCCGGTGGACGAGGCGTGGGAGGACCTGAATCATTCCAGCTTCTCCAGACGGTCGCGGATCGGCTCAACGGCGCTGTCGGCGCGTCACGACCTCCTTGTGACTCCGGCTGGGTCGAGCCGATGCTCCAGATCGGACTCACCGGCAAGACAGTCGCCCCCGACCTGTATCTGGCCGTCGGGATCTCGGGAGCGACCCAGCACATGACGGGATGCTCTTCATCCCAAGTGATCGTTGCGATCAACAACGACCCCGACGCCGCCATCTTCCGGATGGCGAGCTACGGCGTCGTCGGTGACTGGCAGGAGGTATTGTCCGGTTTCCTCGAAGCATTCCCAGACGCTTCGACCTCCCCCGACGCCCGATCAAGGACGGCGTGAGCACATGAAGATGCTCATTGCGGGCGAGTGGGTCCCCAGCGAAACCGGACGGCTGCTGACGATCACCGATCCGGCCACAGGCAAGCCCATCGGCGAGGTTCCTGCCGCGTCTGTCGAAGATGTGAACAAGGCTTGTGAGGCCGCGGCAACCGCTTTCTCCTCCTGGCACCGAGTGCCTGCCGCAGAGCGCGCCAGGCTTCTGCACTGCACCGCGGCCGGCCTTCGCAGCCGCATGGATGCTCTGGCCGGCATGCTGACCTCAGAACTGGGGCGTCCCATCGGTGGGTCGCGGCGAGAAATCGAGCGAACTGCAGACATGCTCGATTACTTCGCTGAAGAGGGGATCCGCCTGCGCGGCGAGATTCCATTGATGAATCTACCGAACGAGCGTGTCATGGTGGTCAAGGAGCCGGTCGGCGTCGTTGCCGCCATAGCTCCGTTCAACTACCCGATCACCTTGCTGTCGATGAAACTCGGCCCTGCGCTGGCGACCGGGTGCACCGTGGTCGCCAAGCCCTCGTCGCTGACTCCACTGAGCACCCTGATGCTCGCCGAGGTGTTCAAGGACGCCGGATTCCCGCCAGGGGTACTCAACATCATCACGGGTCGCGGGAGCGAAGCAGGCCGCGCCCTCATCGAGCATCCCATCCCCCGCATGGTGACCTTTACCGGAGGAACCCAGACGGGTAAATCGATCGCGGCAGCAGTCACGGGAACGCTGAAGCGATTGACTCTCGAGCTCGGGGGCCAGAGCCCGGCGATCGTCTCCGACGATGCAGATATCACACGGGCGATCCCTGCCCTCGTATCGCAGGCCTACGCCAACAGCGGCCAGTTCTGCTACCGGGTTAGTCGCAATACCGTTAAGTTAGGGCTGTGGTGTGTATA
>FXBF010000700.1_pt1 | contig 11714 bp, 8 predicted proteins | sample 5335321 | NCBI WGS metagenome assembly FXBF01 (sample SAMEA103928391, study PRJEB20085) | sediment metagenome | isolation source: sediment | reverse complement strand
AAGCGTTTGTGCTTCAGATCCCTGACTACCGCGTCGACCTCGGCGTCGTCGAGGCTGGCGAGCGGCCGACCGTCATATAGATACCCTCCCCTGATCATATAAGTGTGGTCGCCCAGGGAACGTTTTATGTCGTCGGGCCACCCTGTCTTGGGCGGTAACCCATCGCCGGACGGCAAGCCGATTCTGATTGCCGCCACTTCCGACAGTTGCCGTCTTTCGACGACGGCGTTCGTGAATTGAGTTGTGCCCAGCATTACCGCCTCGATGGAGTCCCCGGCAGCACTGCTATCCGATAATATGGTCTCCAATGCGTCGAGAATGCCGCTTGTAACATCTGCCGATGTCAATGCCTTGGTCGAGGCTACCACCTCATCGCCATGCAGCAGTACTGCGTCTGTATGGGTACCGCCAACGTCAATGCCGATTCTCATTGCCTGAGGGTGGCCCACTTTGTCAACGCCAGATGCGCGGTCGCAGCAACCAGCATGGCGTCAATTGCCGCAATTCCGGAAAGACTCACAAGACCTTGCGCACCGAGCATGGCAACAAGCGCTCCCGCAGCCCAGGCGAGGATTGCCAACGGTGCAACCGGGCGTTGCAGAGTGAGCCGGTCGGCGTGATAGGCGGTCCTTCGGACAACAAGATAATCGACAGCGATAACGCCGGCGACGGGGACGAAGACAATCGCAAGATAAAAAAGAAACGTCAGGAAGTAGTCGAGTATGTTGAGAAAAGCCGCGGCCGTGCCCAGTGCGCCGAGCACTGTGACAAGCAGTCTGTTTTCAAGTTTCGGCAGCGTCGCCTCGACGCTGAGCATGGTGCTGTACAGATTCAGCGAGTTCAGGACCCAGCTGCCGGCAATGACAATCGCGAACGCAGCCCAGCCAAGTCCCATGACGATCATAATGTCCAGTATGTCGTCATTGGCCAGCGCTGCCGCCGCGAGCCCCCCTGCGCCCATCACAATGAAACCAATGACGAAGTAAGAGAGGAATGCGGTAAATATCGCCCCGCGCCATTGTCGAATAAAGCGCGTGATATCCGGCAGTATCACGGCGCCGACGATTACACCTCCGACAACGGAGGAAATCGCGTCGCCGAGCGTAATCGAAGAACTGATTCTCTCTGCGAAAATTTCGCTGACGGGCCGAACGCCCAGGGAAGTGGAAATCAGTACTGCGGTTACCACCATCAGAACCGGCACCAGCAGCATGGATAAAAGATTGATCGCACGAAAGCCGTAGACGGTCGTTATCGTCATGACCAGTCCCGCCGCCAGTTCGACTGTCCAGGGACTTAACCTGATATCGAAGACGTCTTCGAGCAAGCGCAACACAGCATCGCCGAACAAATCGATGTTGACGCCGAACCAGCCGAGCAATGACAGAGCGAATGCGAGATTGACAAGTAGCGCCCCCCGATCACCGAATGCGATACGCACCAGCATGTAAGAACTCAGTCGGGTCCTCGCCCCGATCGAACCCGTAATGCAGCCGATGACTGTCAGCAGCAGACTCCCGAACAACAGCGACAGCACCGCCCGGTCTGTCGAGACCGCTGTAGCGACCCGGAGACCGGTGATAAAGGTCGGCAACGAAAATGCGACCATCGCGCTGATCAGACCCACGCGCAACCAGCCAACGCTCCGGTGATCGGGTACCGGCTCGGTCGCGAACTCGCTGGAATCGTCACTCATGGATTACGGTGCATGGCGGGACTGACCACAGTCGCATCGCAGCGACTACTGGAGACCCGGTTCCGCCTCATGAACGATGCGGCCGTCCATCAGGGTCATCAAAACCCTGACGTCATGTATTTCATGCGCCGGAATCTCGAACAGATTGCGATCGAGCACGATGAGGTCGGCCTTCTTGCCCACCTCGATTGAACCGATCTCCCCGTCGGCATCCAGCTGCATGGCCGCGCGGATTGTCATGCCTGCGATTGCGTCACTCAGTTCGAGCCGTTCGTTGCGATTACGGACCGGCATTTCGATTTCGCCGGGCAGCTGGCGCGTCACGGCAACCTCGAGCAGGTCCAACGGTCTGTAGGTGGCAAAGTAAGCGGCCGCCGGCCAGTCGGCGCCAAAAGTCTGCAGGGCACCGGCTTCGATCAGTGACTTCACCGGATACGCATCGTGCATGCGCTGCAGACCGACAAACGCACCGATGTTCCCGTAACTGGGATCCTGTGCCGCCCACTGGATGGACGTTTGTGCCACGACACCGAGTTCTTCGAAGCGCGGAATGTCGGCAGGGTGGACGAAGTCCATGTGTGCGATCGCAGCACCGACTTCGTACTTGCCGGTGGAGTTACGGGCCAGCTCGATTGCATCGAGTGTCATGCGGATCGCGGCATCGCCGATCGCGTGTATCTGGACCGGCACATCCTTGTCAAACGCAGCTGTGATCAATTCCGTCATCTTGTCCGCCGGAATCCTCGGCTCACCGGTCGAGTCCGGGCGGTCCAGGTAGGGCGTCAACAGGTAGGCGGTATGCGCTTCCGGCACGCCGTCGGCGTACAGCTTCACGGCATAAGGCCGATAGTAGGCACCCGTAAATCGTGCTTTCAGGTCCAGCAACCGGGATGCAGGATCATCGTCGCCAAACCGATAGCCGACCGAGCCGAACACACGCAGTGACAGCTTGCCCTCTTGTTCGAGCTCGGCGAGCGTCTGATAGGCATCCTCCTCCGTGGGCGCGTTCGCCCCGGCATCGAATACTGTAGTCAGGCCCGCAGCAGCCGCATCAGGCAGCCAGCGCTCGAGCGCACTTTTATAAGACGACCGGTCGAAATTGAGAACCGCGTTGCTGACGATGCTGCCTGCGCCTTCGCGCGCCGTGCCAAGCAGCTCGCCGGTCGTTTTGTCGCGCTCAAAGAAACTGATGCCCGGCTCCGGGTCCGCGGTCTCGGCATTGACGCCGGCGATTTCAAAAGCTTTGGATGAGAACCAGGTCGAGTGACCGTCCACCGAACCCAGCACGACAGGACGGTCACCGAATACGGCGTCCAGCATCTCCTTCCTCGGACCGTCCGGCGGGAAAAGATGATTCTGCCAGCCTCGCGCGTAAACGACACCGTCGCCCGGATTTTCGTCAAGCAGCGCCAGCAAAGCCTCGGAGAGTTTGTCCATCGTGTCCGCAAGGCTGAGATTGACGCGCTGAGCGCTGAACGAGCCGGCAAAAATATGAGAGTGCGAGTCGATCAGGCCCGGCATGAGCATCTTGCCGTCCAGATCGATCATGCGCGTATCAGGACCGATCAGACTTGCCGCGCCGGCTCTCGAGCCAACATAACTGATACGATCGCCGCTCACGGCGACGGCGTCGGCCCAGGGCGCGTCCCCGGTCACAGTGTAGACGCGACCGGAATGAAACAGGAAATCTGCGGGGTCGGCGGAGTCATCCCGGTCCGGGCTCATACAAGCCGTGAGCGCGATCAGTCCGAAACCGATACAAGAAATGCGTTTAGGGAGACTGTTCATTGTTCTTGTGAGGTCCGAGTGGTTGCAGTCAAGGATGCAATCCGGTTGCGAACGGAGCCTACGCGGTATCGCCTCGCAAGTGAAGATTTTGACGGGCAGGGTTGCAGTCAAATGGATTCGAGGTCCGCCTGAATCCTCGACAGAATCTTTGCGGCCGGTCTCGTATAGCCGCTGATCCAGCGCTCATGAATCCGTTGTATCGGCCCGACGTCCAGATAATTCCAGCGACAGCGACCCTTTTTCCTGCTGATGACCAGCCGGGCGTTCTCAAGCACCTGAAGATGCTGCATGACAGTGCATCGATCCAGCCAATCAAGATGCTTGCAAATCTCGCCAGTCGTCATCGGACATTGATGCAGCAGGTCGAGAATCTTACGCCGATCCTCGCCTGCCATCGCTTTGAAGACCAGATCGTCCCGGTCATTTTCGCGTTCTTTGGCTTTTCGCTTGACCATTGTCACAATATGTTATATTTTTATAACGTATTTGACAACTATAAGAGAAATAACGATGGCTCGCAATTACACTGTACATACCCGAATCGCGCGGCCGGTCGAGGACGTCTTCGATGCTGTCATATCCTGTGAAAGACTATGCCGCTATTTCAGCGACAAGAGCAGCGGCAATCTGACCGAAGGCGATCGCGTTACCTGGCACTGGGAAGAATGGGGTGATTTTCCGGTGACCGTTACGAAGGTAGTGCCGAACAAGCTCATCCAACTATGTCTCAATGCAAAGGACTGGAAAAAAACTGATGAGCCATACGATGTTGCCGTGATATTCGAATTCGAAGCGCTGGAGAACGGCGATACGATGCTCAGCATCAGCGAGGAAGGCTGGAAGACCGACGAGGCCGGACTCAAAGCGTCGCACGAAAACTGTGGCGGCTGGACGCGTACGGCAGCGAACCTGAAAGCTTACATCGAGCATGGTATCGATTTGCGCTGATGGTTCTTTCTGATCCGCCTCTGCGCAAGGAGCAACTCGCCGTCTTTGATCAGGCGCTGACCATGGCGAAAGTCACCTGAGTCCTGTAGCGGATCGCTGTCGATTGATATGCTCCGGGAACTGACATTCGGACGCTGAGCATCGCCCGCAGCATCAAGCGAAAGGCCGATATTCAAGCACTGTGGTCTGAATAGGACCCGCAGGAGAGACAATGATGCGATACAAAACAGCCTTCTTCTTTACGGTCTTCGTCCTTGTATCCGGTATTACCGGCGCGCAGGAGAGTTTACGGCCACAGCAGCCGGTCGCGTTTGTCGGCGCCATGTTGCTGGACGGCTACGAAGCTCAACCGATTCACCATTCTGTCGTCGTCATCGAAGATGGCCGCATAATTGCAGCCGGGCCCGACCACGATACGAACATTCCCGAGAATGCCGTCATCATCGATACCGGTGGTAAAACGGTAATGCCCGGGCTGATCGATGCCCACGTGCACGTGGACCTGATTGGTCATGGTGACTACGACCGTTATTACAAATTTTTAGGCGGTATGGAGCGCCTGGGTGACGTGATGCCGATTGCGGCAAAGCAGATGCTGCGCGCCGGCGTTACCAGCGCCATCGATCTCGGCACGCCGTTTCAGATTCTCGAGTTGCGCGAGAGTATTCGTAAAGGGGAAATCCCGGGCCCACGTCTGACTGTGTCCGGACCCTGGATTACGCGGGTCTATCTCGAAGGTGTACCTGATGAATACCAGATCATCATTGATAGTCCGCGGCAGGCGGCGCGGCGCACCGGGGAACTCATCGCACAGGGATCGGACGTCATCAAGACCTGGGTCGGACTGACTGAGGACGACTACCGCGCCGTCGTTAACGAAGCTCATCGACACAAAGTCAAAGTCCACGCCCATCTCTATCAAGCGGAGGCCATTCGTGCGGCAATCGCCGCAGGCGTTGACGTATTCCAGCATGTCGGCTCTGCGCGTAATCCGGCTTACGACGACGAGCTGATATCGGAGATTGCACACAGAAATATTCCGGTCATACAGACAATTTCTCATCGCATCTGGGTTTACCCAGCCACGGTGGCGTTTCCGGAACGGCTGCATGATCCTGTCCATAAGAAAGACATGCCACCGGACATTTATGCGGAGGTCATCGACTCCTTTAAAACTTTTTACCACCTCTCCTATTTTCGCGATATCGGTCGCGAAATTCGAAACTCAAAAACTTCGGCGCGGCAGTTTATTGAAGCGGGCGCGTACATCGGCGTCGGAACCGACGCGGCGAGCCCCTTAAATTTTCATACAGAGGCGATGTGGCGGGAAATGTCGGCCCTGGTCGACAGCGGTATGACGCCGATCGAAGTTATCTCGGCAGCGACGAAAACGAATGCGGAGATTCTCGGTCAATTCGATCAACTGGGTACGATCGAGGTGGGAAAACTTGCCGACCTGATCGTCGTTGACGGTAACCCGCTCGCCGACATCAATGCACTCGGACACGTACAGATAGTCGTCAAAGACGGCGTGATCTGGTACGCCGAGGCCGCCGCAAACGGACCGGTCACTCAGATCGGCCATGCTTTCTAGCGAATAATCTCGCCGTCCTTGATCACGTGGAGTACGTGGCGCAGGTCGCCTAAATTCTGTAGCGGATCGCCATCGATGACGATGATGTCTGCCAGCTTGCCCTCCGCGATCGTGCCGAGATTATCCTGCTGATTGAGCACAACCGCGGCCCATCGGGTACCTGCCATGATCGATGCCATCGGCGACAGGCCAACCTCATGGTGCAGATTAAATATCTCGCGCGCAGCAGCGTTATGATGTGGATTCGCTCGCGAGCCCGAATCGCTGGATACGATAAACGGCGCGCCCGCCTCGAACAGCTGGCGCAGCTTCATCATCTTGGAAGTACGGTGAATAACCGCCCCTGTGAACAATGGGTGGCGTGCCGGATGTTGAAAGGAACCGCGTATGTCTTCATAGATATCTGACGCTATGTTCTGTTTCCATGCCGGGTCATGCACGAGTTCCGGGTTCAGGTAGATTTGTCGAAGTCCTTCGTCGGCCATGATCGTCGGCGCCATCGCTACCTGTTGCTCGACAATCATATTGACAATATCGTCGGGGTAACGCGGCTGTGCACCCTCGCCGACGTGCTCTATCGTATCCCACTGTCCCAGCCCGGCTTCAAGCGCGGTCCGCAATGCTTTCTGACTGAACAGGTGCGTCGCGACCCGCATTCCGAGTTTGTGGGCCTCGTCATAAATTGCGCCGAGCTCGGCTCGCGACAAGTTCTCGTCCTGGGTTTTGATAACATCAACGCCCATTTCGACAAGTTTCCTGACCTTACGACGACCATCGGCTGGATTCTCGACCACCCAGGTATCGACGAATTCTTTTGACACAAAGGAAGTCAGGGTTTTTCTCAAAAAGGGTCCCGCAATAAAAGGACGCGGCCCGGGCATTTTTCCGGAGTTGATCTGCTCGCGAAGCCAGAAGCTGTTCTCGATGTCAGTGCCGAGGTCGCGTACCGATGTCACGCCTGCATCGAGCATAATCCGGGCCGCCGCCGGCAGGATATCCGAGCGCATACGGCCCTCATACGCAGGGAACCAGTGGCCATAGTCGCTATGGCCGAGGATGTCGAAATGAACATGAAGATCAATCATGCCCGGCATTACTGTTCTGCCATCGGCGTCAATGACGCGCGCGCCATCGGGAATCTCCGTGTTCGCCTGTGTACCGACGGCGCTGATGCGATTACCGGCAACCAGCACCACGCTATCGTGAACCGGCGGTCCGCCGTAACCGTCGATCAGGCGACCGCCGACGATCGCCAGCGATACGTCTTGCGCCAACAGGCTTGCCGGGAGCGACGCAAGAATGAATGCGATCGCGATTCCGCTAATGCGAAGTTTGTCTGTCATAGCTGCTCCTCTTTTTCGGCGTCGCCGCTATCAATGTTTGTAAATCTCGCCGCCCTTCATGACGAAGCGTACATCCTCGAGTACCCTGATATCATCCAGCGGGTTGCCGCCCACGGCAATGATGTCGGCGTACCTGCCGGCTTCGATTGCGCCAATATCACCAGGCCAGCCCATCAACTCGGCTGCATGAACAGTCGCCGCCTGGATTGCCTCCATCGGCGTCATGCCGTAGCGGACCATGTACGCAAACTGCCTGGCGTTCAGACCGGGCGGATACACACCGGCATCGCTGCCGAACGCCATGCGCACACCCGCTTCATGCGCTTTCTGAAAATTGTTGCGTTGAGCCTGACCTACGATGCGTTCCTTATCCATCGACTCAGGCAGAATACCTATCGATTCACCCATCTCGAGGATGTAGGTGTCCACGTAAATATCCATGACCAGGAACGTGCCCGCATCGCGGGCCATCCTTATGCCCTCGTCATCGATCAGGCTGGCATGTTCAACCGAGTCGACGCCGGCCTCGATCGCTGCCTTGATCCCTTCCGTGCCGTGCGCGTGTGCGGCGACCTTGCGATCTCGCTGATGTGACTCGGCGACGATCGTGGCCATTTCCTCCAGCGTGTATTGCTGCTTGCCGACGCTCGTGCCTTTGGAGAGTACGCCGCCGGTCGCGCAGAACTTCGTAAGGTCCGCGCCGTACTTGGCGTTTTCCCTGATTTTCTTGCGAATCTCCCACGGGCCGTCGGCGACGCCGTCCGAGAACGATTCGAACCGCGACGGCAGCAGGTTATTGTCGCAGTGTCCACCTGTGATGCCGAGCGCGGGTCCGGAGACGCGCATCCGAGGCCCCGGCACATCGCCATCGTCGATGGCGTCCCGCAGTGCAGTATCGGCATAGCCGCCTGCGCCGACGTTGCGCACGCTGGTAAAACCGGCGTATAGCGTCCGCCGCGCATTCGCTGCACCGAACAAAGCGTTGCGCGGTACTGACGCGGCCAGTCTCTTGTAACCCTGGGCATCCGGGTCGCCCGTCAGGTGCACATGCATATCGATCAGGCCGGGTAATACGGTCGCATCGCTCAGATCAACGACATTCGCGTCTTCGGGAATGTCGATCGAGCCGGCGCTGCCGGTGCGTACGATCCTGTCGCCGCGCACGACGATGGTCCGATCCGTCAGCACCCGACCGTCGGCCACGTCCAGGAGTCGGCCGGCTTTGATATAGGTTACCTGCTGGGCGGCGGCAAATTGGCCAAAGACCAAGAGACAAGTCGAAAGCACCAGATACCCTGCCTTACTTCCCATGGAATTCTCCTGTTTTTTTTCGGGTGTTTTTATCGTTAGCTATTGCCCTGTCATGCGCAAGACGCGATCATGAGTCGAAATCAATGTAGCCGGGGTCGCGCCGATGTTCAAGAAGAGGTCCATCTTAGCCCTGCTTGCCGTAACAGTTTTCACCTATTCGTCCGTGGTGTTTTCGGCCTGGGAAAACCCCGACGACATTCCTGTGACCGGACCCGTCATGGTCGGACTTGCCGGCGAACAGCCGGCAGATATCGTGCGTTATCTGTTGGCGAACGGCGCAGAAGAAGCGCGGCTTTCGCCCGATGGGAGTCAATTGGCCTATGAGTGGTCAATCACAGGGAAACCTCAGCTCTGGATCGTGGACATCGACGAGGGCTTGCCAAGACAGATTACCTTTGGAAGAGAGATCACGCTTTTTCGCTGGGCGCCCAATGGTAAACAGCTAATCGTTGGGCGTGATGCCGATGGAAATGGACGCGACGGCTATTTCCTGATTTCTTCCGATGGAACCAGGGAAACGGAGCTGCTACCGCTGAGCGATGCCTTTCGTGAATTCGGCATGTTTTCCGCAGACGGCAAACAGATTGTTTATTCATCGACAGAGCGTAATGGCATCGATTTCGACATCTACAGCCTCGACCTCGACAGTAACGAGACACGCCTGATCGTACAAGGCGAGTTTGGCTTTTACCCGAAAGCGTGGCAGCCGGATGGCGACATCGTGATCGTGTCGGAAACTCGTGGTGAAGATGCGAACGACGTGCATTTTCTCGACATGGCGAGCGGTGAGCTCAGACTTAAGTTTCAGCCCGAAGATGCTGCCTTGTACGAACACTTCGCCTGGCTGCCCGATGGCAGCGGTTTCTTCATGGCCACGAACGAAAATCGGGAATTCACAGGCCTTGCTTTCTATACGATCGAAGACGACAAGCTCGAATATCTCAGCACGCCGGATTTCGATGTGTCCAACGTCGTATTGAGCGGCAATGGCCGTTACCTGGCATGGACTACTAACGAAGACGGCTATTCGAAATTACATGCCATAGATCGCGTTTCCGGGCAGGGCCTGACAGTGCCGGATCTGCCACCCGGCGAGTACGAGTTGAGTTTTGCGCGTAATGCGCCGGTGCTGAGCATATTGATATCGGGGCCACGGACGCCGGGTGATGTCTGGACATGGAATCCACAAACCGGTGCAAAAGCGAACCCGGTTCGCTCATCGTTGGCCGGTCTCAAGCCCGATGACTTCGTAATGCCGATATCGTTACGCTTCACGGCACGCGACGGTGTCGCAATGCAGGGATTGCTCTATCTGCCGGACGAGTCGGTTTACGATTTCAAACCGCCCATCGTGCTCGACGTTCATGGTGGTCCATCGTCACAGGCTCTCCCCAACTTTCAACCTGCCATCCAATACCTGGTGAACAGGGGCATTGCCGTTTTTGACGTCAATGTCAGAGGGTCCACCGGTTTCGGCAAGACATTCACACGTCTCGATAATCGGGAGAAACGCCTGGATTCGGTGCGTGATCTGGTCGACACGATGACCTTTCTCAGCCGGGACGGGCGCGTTGATACCAGCCGCGCAGCCGTCATGGGCGGTTCGTACGGCGGTTACATGGTGAACGCGGTACTCGGTCTGTACCCCGGGATCTTCGATGCCGGTATCTCGCGAGTCGGCGTATCCGATTGGGTGCGGGCGCTGCAGGAGGCATCGCCGGGGTTAAAAGCCTCGGACCGCATCGAGTATGGCGATATCCGGGAAGAACGCTGGCAGCGGTTCTATGAAAAGAATTCGCCGATCAAGGACGCCGCAAAAATAACGGTGCCTCTCCTGGTTCAACATGGCGTCAACGATCCTCAGGACCCCGTGACCGAGTCTGACCGCCTGGTAAGGGCGATCCGCGAAGCAGGCGGCACGGTCGAATATCTGCGCATGCCGGATGAAGGCCATAACCTCAATAAACAAAAAAATCGGATCGCTTTTTATCGTCGCGTGGCGGATTTCCTGAATCGGCATCTGAATCCGGCACAGGCGGACATGGAGGCGCGGGTACGACAATAAAGGCCGGAGCATTGCTGCCCCGGCCTTAAGCACTCCCCTGTTATCGTTACAGTGTAGCCGTTACGCCGGCGAAGAAATACCTGCCGCGCAAACCAGTAGGAAAGCTCGGCTGGGTTGCGTACGGCTTCTCGTCCGTGAGGTTCTGAACGCCACCATACACTGTGAAACGATCGGAAATTTCAAACCTCCCCGACAGGTCGTGAACCCACCTCGTGCCTGCTTGGGCGTTGTCGAAAGACAATGCCGCGTTGTCTTCGACGCCCAGATGCAGCTGCTTGCCCGTATACTTGGCATAATAGCCGAGCGACAGGCGGTCTCCACGCCAACGGGCGCTGAAATTCCCGGCCCACTCCGGACGTTGCATCTCGCCTTTTTCGTTGTCAGCCGTCGTAGGATCAAACGCGCTCCTGAACGCCAGCAGTTTGTCCAGATAGGTTGCATTGGCACGTAAGGTAACGCCACCATTTAACAAATCGAAATTGTAGATGACTTCCGTATCGATGCCGGAGGTTTTCAGTGCGGCAAAGTTGACTTGACCGGTTCGCAGGAAATTGAGGCCACCGAAAAATCCCGATGTCGGATCGCTGATTCGGGTGAACAGGCTGCAGAAAGTCGGGTCGAGCGTCGGACCATCGTAACAGCCGCGTAGAATATCCGAGCCCGCAACCTGCTGAATGGCATCCTCGATTTCGATATCCCAATAATCGACCGTGATCGTCAGACCTTCGACGAAGCGGGGAGTAATGACGGCTCCGATCGTCAGCGTATCGGACGATTCCTCTGTCAGGTCGGGGTTGCCACCCGTCTCACCCGTGAAGAATGAGCTCAACGGGTTCTGGAATCCCGGCCCAACCAGCGGGTCCGCAGCGCAGTTGGCCGCTCTCTGGGCGGCCGTTGCGGGGTCCGAGGTAGCCAATGCCGCGATTGCCGCCTGGTCGCAGGGGTCGATAGAAAGGTTGAACGTCGTGC